>Ga0222713_10002376_pt1 | contig 20214 bp, 12 predicted proteins | sample C33_649DmetaG_FD_165061 | JGI IMG/M metagenome (GOLD analysis project Ga0222713, IMG submission 165061) | Estuarine water microbial communities from San Francisco Bay, California, United States - C33_649D | ecosystem: Environmental > Aquatic > Marine > Unclassified | place: USA: California...
CCTGCGGGCGCATGATTTCGTAGGTGCCGCGGTGACGCAGCATGCCGTGCTGGTGGATGCCCGATTCATGCGCGAAGGCGTTGGCGCCGACCACGGCCTTGTTGCGCTGGACCGGCATGCCGACCAGGCGCGAGAGCAACTGCGAGGTGGGGACGATGCGCTGGGTGTTCAGGCGCGTATCCAGGTTGTAGAACGCGTTGCGCACCTTCAGCGCCATGGCGATCTCCTCGATCGCGCAGTTGCCGGCGCGCTCGCCGATGCCGTTGATCGAGCCCTCGACCTGGCGCGCGCCGCCTTCGATGGCGGCCAGCGAGTTGGCCACGGCCAGCCCTAGGTCGTTGTGGCAGTGCGCGCTGAAGACCACGTCCTTCGCCCCCGGAACCGTGGCGATCAGGCGCGAGAACATCCCGCGGATCTCCTCGGGCGTGGTGAAGCCCACGGTGTCGGGCAGGTTGATGGTGGTCGCACCGGCGGCGATGGCCACGCGGACCACCTCGGCCAGGAAGTCTTCCTCGGTCCGGGTCGCGTCCTCGGCGGAGAACTCGACATCGTCCACCCCTGCACGGGCCATGCGCACGTGGCGGTCGACCGATTCCAGCACCTGCTCGCGGCTCATGCGCAGCTTGTGCTCGCGGTGCAGCGGGCTGGTGGACAGGAACACATGCAGGCGCGGATTGGCCGCCCCATCCAGGGCGCGCAGCGAGGTCTCGATGTCGGCGGCCAGGCAGCGCGACAGCACCGCCAGGGTCGGGGTACGGACCTCGCGCGCGATCATCGCCATGGCTTCGCGGTCGGACTGGGAACTGGCCGGAAAGCCGGTCTCGATGATGTCCACGCCCAGGTCGGCCAGGCCGCGGGCCATGACCAGCTTCTGCTGCGGGGACATGCTGCAGCCGGGTGACTGCTCGCCATCGCGCAGGGTGGTGTCGAAGATGCGTACGTTGTCGATGGTGTTGGTGTTCATGCGATGGATTCCTCTACGGCTTCGGCCGTCCTGATGGCGAGGGGGCGGCGGGTCTTCTGTCGTGTCGCGTCTGAAGGAAGCGTCTGGGGGGATTGAATGGGAAAGGGCGTGCGGCGGTGTCCGGGGTGTCGCGCATCGGGGGGATGGCCGGCGCGCAGCCAGGGGTGTCCAGTTTCGCGCAGCCTGGCCCCACGCACGATGACCACTTGGTCCAATAGGCGCGCCGAAACGCCCGCCCGCGGCATCTGGCGCGGGCAGTGGCGCAGGACGGTCACAGCCGCGATGTCAGGCATCGCCGCACACGGATGGGCGGCGACCGAGAAGACACCTCCGTACGGCAGGCTCCGGGGCGACAGGTGTGGCGCTCATGCCGCCACCCCGCTGGTCAGCGCTGGCGCGCCGGCTTCGACGATGCGGACCGACTCGCAGTCGTACACCTTTTCCAACTGGTGGCGCAGGGTCTCCAGCGGACGGCCGACGTCCACTTCGATCTGCAGGTCCCAGCGCCCGTCCGCGCGCGGCACCGCATGCACGCTGCGCGGCGGGAAGCCGCGGCGCTCGACCATGCCGATCACGCGCACCAGGGCGCCTTCGGCGGGTTTCACGATCAGGTCAAGCCGGTATGGCATGGGACTTGGGCTCCGTGGTGGCGGCCTTGGCCGGGTTGGATTCCAGCATCGAGCTGTTGGCGTGGTTGGGCGGCACCAGCGGCCACACGTTGGCCTTGATGTCGATGCTCACGTGCAGCAATGCAGGGCCGGGCGTGGCCAGCAGTTCGGCCAGGGCCTCGTCGACCTGCTCGCGCTGGGCGATGTGGCGTGCGGGAATGCCGAACACCTTGGCCAGCGCGGCGAAGTCCGGGTTGTCGGACAGGTCGATCTCGCTGTAGCGCTCGGCGAAGAACAGCTCCTGCCACTGGCGGACCATGCCCAAAGCGGAGTTGTCCAGCAGGACGATCTTCACCGGCAGTTTGCAGCGGGCGATGGTCACCAGCTCCTGCACGTTCATCATGAAGCCGCCATCGCCGTTGACCAGTACCACGGTGCGATCGGGGCAGGCGAACTGCGCCCCCATCGCCGCCGGCAGGCCGAAACCCATCGTGCCCAGCGCGCCGCTGGTCAGGTGGTTGCGCGGATGGTTGAACTTGCAGTGCTGGGCCACCCACATCTGGTGCTGGCCCACGTCGCTGGTGATGATCGCATCGGCCGGGGCGACCTCGCTCAGGCGCTTCAGCAAGGCCGGGGCATAGATGTCACTGCCCGGTGCGTCATAGCGGAAGCCGAAGCGCTCGCGGTTGGAGGCACACTTGGCCTTCCACGCGAAGCATCCGCTGCGTGCGCCGCTCAGCGCACGCAGGCCGGTGGCGACATCACCGGGGATAGCGATGTCAGCGGTGCGCAGCTTGGAGATCTCGTAGGCATCGGCATCCAGGTGGATGACGCGGGCGAACGGGGCGAACTCGGCCAGCTTGCCGGTGGCGCGGTCATCGAAGCGCGCCCCGACCACGATCAGCAGATCGCTGTCCTGCACCGCCATGTTGGCCGCGCGAGTGCCATGCATGCCCAGCATGCCCAGGTAATTGGGATGGTTGGCCGGCAGGGCGCCCAGCCCGCGCAGGGTCAGCACGGTCGGGATGCCGCTGGCCTCGACGAATTGGCGGAACGCCTCCACCGCATCGCCCAGGGCGATCCCGCCGCCGCCGTAGACCACAGGCTTCTCCGCCCCAGCGATGGCCGCCAGGGCTTCGGCGATGGCGGCCTCGGCCGGTGCCGGACGCGGCTGCACCGCCGCCGGCACATGGTCGGGCAGGTGCGAGGCATCAGTGACCTGGACGTCCTTGGGCAGGTCGACCAGGACCGGGCCGGGCCGGCCTTCGCGCGCGATGCGGAAGGCCTCGGCCATGACCTGCGGCAGGTCTTCGACCCGACGCACCAGGAAACTGTGCTTGACGATCGGCATGGTCATGCCGAACACGTCCAGTTCCTGGAAGGCATCGGTGCCGATCAGCGGCGTGGCGACCTGGCCGGTCAGGCACACCATGGGCACCGAATCGAGCATCGCGTCGGCAATGCCGGTGACCAGGTTGGACGCGCCCGGGCCGGAGGTGGCCACACACACGCCCACCTTGCCCGAGGCGCGGGCGTAGCCATTGGCGGCCAGCGCCGCGCCCTGCTCGTGACGCACCAGGATGTGCTTCAGCGAGGAATCCACCAGGGCGTCATAGAACGGCATGATGGTGCCGCCGGGATATCCGAAGATGATGTCCACGCCCTCGGTCTCCAGGGCGTGGGCAATCCAGCGGGCGCCATTGCGGGGGGCAGTGGCGGTGGTGGCGTTCATGCGGCGGCGGCCTGTTCGTCGTCCGATGGGGAGGCGTTTTCGGCCAGCCACACCATCTTCGCGCGCAGCTGCTTGCCGACCACCTCGATCGGGTGCTCCAGATCAGCCTGCTTGAACTTCTTGTAGTTCGGCAGGCCGGCTTCGTATTCGGCCACCCAGTTCTTGGTGAAGGTGCCGTCCTGGATGTCGGTCAGCACGTCCTTCATGCGCGCCTTGGTCGAGGCGTCGATCACGCGCGGGCCACTGACGTAGTCGCCGTACTGGGCGGTCTCGGAGATGAACTCCAGCATGCGGGTAATGCCGCCTTCGTAGAACAGGTCGACGATCAGCTTCAGTTCGTGCAGCACTTCGTAGTAGGCGATTTCGGGCTGATAACCGGCTTCCACCAGCGTCTCGAAGCCGGCTTGCACCAGCGAGGAGGCGCCGCCACACAGCACGGCCTGCTCACCGAACAGGTCGGTCTCGGTCTCTTCCTTGAAGGTGGTCTTGATGACGTTGGCGCGGGCGCCGCCCAAGCCGGCCGCGTAGGCCAGCGCGAACTGCTCGGCCTTGCCGGACTTGTCCTGGTAGACGGCGTAGATGCACGGGACGCCGCGACCGATTTCGTATTCGCGCCGTACCAGGGCGCCCGGGCCCTTGGGCGCGACCAGGACCACGTCCAGATCTTCGCGCGGGTCGATCATGCCGAAGTGCACGTTCAGGCCGTGGGCGAACAGCAGCACCGCGCCGGGCTTCATGTTCGGGGCCAGCACGTCGTTATAGAGCTGCTTCTGCACCATGTCCGGGGTCAGGACCGCGACCAGGTCGGCCTCCTTCACCGCCTCGGCCGGGGTCTTGACCAGGAAGCCGTCGGCCTTGGCCTTCGCTTCGGTCGGACCGCCCGGACGCAGGCCGACCGTGACGTCGAAACCGGACTCGCGCAGGTTCATCGCATGGGCGCGCCCCTGGCTGCCGTAACCGACGATGGCGATGGAGGGCTGGAGGGCGGTGGAAGTCGAAGCGGTCATGGGGTTGGTCCTGTCTGGCTGAAGGTTGACGGTGAAACTTTTCGAGGGGCTGAAAGCACGAAACCCCGCACTTCTCAGCGCGGGGTTTCGTAAGGGTTGCGTGCGTTCCTGCCTACACGTCCGTACGTCCCGCGCCGGTGGGCGAGAGAATAAGTACGAGCACGAGGAGCGACGACGCGCAGGGCGCGGTCGAGGCGGAGATCATCGTGGGACGCAGTGCATTCATGAGGCAGGCAGAAAAACACGGGCTTGACAGGCCTGTCAAGCGCTTATTTTGTTGCAATCGCAACCGTGCGACGCGGCGCAGGGCGCCATGCGATCCAAGGCGGACCAGCCCCGTCACGGAGCCGACCAAACGGGGACTGGGGCACAGGCTCAATCCGCGTGCGCGATCGCGCCGGTGCCGATGTGGGCTGCCAGGAATGCATCCAGCGTCTTGAACCAGGCGATGTTGTTCTCTTCGCTGTAGAAACCGTGACCTTCCTTCGGCACGGCCAGCCACTGCGGCGGATGGCCGGCCTCGGTCAGCGCCGCGCGCATGGCCTTGGCCTGGGCGAAGGGCGCGCGCTCGTCCTCCTCGCCATGGGCAAGCAGCACCGGGATCTTGATCTTCGAGGCGAGGTGGACAGGCGAGTTGGCCGCCAGCTCGGCGTCGTTGCGGCCGATCACCCGCTGCAGGTAGCGACGTCCGGATTCGGTGCGCTTGATATCCCCCTTGCTGTACATCATGTCCAGGTCGTAGATGCCAGCCAGGCCAACCGCACAGCGAAACATGTCCGGAGCGCGCGCAGCGGTCATCATCGCCGAATAGCCGCCGAAACTGCCGCCATAGACGCACACGCGCGCCGGATCGGCCATGCCCTCGGCCACCGCCCAGCGCACGCCGTCGAGCAGGTCGTCCTGGATGCGCGTGCCCCACTTCAGATACCCCGCCTCGCGGAAGGTCGCGCCGCGCCCACCGCTGCCGCGGTAGTTGACCTGCAGTACCAGGTAGCCGCGGCTGGCCAGGAACTGCGCGTCGGTGTCGAAATCCCAGTCGTCCTCGATGCCGTGCGGGCCGCCGTGGGGCACCAGCACCATCGGCAGGTTGTGGGCGTCGGCGGCCCCTGCCGGTGTGGTGACGATGGCCTCCAGTACCTGTCCATCGCTGGCGGTGAAGCGCATCGAGCGCCGCTGGCCCATGCGCTCTGGGTCGATACCTTCGCGGGGCGTGATCAGACGCCTGAGCTTGTTGTCGTGACGATTGAGCAGATACCAGGCGCCGGGATCGCGGTCGCTGCCGATGCCGAGCAGCACTACCTGTCCGTTCTGGCTCTGATCAATGAAGCTCACACGCTTGCCCGGCAGTGCCTGGCTCAGGGCCAGGTGGAGCTGTGCGTCCGGAGATGCCGCGTCGAGGTAGGTGTACTTCACCTGGCCGCGACTGGTGCGCGCCGCGAACGGGATCATCGGCGTGTGGGTCCACTGGAGGTCGCCGACGCTGGCGAACGGATCGCTTGCCAAAACCTGTCGTTGGGTCCCCTGTACTTCGGTGCGAACCAGCGCGACCGGACCCCCGTCGCGACTGAACCAGCCGTAGACCTGGCGATCGTCGGGCGAGAACGAGAACGGCTGCCACACCTCGCCGGTTGCCTGCGCAATAGCTTCCCAGCGGCCATCGGGCATGGCGCGATAGATCAGTGGCTTTTCGTCCAGGTCGGTGCCCAGGGCGAAACGTGGCGTGCCGGCATGGTCGAGCACGAAATCCATGTCGGGCTGATCGATCTCGGCGACCATGTGATAGGTCAACTTGGCCGAGTCCACATCGTAGATCACCGAGCGCCGGGTCTGTTCGGAGAGCTGGCGCAGGTAAAAGTGTCCGTTGGGTACTTCCGGTACACCTTCGATGTAGCCAAATCCCCGGTCCAGCGACGCGCGGGCGACCCGCTGCTCGTAGCCGTAGACGTACTTCTGGTTCTCCCCATCGAAATCGCTGGCGATGATCTCGCCCAGGGGCATGGGCTGTTCCAGGCTGCCGGTCTTTTTGGCCTTGGCGATGACCAGGCGCCGGTCGCTCACCCAGGCCACCTGGTAGGCCATCTCATAACGCGGAAAGTTCAGCAGCGCGGTCTGCTGCATGTCCGCCAGCCGATAGATCGCCAGCGCCGAGCGCCCCTGGTCCATGTCCACCGACACGGACAGGTACTGTCCGTCCGGCGATAGCCTGGGCGACTCCATCTTGTTGAACCGGGCGAAGGCTTCGACCGGGACCGGCTCGACCGCGTGTGCCTGCAGACATGCGGCTACCATCCACGCCGCAAGCGCGGCACGCCTCCATGCTTTCATCTTCGAATTATCCCCTGTGGGTCGTTCCCCGCCGCGGACGTTAGCTCGGAATCCAGGCGTTTGGGAAGTCCCCGGGGCGGCCGCTATTCCCGCGGCGATGCGACGCGGGGACGGTCGTCGGTGGACTCGCCGCGTTCGCGCGCCAGCCACTGCTCGATGGCGTGTCGGTCGCGATGCGCGCGGCGCTGCTCGCGCAGGTATTCCTCGTTGAGCGCGCGGTACAACGAGACGATCACCAGCGCCATCAGCACCGCGAAGGGCAGGGCGGTGACGGTGATCATCGCCTGCAGTGCATCCAGCCCGCCGGCCAGCAACAGCACGCCGGCGATCAGTGCGATCGCCGCGCCCCACACCACCTTGCGTCCCAGCGGCGGATCTTCGGCCTTGTGATAGGACATGCTGGCCAGGACCAGCACCGCCGAGTCGGCCGAGGTCACGAAGAAGATCGACAGCAACAGCACGGCGAGCACCGCGAGCCCGGTCGAAAATGGCAGGCTGTCGAACAGCGAGAACAGCACGGTCTGGTAGTTGTTGGCGCCATCGGCGAAGGCCTGGGTCAGGTCCACATGCCCGAACAGCTGTGCCCACAGCGCACTGCCGCCGAACACCGAAAACCAGACGAAGCCGAGCAGACTGGGCGCCAGCACCACACCGAAGACGAATTCGCGGATGCGCCGGCCGTAGGACACCTTGGCGATGAAAGCGCCGACGAAGGGGGCCCAGGCGATCCACCAGGCCCAGTAGAAGATGGTCCACGTGGCCACCCAGGTCCCGCGCGAGAACGGTGACATGCGCAGGCTCATCGTCACCAGGTTGTTGAGATAGCCGCCCAGCGTGGTGGTGAAGGTGTCGAAGATGAAGCCGGTCGGGCCCAGCACCAGGACGAAGGCCATCAACAGCGCCGCCAGACCCAGGTTGAAGTTGGACAGCCATTTGATGCCGCGTTCCACGCCGGTCGCCGTCGAGCACATGTACAGCACGAAGGCCACCGCGATGATCGTCAGCCTGACCGGCGTCGAGGCCTGGATGCCGAATACGCGTTCCAGCCCTGCGGCGATCTGCACGGTGCCGAAGCCCAGTGTGGTCGCCACGCCGATCGCGGTGGCCACCACCGCGGCGATGTTGACCAGATGCCCGATCCAACCCTCATGGTGGCGGCCCAGGACGGGTTCGAGCAGGTCGCTGATCAGCCCGCGCCCGCCCCGATTGAACTGGAACCACGCCATGGCCAGGCCGATCAGCGCGTACACCGCCCACGGGTGCAGGCCCCAATGGAAGAAGGCATAGCGCATGGCCGCGCGTGCGGCGGGCATGCTTTGCGGCGCCAGGCCCTCGGGTGGCTCGAGGAAGTGGGAAATCGGCTCGGCGGCGCCCCAGAACACCAGTCCGATGCCCATGCCGGCCGCAAACAGCATGGAGAGCCAGCTGGCATTGGAGAACTGCGGCTCGGCGTCTTCGCCACCGATGCGCAGGTCCGCGAAGCGACTCACGCACAGGTACAGCAGGAACACCAAGGCGGCGAAGACGATCAGCAGATACAGCGAACCGGCGCCGCCGATGATCTGCTGCAGGGCCGCCTGCATGAGGTCGTTGAACGGTTCGGGGGCCAGGCCCGCGACAAGCACGAGGGCGGCGACGATGACCAGTGAGATCCTGAAGACCATGTGGTGCTCCTGTGCGTTGGCCGCACGCGGGGCCACTGTGGAAACCACGACAGGATAGCGAGTCGGCCGTGCACACCAGGTGCGTACTGCCCCGCAATGCAGCACATGACGCTGTGGCCGCAAAAGCGAAACGCCCGCCGGGAGAGAATCGGCGGGGCGTTTCGGTCACGCAATGGGCTCAGAGAGAAGCCCTAGACAAGCATGAGGCTTAGAAGTCGTACTGCACCTGGAAGCGTACATAGCGCGGGGTGGTGTAGTACTGGCCGACCTTGTAGTTGCTGCTGGTCTCGTCGTAGTCCTCGTCACGCAGCTGCTCGTAGACCTGCAGCGGCTTGATCGTGTTGAAGGCATTCAGCACCGACAACTGGACGCTCAGGCCTTGCAGCCACGACGGCTTGTAGACCACGTTCGGGTTGACGGTGTACGTCCACGGGGTACGGCCACTGGTGCCCAGCTGCGAGATCTCGCCGTTGCAGTAGTGGAACGAGCCGCCGTAGCCGTACTCGGTGCCAAAGGTACCGGTGCCGCCGCCATAGCAGCTGATCGGCGCGCCCGACTGGACCTGGATGTCCACGCCGGCCTGCCACTCGTCGGTGAAGTTGTACGCACCGTAGGCCTTCAGCGTGTGGCGGTGGTCATTGAACAGGTAGCCATCGCTGCCGTACATGATCTCGGCGAAGTCGAAATCCGAGGTCGTGCCGGTGTCGTCCTGGCCGTTGGTGCTCTTGACCAGACCTTCGTAGTTGCCGTTGAGCTTTGCCCAGGTGTAATTGACGCTGGCATACCACTTGTCGGTGGCCTTCTCCGCGCTCAGCGTCACTGCCTTGTAGTAGCGCTTGGCCTTCGGGCCCAGGGCGCTGCCGTCGACGTGAATGTTGTCGGCGGTACCGTCGCCATCGACGTCCAGCGCGATGTCCAACGATTTACCCGGGTTGTACAGATAGCAGCCCGGAAGGCCCGAAGGCAGGCCCCATTCTCCGCCGGCGTCGTCCCAATGCGCCATGTCGTAGCCGGCCGCCTGCGCGGCCAGGTAAACCTGGCGGGTATCGCAGGTGTCGTCGATAACGTTGTTGATGCGGCGGTAGGTCGCCTTGGCGCCCAGCGTCCAGCCATCGATGAAGCTGTTGTCGGACACCAGCGTCTGCTGGTAGCCCAAGATGGCCTCATCCTGGGTGTAGGGCTTCAGGCCCTTGCTGGCCACGGCACGCGGATCCGGCGTGGAGCCGTCTTCGCCATTGTAGACCTGGCTGTTGTAGGGCGTGGGTGCCACATTCGGCACGCCCGACACCGGATCGTACGAACCCAGGTAGTCATAGTAGTCGACCGTGTAGTACGAAGCGCTGGCCGCACGCAAGGCGACATTGGCCGCGATCGGCAGCGAATAGCGGCCCAACGAGCCGAACAGCTTGCTGTTGCCGTCGCCCAAGACGTCCCAGGCAAAGCCCAGGCGCGGCTGCCAGATGTCGTCCTGCTTGACGAAGCTGGCGCCGTTGCCGTTCTTGTTGTCGAACGAGTCGTTGCGGATGCCGCCGTACAGCATGAAGTTGTCGGTGATCTGCCAGTTGTCCTGCAGGTAGAAGGACTTCTGGTCGATCTCGACGCTGCCGCCGGTGCGGTAGTTGATGCGGTAGGCGTCGGGACGCAGCGTGCCCACATCGTCGTTTTCGTCAGCGTAGACGCGGTGATCGGGACGGATCACCCAATAGGCGCCGCCGGAATACGCCGTGCCCTGCCGGGACTTCCAGGTTTCATCGCTGTAGCCGAACGCGACCTTGTGGGCGCCCAGCTGCCATTCGAAGTCGGCCTTGTAGCTGTCGCGGGAGTTCTTGCCGCCATAGATGTCGACGCGGCTGTTGACCGCGCAGCCGATCTTGCCGCCGTTGTAGACCACGTACGGGCAGGCACCGTCCGGCGCCTGGACGTTACCGTCGTAGTAGCTGTAGTCCCCGTCCGGACTGATGGTGAACTGCGAGGCCTGGTTGCGCATCTGACCGTACTGCAGTGCCATGGTCAGATTGTCGGTCAGGTAGCTGGTCCACTTGAAGATGTCAGTCTGGCCACCGCTCTTGCCAACCAGCTGACCGTTGTAGTCGGTCTTGGTGGGCAGGTTGTTGTCGCCGTACTGTGCGGTGTAATAGTCGTAGGTGTAGCGACTACTGTTGTCAAAACCTGTGTACTCGAAGTGGTTGGCATCGTTGAGATACCAGTCGAGCTTCACCAGCCAGTAGGGAGTTTTGGTTTCGTAGTCGTAGGCGGTTGCCGAACGGTCGTCGGCATACTCCTCGACACCAGTGCGCCCGCCGTAGCTGGTGCTATTGGACTGGTCGAATTCGCCCAGGGCAAAAATGAACAGCTTGTCCTTGATCAGCGGGCCGCCGATCCAGCCGGTATAGGTGTTGGACGACTGGTAGTTGTTGCGGTAGCTGCGGAAAATCTCGCCGTTGTTGTCGTTGACGTTGCCGACGTTCTCACGGCCCCAGCTCGGCGCACCGGTCCAGCTCAGGCCGCCATGCCATTCGTTGGTGCCGCGCTTGACGTTGACACTGGTGACGCCGCCGGTGGAGAAACCGTATTGCGCGCCGTAGCCGCCAGTCTGCACGTCCAGCTGGTCAATCGCCTGGAACGGCACCTCGGAAAACGACAGGCTGTCGTAGAGATTGGTGATGTTGAAGCCGTTGACGTAGTAGCTGTTCTCTGCCGCAGAGGCACCGCCGAAAGAGGCATTGTCGAAATAGCCCGAGCTCTTGACCGTGCCCGGGGTCAGCAGCGAGACGCTGGTGATGTCGCGCGGGACGGGCAGGGCATTGAGCTTATCGGCGGTGAACGTAGTGCGCGACTCCACGCTGGACAGGTCGATGCTGTTGACCGACGCCAGACCCCGAACCTCGACGGTGTCCAGGCTGGTGGCGCCCGTGCCTGCGTCGAAGCTTGCATTGGTGGTCTGTCCGGCGACCACATTTACGGTCCGGCTGCTGGAGACCCCATCGGCGCCGGTCATGGTCAACGTATAGGTGCCGGTCGGCAGGGCCGCGGCGCGGAAGTGGCCGGACGCATCGACGGTGACATCGCGTGTCACGCCGGACGCATTGCTGGTGATCTGGACCGTGGAGCCGGCCGCGTCGGCGGCCGAGCCGGAAATGTTGCCCGAAGTGCTTTGCGCGTAGGCGGCGCCTTGGGTCAAGGCGGCGCCGAGGAGGATGGCCAGGGCCGTCGTAGGGCATGGCGTTGGTGGCGTTGGTTCATTGCGTGTGGCTTCCCAAAAAGAACAAAAAGGTCCCGCCGGGCACGTGTGAGCGCGCATCGGGCGATGACAACGTCTGGCAAACGCCACTCGGCGTAACGAGAACGAAACGGAGCGGCAACGGGAAATTAATGTCGGCGTTCGACGTCGAATTGGCGGTGAGTGCCTTAATGTGTCGATAGCGACACATTGGGTGATATATGAACTTCAGTGAAACAATTAGATGGCTATCTATGTGACGGATGTCGCGTTATTGCGTAAGAGTGCAGCGTTCTCGCGAATAACCATGTCCAGCTGATGATTTGAACGTCTCCTTGACGGAGAAGCGGCCCTCGGACGATCTGCTTGCTCTGCGCAATGCACTAGAGGGGCGATTACCATGACATTTCCAAAATCAGCCTGATTCGCGATGAAGCTGCAGGTGCCTTTCATTCAACTCCCCATCACGTTCGATGCCCGGGCGCTGCAAGCCGAGATTGAGAGCATTGATGAGGGTGCCTGGCGTGGCCGCACCGCTCGCGAGGATGGGAACAGTGCGCTGACCTTGATCACGGCCGGCGGAGATGCGTCAGACGATGCGCTTTCCGGTGAGATGCGCGCCACCCCCTGGCTGCAGCAGCTGTCCTACACACGTCAAGTGCTCGCCTCCCTGGGAGCGACACTTGGTCGTGCCCGGCTAATGCGGCTCAATGGACAGGCGGAAGTCAAGGCACATGTCGACATCAACTACTACTGGCGGGAACGCATGCGGGTGCATATCCCGATCGTCACTACGCCCGAAGTGCGCTTCCAGTGTGGCGAGGGGGAGACGCACATGGGGGCGGGAGAGTGCTGGATCTTCGATACGTGGCGTCGGCACCGGGTCGTCAATGGGGGAATGGCCCAGCGTGTCCACCTCGTTGTCGACACGGTTGGCGGAGAGCACTTCTGGGAACTGCTCGTTCGTGGGCGGTCACCCGGGCATGCGCTGAAGGTTCCATGGGCGCCGGATCATGTCGCGCCGGCGCCAGAGGCGAGGCATGAGTTGAGCTTTGAGTGCTTCAACGTGCCGGTCGTGATGAGCCCCTGGGAGCTACGCGAACACATCGTTTTCCTGCTGGGTGAGGCGGTTGGCGACTCACGCTTGCCTGCCATCCAGCAGGCATTGTTGCGGTTTGCCAGGAATTGGCATGCGTTGTGGTCTGCGTTTGGCGCAGCGGCACGGGGCCGTACGCACTATCAGGCGCTGCTGGACAGGGCCACTTGCGAGCTTGAAGGTCTGGGCATCGGGCGCATTGGCTTGAAGAACGAAATCGGCTTGTGGCATGCGCTGCGCTCGCATGTGTTCGACATGGCGCTGGCATCGGAAGAAGGCCTCGGGCAGCAGGATGTTCATGGGCAGGCGCCCAGCTCGCGGGGGGGCAATGTGGCAGTGCCTGGGCCTGGGCCTGGTGACCAAGGCCGTGGCCACGCGCGCCCTGTGATTGAGCCACGCTTCCATGCGCCGATCTTCATCGTCAGCCCGCCACGCTCGGGCTCGACCCTGCTGTTCGAAACCTTGGTCCAGTCGCCGGATATTGTCAGTCTGGGCGACGAAGGCCATCGTGTCGTCGAGGGCATGGAGGGCCTTGCACCTTTTCAGAGGGACTTCCACTCCAACCGGCTCCTCGCCGCTGATGCCAGCGAAGAGGTCTGTCGTCAGCTTCGTTTACGTTTCGCCCAGGGCCTACGCGACCGGGAGGGCAGGGCGCCGCAGGACGGGCCACTGCGCATGCTGGAAAAGACACCAAAGAACTCCCTACGTGTGCCATTCCTGGCACGGGCGTTTCCCGACGCCCGATTCATTTACCTGCATCGCGAGCTTGGGCAGGTGCTTGGAAGCATGATCGATGGCTGGGAGTCTGGGCGCTTTGTAATGTACCCGGACCTGCCGGGATGGAAAGGATTGCCTTGGTCTTTTCTTTTGACACCGAACTGGCGTGGTCTGATCGGACGCGAGTTGGGAGATGTGGTGGCCGGGCAGTGGGCGTCCACGACTCAGACACTGCTCGATGATTTGGAAGCGCTTCCGCCGGATCGCTGGATCGGTCTTGATCATGATCGGTTTCTTGCCGATCCAGAGGGGGAAACTGGGCGGCTCTGCGCGTTTTCCCAAATCGGCTGGGATCGTGAACTGGGGCAGACTTTGCCGCTGTCTCGTTACACGTTGACGCCTCCATCCGTTGGCAAATGGCGGCGCCATGCATCGCGCATCGAGCCGTCTCTAGAGAGGCTGCGCTCCCTTACGGACCGGGCAAGCCAAGCATCGCTGCACGGCTGAAAGCTCTTTGGGGTCAATGAAAAAGGGCGCCTTTCGGCGCCCTTAGGAGCGGATAGCGCGATCGCGCCCTCACTCAGGCCTTGCTGTCCTGCTCGGCGTCACGGGCGATGGCTTCGACCAGGATCTTCTTGGCTTCGTCGGCACCGCCCCAACCGTCCAGCTTGACCCACTTGCCCTTCTCCAGGTCCTTGTAGTGCTCGAAGAAGTGGCCGATGCGCTCCAGCCAGTGACCACTGACCTGGGCGATGTCGTTGATGTGGGCATAGCCGCTGAAGATCTTGTCCACCGGCACGGCCAGCAGCTTCTCGTCGCTGCCGGCTTCGTCGCTCATGCGCAGCACGCCCACCGGGCGGCAGCGGATGACCGAGCCGGGCACCAGCGGCAGCGGCAGCACCACCAGCACGTCGGCCGGGTCGCCGTCGCCGCACAGGGTGTGCGGCACGTAGCCGTAGTTGCAGGGGTAGCGCATGGGCGTGGAGAGGATGCGGTCGACGAAGATCGCGCCGGATTCCTTGTCCACTTCGTACTTCACCGGCTCGGAATCCTTCGGGATCTCGATGATGACGTTGATCTCTTCCGGCGGATTCTTGCCGGTGGGGACGCTGCCAAGGCCCATGTACTGCTCCAGTTTCGATACGTGATTGTGGGCGGCATTCTAGCGCCCCGGCTGTTGCGCTGCAGCGTGCTGGGGTTAGGACAAATCCGACGGCGATATCGGACCACCGCACCGCCGCGTTGCGCCGTGCGCCGACGGCGTTCGGGCAAATGCCGGGACATGCTGGCATCTCACTGTTACTTGCAGGAGCAGGATCATGAAAAGGAAGACACGCAGCAGGTCGAGCGGGATGCTGGCACTCTCGGTATTGCTGTTGACGGGCGTCGCGTCGGCGCAGGAACGGTATGTGGACGCGGTGGACTACCCGACCCCCAATGCGGGTTGGGAGGTCTTCCACGACTTGGAAAAGCGGCTGGAAGCCGATTTTGACCAGCTCTGCGGCGATACCTATTGCGAGGGTGAATACAGCGACTATCAACCCCTGCGCTATCGCTGCTCGGTGCGCCAGCGTGATGGCGTCATGGGGGAATGCGTCTGGACCTTTGGCGCCAGCGAGGCCAGCATCGACCCTGCCACCGGCCAGGTGCATGTGGACGCGCAACTCTGGCAATGTCCAACGCCGATCAGGAAGGGCACCCGCTTGAAGGCCTTTTACCTGGCCCTGGCCGGAGAGGGACCGCTGCTTGCGCCGCTACCCCGTAGCAACGCCAGCATCAATGACGGGCTCATTGGCTGTCTGTAGCGGGGCTGGTGTCCGTTGCCAGTGCCCTTGGTCCCTGGCAACGGACTTTGACGGACGGGCCTGGCGGCCCGTCACCGCTATCGGTCCAGGTGCTGGCGACGGCTGTGCGCAGCTGCTGCGCGTGGCCGGGTGGGCTGCGGCGAGCGAGGGGCAATCGGGGGGAGGTAGTGCCCGCTCATAGCAGTGGCACCAGCAGCAGCGCCACGATGTTGATGATCTTGATCAGTGGATTGATCGCCGGTCCTGCGGTGTCCTTGTAAGGGTCGCCCACGGTGTCACCGGTCACCGCGGCCTTATGGGCCTCGCTGCCCTTGCCGCCGAAGTGTCCATCCTCGATGTACTTCTTGGCGTTGTCCCAGGCGCCGCCACCGGTGGTCATGGAGATGGCCACGAACAGCCCGGTCACGATCGTGCCGATCAGCATCCCGCCCAGCGCTTGTGCGCCGAGCAACAGACCGACGAGGATGGGCACCACGACCGGTAGCAGTGAAGGCACGATCATCTCGCGGATGGCCGCGCGCGTGAGCAGGTCGACGGCGGCGTGATATTGCGGCTTGCCGCTCCCGTCCATGATCCCGGCGATCTCGCGGAACTGGCGACGCACTTCCACCACCACGCTACCCGCCGCGCGGCCGACGGCCTCCATCGCCATCGCACCGAACAGGTAAGGAATCAAGCCGCCAATCAACAGGCCGATGATCACCTTGTGATCGGACAGGTCGAAGGTATAGACCGAGCCGGGATGGGCCGCGCCCAGCTTGTGGGTGTAGTCGGCGAACAACACCAGGGCCGCCAACGCCGCTGAACCGATCGCATAGCCCTTGGTCACCGCCTTGGTGGTGTTGCCGACGGCATCAAGCGGATCGGTGACCGCGCGGACCTCCGCGGGCAGTTCCGCCATTTCGGCGATGCCGCCGGCGTTGTCGGTGATCGGCCCGTAGGCATCCAGCGCCACGATCATGCCGGCCATGGACAGCATCGCAGTGGCGGCGATCGCGATGCCATACAGCCCGCCCAGCGCATGCGCGCCCCAGATCGCGATGCACACGGCGATCACGGGCATCGCCGTGGACTTCATCGACACGCCCAACCCCGCAATGATGTTGGTGCCGTGGCCGGTGGTCGAGGCGGCGGCCACGTGTTGCACTGGCTTGTACTGGGTGCCGGTGTAGTACTCGGTGATCCACACGATCGCCCCGGTCAGCGCAAGTCCGATCAGCGCGCAGCCATACAGGGGCATCGCGCCGATGGCCGAGCTGCCCATCAAGGCGGTGGTGACGGGATAGAACACGATGGCGGCAAGGACGGCCGAGACGATCACGCCCTTGTAGAGCGCGCCCATGATCGAGCCGCCGGCCTTCACCCGCACGAACAGCGCGCCGATGATCGAGGCGATGATCGACACGCCCCCCAGCACCAGCGGGTAGAGAATCGCGTTCGGTCCCGCTTCGCTGGCCATCAGGCCGCCCAGCAGCATGGTGGCGATCACCGTGACCGCGTAGGTCTCGAACAGGTCCGCCGCCATGCCGGCACAGTCCCCGACGTTGTCGCCGACGTTGTCGGCGATCACCGCCGGGTTGCGCGGGTCGTCTTCGGGGATCCCGGCTTCCACCTTGCCGACCAGGTCGGCGCCCACGTCCGCGCCCTTGGTGAAGATGCCGCCGCCGAGTCGCGCGAAGATCGAGATCAGCGAGGAGCCGAAGGCCAGCCCGACCAGCGCGTGCAGCGCCTGCTCCTGCGGGACGCCCAGGTGATGGGTCAGGAGCGCCCAATAGCCGGCCACACCGAACAGCCCCAGTCCCACCACCAGCATCCCGGTGATCGCGCCGCCGCGGAAGGCCACGTTCATCGCCGCGCCCACGCCCTGGCGTGCGGCCTCGGCGGTGCGCACGTTGGCGCGCACCGAGACGTTCATGCCGATATAGCCGGCCGCCCCGGACAGCAGCGCCCCCAGGGCGAAGCCGATGGCCGTCGGCCAGCTCAGGAAGACCCCCACCAGCACGAACAGCACCGCGCCGACGATGGCGATCGTCAGGTACTGGCGGTTGAGGTAGGCGCGCGCGCCTTCCTGTATCGCCGCGGCGATCTCCTGCATGCGCGCGTTGCCGGCCGGGCGCGAGAGCACCCAGCGTGAGGAAAGGATGCCGTAGACGATGGCGATTGCCGCGCAGGCCAATGCCAACGCAAGACCGTAATGTTCCAACATGACCCCTCCCAAGGCTGGTGGACAGGCGCTGCCCTGGCGGTCAGTGCCTGCGAGCTCCGTCCCGTCCCCAAGCGCACGGAGTCGGGCAAGAGTGCAGGCCACGGGCCTCCGGGTCATGACGCAGTGCCGCGCAGACTCGCGTCAGAGCGGAGGGAGGGGGAACGTGCCCCGCGCGCCCTGCCACGACCTGGGCGCGGGACGCGACAGGTTAGGCGCCGACCGTCTCGCCCAGGTCTTGCTGGGTCGGCGCCGTGTCCCGCTCGGGGACCGGCATGCTGTCCGGATCGGCCGAAGAGGGCTTGTTCTGCACGGCCTTGGCGTGGGTCAGCATCAGTTCGGTCGCGCCGTGCCAGCTGAGGACCTTGCTGTTGTCGATCAGACCCCGGTCATAGGCGAGCGCCCCCCGAAGCGCGGCGACGATGCTCTGGACATTGCCCGGCTCGTAGGCGGCCATGTGGTCGGCACTGGCGGCGAAGGTCGGGGCGATGATCGGCAGCCGGCAATAGGTGTACTGCATCATCTTCATGCTCGACTGGCTCAGGTAGTCGGCATTGGGCGCCGGCCGGTAGGGCGCGATGCCGGCATCGGCGTGCTGGATGTAGGGCACGATGCTGTCAAACGGCACCTCGCCATGGGTGACGACGTTGGCCAGGGTGGTGTCCAGGCGGGCCTTCTTGCCGAACAGGTGGAAGTTCACCTCTGGCGCGGCCTGGGCCATGGTGGTGATGGCGTCAGCGTCGAAGAGCATGTCGCCCACGCTGACCACGTTGCGCGTGCCGGCCGGGTAGGGCGAGATGCTGGACTCGTCGAACAGGGCCTTGTCCAGCCCGTGCGGGATGTAGCGGACGTTCTCGGCGTGCGGGTAATCGGCCACCATCACCTCGGCCGGCACGCGGACCAGATCGAAATACGGCAGGGCCTGATGCTCGGCCTCGAAGATGATCGGGTGGTAGCGCAGCGTGGCGATCCGGTCGCACACGCTGTAAATGAAGGTGGCATTGGGGAAGCGCTTGGCTAGCGAGGGGACCAGGCACAGCCCAGCGCCATTCTCCACGATGAAGACATCCACATCGGCGATGCCCTCAAGCAGATTGCGAGAGAGCAGCAGCGGATACAGCGAAAACAGCGGCTTGGTCAGCAGGTCCACCGCAGCCTGGCCCAGTGACAGGGGGTGGAACATCGGGCGCCACAAGTGCTTGCGCACGCCGGGCGCCACATTGATCCAGGCGTTGTACGGCCCCTGGAACTGTCGGGCCTGCGGCTTGAACTTGGTCAGTGGGCTCAACCCAATGGTGACGAAGTCCACCTCGTCGCCCCGGGAGGCCAGGACGTCGGTCCAGAAATGGAAATCCACCTTCCTGGCTGACGAAGCCTCGTGCACCGTCAACATGACTACTTTCATCGAGCACCGTTTGGATGACGCTTGGGGGGGCGACTGAAGGCACGCAGTCGCGACACGCCAGGCCGATCGGCCTGGTCGCGTCTGTAGATCAGAACGCAGAATACGTGAGAACCTGGTCACATTACGTCATCGGTTCCGTTCACTTGTGCTGCTGAGGGCCGCGATGCCCGACGAACGGTCGCCCACACCGGGCATTCAGCAAGTCCCTGCCAGCCTGCCGGACCTTAGGTTCTTGCGCAGGAGTCGCCGATGTCCGCCCTGGTTCTACGTTGCTGCAGCCTGGTCTTTCTGCTCCCCGCCCTCGCGCTGGCCCAGACGAAGCCGGAGATCCAGCGCCCGGTTGGCACGCCACAGGCGGTCGGCGCGCTGCACACCGTGCGGCAGATCCCCGAGGCTTGCACCCGGATCGAAGGCAAATTCACCGGAGATACCGCCAATCCGTACGCAATGACCCTGGTCCGCACCAGTCCCACCTGCCAGGCCCGCGCCGCCTTCATGGATTACGACAAGGTGCAGCCCAGTGCCGCCAACGGCTGGAAGCTCAACGACCTCATCAAGGTGCCCTCGGCCAGTTGCAGTGGCCAGGTGGCCGTGGTCCAGGTCTGGCGCAAACCAGCCGGGCAGGCACTGAAGCTGGATGGCCAGGAGCGCGCCCGCATCTATCTGCAGGACGCCAAGGCGCAGGCTGCAGCCGGCAAGCTTGCGGCGCTGCCGGCCTATGCGGCCAAGCTGGAGATGGAGGGCACGCCCTGCCGCTGACCTGCCGCGGCGCGGTCAGCGGCAGGCGGCTCAGGCATCCCAGGCCGGGAGGATCTTCTTCACCGGCACGTTCTTCAGGGTCACGTAGCGGGGCAGGCCGTCGCTGCCGTAGGGCAGCGGTGCTTCGCCCTTGATCAGGGGGGCCAGATAGGCGCGGGCCTTGGAGGTGATGCCGAAGCTGTCCTTGCGGATGAAGCTGGCCGGCATCGTCTTCTCGTGGTTGGCCACCTTGGACAGCGGCGCCGGCTCGATCTTCCAGCGGTACGGCGCGTCCGAGGTACGCACGATCACCGGCATCACCGCGTTCATGTCCTTCAGCGCGTACTGCACCGCCGCCTTGCCGACGGCCTGGGCCTGGGCCCAGTCGGTCTTGGAGGCGATATGCCGGGCCGAGCGCTGCAGGTAGTCGGGCAGGGCCCAATGCACCTTGTATCCCAGCGTGGCCTTGACCTTGCCGGCCAGGTAGGCGGCCACACCGCCCAACTGGGCATGGCCGAACGCATCGGCGCCCCCGCCCGCATCGGCCACGAAGCGGCCATCGGCGGTGCGGATGCCCTCGCTGGCCACGACCACGCAGTAGCCGACCTGCTTGACCACCTTGTCGACCTGGGCCAAGAACGCCGCCTCGTCATAGGCACGTTCGGGGAACAGGAGGATGTGCGGCGCATCGGCCGGCGTCGGGCCGGCCAGGCCGGCCGCGGCGGCCAAC
>Ga0222713_10002379_pt1 | contig 20202 bp, 15 predicted proteins | sample C33_649DmetaG_FD_165061 | JGI IMG/M metagenome (GOLD analysis project Ga0222713, IMG submission 165061) | Estuarine water microbial communities from San Francisco Bay, California, United States - C33_649D | ecosystem: Environmental > Aquatic > Marine > Unclassified | place: USA: California...
TGTTGGTTGTTGGTTGTTGGTTGTTGGTTGTTGGATGTTGGATGTTGGATGTTGGATGTTGGTCGTGCAGAATATTATTATATAAATAATATATTTCATTTAAGCCGATTTATGCATTTGTTTTAAATCGTGATTGTCGCATACTTCGTGCGCTTATTGTTCAGGTTGGGATAGTGTTGCTTGAGAAATGCAGCCAGCCGGCGCCCGTCGCGGTGCTTGCCGTGATGCCGCATGAAGTGCCGGCGAGGATAATACCCGTTCGCATTCGTGGTCAGTTTTTGCAGTGCCGGCACAATGTCTCGAGGGCTTGTGAAGAATTCACCCGATGCGCCCGGCTCCACGTAGTGCCAGCCACCCAGGATGTTGCGGTTCACCAGGACCGGCATGTTGTAGCACATGGCTTCCGTTATGACGCGCGGCGATGCGTCGGCAATGTTCGGAACAAACAGGAAGCGACACTTCTGCATCTCCCGCTGGAACGCGTCGTATTCCAAGAATGGAACGACTTTGACAATTCCGTCGCATTTCTTCGTAAAGTGGCAGTTGGTGCGACCAACCAGCACGCCGCGGAGGCCGAACCTTCCGCACATGATTTCCAGGCACTCCTTGGCCAGCTCCCAGTTGCGATTGAACGACTGCCATCCCGGTTCGCACTTGTCGTTGTCTTCCAAACACACATACATGAAATCATACTCTTTGACAATGTCGGGGTCCGGTTTGTAAGCATCCGCGTCTTTCAAATCGGATTCGGTGAGCAGCATGAGCGGCAGTCCCGAGCGCTGCAAGTTGGTGGGCGGGTCCCTAAAACAGTGCAGCCACGCCGACACCATGGCTGGATAGTTGTGTCCGCGCTCCTCGTGGAATCTGTCCTCATATGGATTTTCAATGTGCCCCGGGAAATTGATGTAGCTGGATATGCCGCAAAAATCGAGACCCTGGCTCTTATACAATTCATACGCTTGTTCATCCTCCTCCGTTCGAAACGGGGCCGCAATCAGAATGACATTCAGCGGCTGCCCCGCATCGTCAAACACGTTTTTGAACGGGGTCGAGACAATCGGCACGGCACTAGTTGTGGTTGCTGCAGTGGGTGGTGGGCTAATACGATTCTGGATTGCAGCGACGATGAGCAGTGCAACCAGCAATGCGCCGGCAATTTTCAATGGGGTTGTTGGAATCATGATTTGTCGAGCAAATGAATTGTTGCATTTATTAAATATAATAATATATAATTATTTTATATACCAATCAATATATCAGACCCTCATAATATCTCTCAACATGAAGCTCACCAAGGCGCACTTGTTCATCGTTCTGCTTTTAGCGCTCGTGTTTTGTTCATTTCTCGGCGGCAATTGTGCGAGCGGTGCCGGTTTAGAAGGTTTCAACATGCCGTCAGACACGCACCCATACAAGGGAAAGGGTCAGTATTCTGACAAATATTCCAATTACAAGGATTTGTATTCCGCCAATGACAAGTTTTCCAAACAACAGGACAAGGCATATGACCGAAAGGACAAAGTGCTGCCATCCAACCATGACGAGGCCCTTGACGATGTGTCAAAATACGCGTCGTATGACGGCGCTGGTTCTGGCAGACATGGAAGCAACCAGGGCATCCCTGCCAGTCAAATTCTTCCCGGTCAAGAGGACCTCTACATGTTGAAATCTGAAATCGTGCCCCCGGTTTGTCCGGCATGCCCGGCGATGAAGTGCAACGCGTCTGGCGGCAGCGGCAGCGGCAGCAGCGGCAGCGGCGAACAGAAATGCCCGCCATGCCCGCCATGCGCTCGTTGCCCCGAACCCGCCTTTGAGTGCAAGAAGGTTCCAAACTACAGCAGCGGCAATGACAACGTGCTTCCTCGGCCCGTGCTGAACAGCTTTAGCCAGTTCGGCTTATGAATTCAATTGATTTTCTCCCTTTTGTTTGATGCACTTTTCATCAATCGACAACGTTTCCGTTGGCGCATCCTGCGGCACTATTTTTAGCACACATTTGGAGTCCTTGCCATACAGTGGTTCGGTGCAGCCCTTGTGCCCTCGCTTCGTTGTGTTGTTTTTTCGCAGCATGGCCATGCGGGGATTCGGGTCGTCGGTGCACCGCGCTCGGAAGTGCTCGTATCTCTCGCGCACGTCGCAATACGAGAGACCGGACGTTTTGCCCAGCAATTTATTGACAATTTCATGCAGCTCATAAACATATCGAGAAAAGGCGTCGCGGTTTTCCAGATGGCATGCGCGCAGCGGGTGGTTCTTGTAATTTGTTTTCAAATTGATGCGGCAATATTTGCAAGGCAGCACGTCCTGCAGACTCAGCATGAACGCGCGGTAGTTGCGCTTGTCCGCTGCGGTGGGGCGCACCGGGTAATTGAAACTCATGGTGTGCAAATAATGCCACATGGGTGGCCCCCAAACGGTGGTCAAAAACCCGTCACCGGATAAAAAATCCGTGTCGGAAAACACTGGTTTGGTCTTCGCCTTAACATTTCGAGTGGTTGAGTGTTTCATTTTGGTTTTATTACATATATGGTTAGTGTATATAATAAAAATAATAAATAAAAATGTCACATCATTGTGTCGTAAGACTGTGTGAAAATGAATAGTTTGGGACCAGTTGCTCTTGTGTATGATGCAATATATAAACTGTTGCACTACCTGAATTGGTTTGCGAATGACAAAGCGAAGGTCATTGACCCAAGTGTCATCATTGCCACCAATGACACCAATGACACGCGTGATTTACATCACGTGGATTGAATCAATGGGGAGGGGGGCGTTTGCGATTGGGGGGCATTAAACCATCGTGTTGATGAACTTTTCAAGGGTGGGCTGGTCAACTTTGGCATCGTATTCAATGGGCGTGCCGTCTGCCTTTGTTAGGACGATGGTGGGATATCCTTGCACATTGTATTGATTCACCAACGACTCGCTGTCCTTGTCCTCTCCATCAACAACCACGAAATTCAATTTGTGGCCATTCACAACCTTGTCATTGTATTTGTTATGCACCTTTTGGAATTCGGGGGCCGCCTTTTTGCAGTGCGGGCACCAATCCACTTTAAACATCCGAATGGTTGCAACCGGAGGTTCGGCGGTGCCAGAATTGGGCGCGTTGGAATACCCTTCATAATATGACGCATTGCTGCTGGACTTGACGTATCTATTATACAATTGCTGCGCAAGCACTGCGAAAAACAGCGCAATGAATGCATAACCAATCACCTTTTTGTGGTTCATCAACCATTCGGCCCCCGTTTTGATGCGTTCCATTCGATTTGTCGATGCAATTGTCGATGTTGTATAAATAAATAGAGAGAAATTAAAACGACAATATGAAACGAACGATACTCAGTCGGTTCATTCAAACCCCCAATTTCATTGATTTCATGGTGAATTTCTCTCTTCTTCCTCCATTGCATTTGCTTTTTTGTCTGCCTTGTCGAGAAATTCTTTCGCGTACGTGACCCCGTCATTGATCCACGCTAAACGTTGTGCTGCATCCGACATGATGGAGAGCCACTCGGCGGGGGTGATATCCGGTTTAACGTTGCACAGCACTTCGTTCACCCCTTCGTGGGAAGTGCCCGCGGAATCTGCCCGGATTTTATTAACCATGCGCATGAGCTGCAAATTGATGAAGCGCAGGTATTCCAAAATGGATGAATGGGTTCCAATGGTTTCGTTGGGGTTGTGCCACACGTTGCGCAATCCGAGCACTTCATTCGCCGGGCACTGCGCGGTTTCTAAACATTCGCGCAACGGATAATTCACCATGATGCCCCCGTCAATGTAGCAGCAACCGTCGCGAACAATGGGTTGAAACAGCACCGGCATGCAGCAGCTCATTTTGATGGCATCCATCAACGGCAAATCGGGGTGCGTTGCGTGCGAGATGTGCACCTTCTCGAACTTGTTCAAATCCACCGTGAAGACATTGAGAGAAATGCGCGAATATTCATAGAATTCAAGCATGGTGGTGGCAATTGTCAAATCTTTGGATTCCAGCAACGGCTGCATGATGTCATCCAGCAGCTTCATCTTGGCGATGCCCTTTTGCGCGAACAATTCAAACATTTCCAAGGAATTGACAATGACTTTTTCCCATGGGCGCTTGATGATGTAGTCGTCCAGAGTGTCCCATTCGTGCTTCAAGCAGAGAATGGCGCCAATCAAGGACCCAATCGACGTGCCGTAAATGGTTTCCAGGTTGTCGTGCGACCAGAATCCTTGCTGTGCCAAGTGTTTGGCCGCGCCATACGAGAGAAATCCGGTGGGACCCCCCCCGCTAATCACAATGTGTTTGATGACCATGCACTAAAGGAATTGCAGGGATGTGGTTCAATGTTGCCATTTGTTTAATACAACATCGATGTCTATTCATTTTTGAGTTCATTCGGAATGATTAAATATCTTAAATATTTGTAATAGAGTAAGCAGGAAAACGACGAACAATGGACAATATATTTTCAAGCAGGAATGAAGAAAACCGCGAAAGCGTTGAAAAGTTGAACCTAGACGAATTGTATGACCAAAAAAAACAGGAAGATTTAGCGAAGCTATACACATTCAACCGCATATTGACGCGTGTGCATGACAAAATAAAAGTGGCTGCACGTCAGAAAAACAGCCAACAGTTTTGCTGGTTTTTGGTGCCCGAAGTGTTGATTGGAGTTCCAAACTACGACAAGAACGCATGCATAACATACATAATTAGCAAGCTGGAAGAAAATGATTTTATAGTGCGATACACGCATCCGAACCTGCTTTTCATTTCGTGGAAACACTATGTTCCGAATTATGTGCGCACCGAAATCAAGAAGAAGACGGGAACCATCATTGACAAATTCGGAAACTATGTGTCCGAGGCGGATGCAGAGGCCGGGGAATCGGTTGTCAGCGACGGCACCCCGGGGTCGGATTTGAACATGATGATGTACAACAAGAAGGGTGCCGCCGCCGCAACAACTGCCGCCGCGAAAAAACCCGCGGGAGAGTTTAAACCCATCACGTCATACAAACCCACTGGAAGCCTGGTTTATAATCATGACCTGTTTAAAAAGATAGAAGACCGCATGTGAGAACAACGCCGGGCGTGCGTGCGTGCTCATGCATCCAATTTTTTCATCAAGCCAATTTTTTTCATCAAGCTGTTAAACCGCTCCTCTTCCAGGAGAGCTTCCATGATTTTCAACCGCCGCAACTCCTGCACCGAGCAGCCACGTTCGGCAATGTGTTCGCACTGGGCTTCCAGCGCAGTTAAATCATTCTCGGTCAATTCGGGATGAATTTCGGAGTCCAAAAACAGGGTTTGCATGATACTATCCAGTTCGCGATGATTTTGAGTGTGTCGTTCGCGCATGGTTTCTTCATTTTTTGCATACGCCGCAAGCAATCGATGATTTGAGGTGTCATAGATTCCTTCAATGTCGTTTAACTTCATGACCGGGGAGCATTGACGAATGCGTTCAATGCGATTGCGCAATCCGGCAATGCGCATGCAAAAATTTGCCAATCGCTTAAAGATTGCATTGGCCGCGCCTTTTGATGCAACCATTTCTGCCAATTGTGCTAGTTCGGTTCTCGTCATCGTGCATGCTTCTTCATTTGCTCCATGTTTCAATCGCAAATGTGCGTGCATCACGGTCTTGCGGTCATTGCAACGGCGTTTTAATGCCGCCACAATCAGCTCTTCAATGTCCTGCGCGCTTTCGACCATTTGCGACATGGATGCAATTTGTTTGCTAATTTCTTTTTCAAATCCCGGAATGTCAGTTGGACCATTCGAAACCAAGTTTGAAAAATCAGAATTCATGGTTGACTTGTTTAACATGGCATAGTTTATAATGATTTTTTTATTTATATGATTCATGCATTATAATTAATGGGCAATATGCTTCATATTTGATTTTCATGTTTGATTTTCATATTTGAGTTTCATGTTTGACTCTAAATGCAATGGCAGGAACACATAAATGTGTATGCAAATTTAGTGCATCGCATGTATGACACATAATATGATTTACATATATTAAAAAAATTGAATTAAACACGTCGCGACAAATGATGGTTAGACATATACATCAATTCGCTGGCTTGCAGAGGAGCAAAATGTTGAACGGCGGCAAGACTCACAAGAACCGACCGGCGGCCAATGGACACTTGAAAAAAAGCGAATTGTGGAAAAAACTGGACTCATTTCGAGAGGAAGAACGCGAATCATCTGCATTGGAGTGCGTGTACAACCCGTCTGGAAATCGCGAACGATGCGACGTGTGCAGTTCCAACATTGTGATAACGGAAGACGGATTTGCGACATGCACAAATCCGAGGTGCAGCATCATTTACAAAGATGTGCTGGACCAGTCGGCGGAGTGGCGCTTTTACGGTGCGGATGACAATCAAATGACGGACCCCACGCGGTGCGGCATGCCGGTGAATCCGCTGTTGAAAGAGTCATCCTACGGTTGCAAAGTGTTGTGCGAAGGGGTTTCCAGCTATGAAATGCGAAAAATCCGGCGATACACGGAGTGGCAATCAATGCCATACGCCGAAAAATCGTTGTATGATGAATTTGAACGCATCAAAAACACGGCATCCAATGCCGGCATCCCCAAAATGATCATTGACTGCGCTCTTCGGTACCACAAGAAAATTTCGGAGCACAAAACGTTCCGAGGCGAGAACCGCGATGGAATCATTTCGGCGTCGATTTACATTTCGTGCCGCACGCACGGATGCCCGCGGACCCCGAAAGAAATCGCCAGCATCTTTCATCTGGACAACAAGAGCGCCACCAAGGGCTGCAAAAATGCGCTGGCCATCATCAATGAACTTGAACACGACTTGGACAATTCCGAGAAAACGAGTTTTGAGAAAACAAAGCCGTGGGCGTTCATTGAGCGATACTGCAGTCCGCTCAACATGAACACCGAACTCACTAAGCTCTGCATGTTTGTGGCCATGCGCATTGAGCAGAACAACTTGATTCCTGAAAACACGCCGCACGCCATTGCCGCTGGCATCATCTACTTTGTGACGCAAATGTGTAACTTGAACATAACAAAGAAGGACGTGAACCGCATCAGCCAAATCAGCGAGGTCACAATTAACAAGTGTTTCAAGAAGCTCGAAACCATGAAAACACAGTTGATTCCGTCCACCATACTGCAAAAGTATTCGGTTGCATCTTGAAAAAAAAATGAACACACAAATTAAGCTTAAGCGCGCAACAATGCAACCCAATAATTCAAAACCAACCACCACTAAACTCATGATGGCAAAAAAAGTGCCAACAACAGTGCCAACATCTGAAGTGGAAATAACGCATTCTGAAACACCGTCAGCCACCACCACCACCCCTGTCCCAGAAACCCCTGTCCCAGAAATTGTTTTCATTGTGCCATACCGCAATCGCGAAGAGCACAAAATGTTTTTTACTGTTTATATGAAATTTCTATTAGAGGATATGCCTCCCGAGAAATACCGCATTTATTTTGTGCACCAGTGCGACAATCGTCCATTCAATCGCGGTGCCATGAAAAACATTGGGTTCTTGGCCATCCGCACCATGTATCCCAATGAATACAAGAACATCACCCTTGTGTTTCACGATGTGGACAATTTGCCATACACCAAGGGACTGCTGAATTATGACACGCGTCCGGGTGTCGTGAAGCACTTTTTCGGATACACTTTCACTTTAGGGGGCATTGTTTCCATCAAGGCGGGGGACTTTGAACGCACGGGCGGATATCCGAATTTCTGGGCATGGGGCAGCGAGGACAACTGCTTCAACCAGCGCGTCATTGATTCGCGGCTCTACATTGACAGGACCAACTTTTTCCCCAGCGGACACCGGTCCATGCTGCAATTTGTGGACGGACTCATCAAAATGATCAGCAAGAAAGAGACCGCAGCAGCCATGTATCGCACCTGCCAGGATTCGTATCACACCGTTCGAAACTTGCAGTATCATTTCAAGGATGAATACATCAACGTGACGTCATTTGAAACACTTCAAAATCCAAATGAATTGAAGTTTGAAGAATACGACATTGTCAAGAACAACGGGGTGAACCGCATTTCATTGGGTGTGGGACCACAAATGGGCCTCATTCAGACGCCTAAACAAGTGCAGCATCCACATCATTCACAGCATCCACATCATTCACAGCATCCACATCATTCACAGCATCCACATCATTCACAGCATCCACATCATTCACAGCATCCACATCATTCACAGCATCCATACCCGCAGCATCCACAGCAGCATCCACAGCATCCACAACAACATCAACATCAACAACAACAACAACAACAACAACGAATTGGTATGCCAAGACGCCGCTAACAATGTTATTTGCAACGCATTTTGTGTTTTCTTGATTTGCTTGAATTCGGTTTATTCCTTTTCCTTTTAGTTGAATTTCGTTTCCTCATTTTTTTGCCACCATTAGGGGCATGAACCTCATGGACAAATGTTCGTGGCCTCAACCTATAATATGTCTCCATGTAGGATGCAATGTTGGACAACAGTTCATTGGTGCGTTCGGCTTTTTCAGGGGTTTGTGACGCCAAATACGTTGGCAAGTCCAAACTCATCGTGTGTAGAATGGTGCTCATGGAGACGCATGCATCGTTGTAAACCACGTTGAACGCATGTTTCATTTGACATGTTTTTTTAATTAATTTTTCAGGAATGGGTTTTAATGGGTTCTGTTTTGGTGAATTATTTATGGTAAAAAACCCATCAACCAGCATGGATATTACCAATATTTTGTGAATCCATGAATTCATTGGTGCGTCGGGAACACACACCGACTTGATTGCTTTATTCATCACTTCAGAAGGCGAAGGCGAATCAGCCGGGTTTGCACCCATTAACATCAAATATGCTGGCAGCTCATCCGGATGTGTTTTGAAATAGGGGTTGACTATTTTACTTACTATCGCATCACTGTTAAATGGGTTCAAACACAACCCAAAATCTATTAATTTAACACGGAGTTGTAATGGTTTCGTCATATCAACCAACCAATTCGACCAGTGCGCATCCAATGCAATCATTGGGCACACGTGAAAGAGAACAACATACATGGCGCAAATTTGTGCAATCAAATCGAGAGAAATTCCATCCCTTTTGAATAATGTTTTAAGGGGAACATATGTTTCGGGAATTGATTCCATGACAATCATCGCAATTTGTGGTTTAAACGGCAAAGAAAAATAGGTGCGCAGTTTGCTGAACACACGACATTCAGTATAGTGTTTGTTTTTTGCTGGTTTTGTGAAAAATATTTCGTCGAATGCCTCTTGATTTGGAAATGAAATCAATGCGACGACATCGGGGCACAATGGAACATGATGTTTTGTTGCATCGAACGCATCGCGTTGGTGTTTGTATTCATTGATGACATCCGCTGCAAGCATTGTGCTTTTGTCATGCTTGTCCGAGTCATATACGTATCGCGACATCGGAGATGATACAAGAATGAATTTCAATATAACCTCTCTAATCGGTTTTCCAGCGGTGGGCGACCAGCGCTCGTCTCCGCGCATCAATGCGCCATCCTCTCCAATCAAGTCGTCCCGAAACAAACCGGCGCCAATTGAAACTCGAACAATCAAACTATAAGCAGACCCAGTTGAAACGATTTTGACTTCGGTCGCATGTTTCAATTGTTCTAGCAACAATGCACGCATTTCAGGGTCATCGCGCATCAACACGCGTCCATCCGGTGAAATCATCTTCATGCCACCATTCATGTTTGTTGACATCACGATAACTTATGCCCAACTTATGACAATAAAATGTTATGATATATTATACACACAAAATAAAATAACTCCAATGTCGCTGATTCGTCGCATTTCCGGCGATTTTCGCCACTTGTGCAAACCGGCCATGGTGTATTTAGCCATTTCCGTTGTGGCGCTTATTGCCATCGCGTATCAAAACATGGGCCTGAACAATATGTATTGCATGGGGGATTTCTCATGCTACGTTCCCAGCACCGCTGCGGTGATATTTAGCGAAGCGCTTTACATCCTGTTTTGGACCTGGATTCTAAACTTGATGTGTCGCACCGGCTACGCCTCCATTTCCTGGTTCCTGGTCGTGTTCCCACTCGTGCTGTTTTTCGTGCTGATTGGGGTCATGATGCTCATGTCGTCGCGCATGACTCGGCAAGGACGGGTTCAAAAAATGTTGCCAATTGAGCGCCCGGTCCTGGCAAACCAACGCAGCTTTCCCGTGTACGAACCCATGTTTCCACCTGGACTGCCCATGCATTCCTCGTACCAGTGATTTGTTTTGGATTTTTTGCGCGAACGAATTGCAGAATTTATGTTTATTCAGTTGAACAAATAATAAACACAAATATTAGATAAACGATACACAATAATAAATATAACACACACGCGAACACCAACAAATGGCACAAATGGCACAAATGGCACAAGTGGCACAAGCAAAAGCACAAAGGAGAAATTCCAACCGCGCATACAATGCAGACGAGAACGAACTCATTGCAGATGCACTGAAGAACGCGGAAGAGACGCTTTCATGGAACATCATTGACCACTATTTTAAGGACAATCCCAATGTGCTGGTGCGTCATCACCTGGAATCATACAATGATTTTTTGAGCAACGGAATTGCGCGCATCATGAAGGACCGCAACCCCATCATTCTGGAGAAGGACGAAAATAAGGAAACCGGAAAATACAACTCCGTGATTGAAATTTATTTGGGCGGTGTCGAAGGGAACCGCATTTCATTTAGCAAGCCCATCATTTATGATGACGTTGCGTCCACAGCCGACGAAACGGCCCCCAAAGAACCACGCGCGCACTTCATGTATCCCAACGAGGCGCGGCTGCGCAACATGACCTACGGCATGACCATCCACTGCGACGTCGACGTGATTTATCGCGTGTATGACCCCGTGCAGAAGACGCAGCTGAACGAACGCGTGGAACTGAAACAACTCAGCCTGGGTCGGTTTCCCATCATGCTGCAATCCAACGCCTGCATTTTGCACGGCATGACGCCGGAAGCCCGATTCTACGCCGGCGAGTGTCGCAACGACTACGGCGGCTACTTCATCGTGGACGGCAAAGAGAAGTGCATCGTGTCGCAAGAAAAGTTCGCCGACAACATGATTTACGTGCGGTCCAATGCGGACGACCCGGATGCGGTGTATAGTTATAGCGCCGAAGTGCGCACCGTGTCAGAGGACCCCTCCAAACCCGAGCGCAAAATGGCGGTCAAGATGGTTGCGCCCGACGCCAAATACTCCAACAAGCAAATCGTCGTGGACATTCCCAACGTGCGCAAACCGGTTCCCCTCTTCATCGTCATGCGCGCACTCGGCATTATCAGCGACCGCGACATTGTGGAGCGCTGTCTTTTAAATCTGGAAGCCAACGCTTCCATGGTGGACCTGTTCATTCCGTCCGTGCACGACGCGTGCGAAATCTTCACGCAAGCCGCCGCCCTCAAGTTCATTGCCACGATGACCAAAGAGAAAACCGTGGCCCAAGTGCAGAACATTCTCATGAACTACTTCATGCCGCAAATTGGCGAACTGAATTTCGGCGCCAAGGCGTTCTTTCTGGGATACATGGTCTACAAAATGCTGCTGGTTTTAACGAATGCGGAACGACCCACCGACCGCGACAGCTTCAAGTTCAAGCGCGTGGAGGTGCCGGGGGCGCTCATGTTCAACCTGTTCCGCACGTACTACAACGCGCACGTGGACAACGTGCGGCTCAAGCTGGATAAGAAAATCAAGTACGGGCGCGACCGCAACGAATTCGTCGGCACGCAGATCATGCAGGTCATCACCGCCGACAATTACAACGAGATTTTCGGCGAGCGCATTATTGAAGCGGGATTCAAGAAGTCGTTCAAGGGCAAGTGGGCAGCCACCGTGCAAACCGAGGACAAGTCCAAGCTCTACAAGGGAACCATCGGCGCGACCGACGGCACCGAAGTGGAGGGCATCGTGCAGGACCTGAACCGCCTGTCTTACAACTCGTTCATATCGCACCTGCGCAAAATGAACCTGCCAATGGACGCCAGCGCCAAGGTGGCAACCCCGCGCCAGCTGCACGGGTCGCAGTGGGGCATCATTGACCCGGCCGACAGCCCGGATGGCGCCAACATCGGCCTGCAAAAGCATCTCGCAATTTCGGCATACGTCACGCAACCGTGCTCCGCGTTGCCAGTCATTCGGTGGCTGCGTGAGATGGCCAGCATGAAACTGCTGGAAGAATGCAGTCCGAAGTACTTGCACCAACTCACCAAGGTGTTTGTGAATGGGGCGTGGGTGGGCGCGCTCAACAACCCGCGCGATGTCATGCAGCTCTTTCTGCTGCATCGGCGCAATACGCTCATTCCGATTTACACGAGCGGGCGCTGGGACATTGCGCACAACGAGCTGCAGTTCTTCACGGACGGCGGGCGCCTGTGCCGCCCGGTGTTCTACTACGACGAGGATGCGCGCCGACCCAGCTACGCCAGTCGCGAAGTCATCGAAACCATTAAGAGCGGCAAGTACACGTGGTCGCAGCTGACCACCGGGTTCGCAGCAAAGAGTGTGTCCGCATTGGACCCATGCCGCGTGTATCGGATAGACGAACTGTATTCAGGAGCGGCCGATTTTGCCGCGCTTGCCGAGAGTCGGGCCATCATTGAGTATCTCGACACGAACGAGTCGGAAAGCGCGTTCATTGCCATGTTCCCGCGTGATGTGGTGCCGGGTAAAACCACGCACGTGGAAATCCATCCGTCGCTCATCTTCGGCGTGATGGGCAATCAAATCGTGTTCCCGGAAAACAACCCGTCGTCGCGCAACAATTTCTCGTGCGGCCAGGGCAAGCAAGCGGTGTCGCTGTATTCCTCCAATTACAACTCGCGCATTGACAAGATGGGCGTGGTTTTAAACTACGGCCAGGTGCCGCTGGTGAAGAGCCGCTACATGAAGTACATCAACAATGAGCAGCACCCGTATGGCGAGAACGCCATTGTGGCCATCATGTGCTACAACGGCTACAACGTGGAGGACTCCATCCTGTTTAACGAGGGGTCTCTGAAGCGCGGCTTGTTTCGCACGACGTATTACAACATGTATGAAACGCGCGAAGAGGAGGAGCGCACGTATGACAAGCGCATCTGCAATGTGCAGGCGCAACCCGCCGTGCGCGGCTTGAAACCGGGTGGCGATTACAGCGCGCTGGACCGATTCGGCTTGATTAAAGAAAACACGGAAATGGATGACAAGAAGGTGGTCATCGGTCGCGTGACTGAACAATGGAACGGGGGCATAAGCGGCAGCGGGGGCATAAGCGCAGACGAACCGCAGATGGAGGACGACAGCGTGTTCCCGAAAAAGGGGCAGCTGGGCGTCGTGGACCGCACGTTCATCACGGACGAGGCGTCGGGCAAGCGGTTGGCAAAGGTGCGCATTCGCGAGGAGCGCATGCCGGGCATCGGCGACAAGTTCTGCTCGCGCGCCGGACAGAAAGGCACGGTGGGGCTCATCATACCCGAGGAGGACATGCCGTTTGCGGAAGACGGCACGCGTCCCGACCTCATCATCAACCCGCACGCGCTGCCCACGCGCATGACAATCGGGCAGCTGGTGGAGACGCTGATGGGCAAGGCGTGCGTGCTGCAGGGCGGCTTCGGCGACTGCACCGCGTTTGTGAACCACGGCTCCAAACACCAGGTGTTCGGCAAAATGCTGACCGAGCTGGGCTACCACAACAGCGGCACGCAACTTTTGTATAACGGCATGACCGGCGAGCGCATGGAGAGCCAGATTTTCATGGGGCCCACGTACTACATGCGTCTCAAGCACATGGTGAAGGACAAGATTAACTACCGCACGCGCGGACCGCGCACCGTGTTGACGCGGCAGACGGTGCAAGGGCGCGCAAATGACGGCGGCTTGCGCATCGGTGAAATGGAGCGCGACGGCGTTATTGCGCATGGGGCGGCGTACTTCTTGCGGCAGTCCATGCTGGAGCGCGGTGACGAGTATTACATGGCGGTGTGCAACCAGTCGGGCATGATTGCCATTTACAATCCCGCGCAAAACTTGTTCATGAGCCCGATGGCGGATGGCCCCATTCAGTTTGCCGACACGCTGACGTCGGCCGACAACCAGGCGCTCAACATTGAGAAGCTGACACGATTCGGGCGCAGCTTCAGCGTGGTGCGCGTGCCGTACGCGTTCAAGCTGCTCATGCAGGAACTGCAGGCCATGAACGTGCAGATGCGCGTGCTGACGGAGGACAACATTGACCAAATCGCGTCCATGTCGTTTTCCACGACCATGCTGACACTGGGCGGACCGGCCAATTTGATTCGCGAAAACAAGGCGGTGATTGGTAAAATGCCGGCCGTGCCCGTGTCGCCCAAAGCCGACAACCGCCCCGCCCTGCGCCCCACCAAAGAAGGCGAAGAAGAGGGCGCAGAAGAACAGGGCGCAGAAAAGGCCGAGTCGCTGGGCTGGCACTTTGTGAATTTCGAGGCCAACGGCGGGGAGATTTACCAGTCGTTGCTGCGGAATGAGAAGGGGGCGCCCACGCAGATGTGGTCGGTGCAGCAGCACGGGGGCAAATACCCGACCGAGCATCCCGAGGGCTGGAATGCGCAAATGCTGTATTACAATGACGGCGTGCCAATCAAGGCGGAGGCGGTCATCGACTTGCTGAAACAAATGCCGTATGCCAACAACTTTGCGCTGGCAGTGCAGGACATTCGCGACGAACAAGCTATGCGCGAAGCGGACCGAAAAGATGCAGATGCCATCCCCATGTCGGAATTATCGTTTACAAACATGTCGCCGGAATACACGTCAATGTTTGAGCCCACTTCGTTTGAGCCCACTTCGTTTGAGCCCACTTCGTTTGAGCCCACTTCGTTTGAGCCCACCTCGCCTGTGCAACGGCCCGCTTCGCCTAGGCAAATGCAACCCATGATGATGATGGGCCAACAACAGCAACCCATGGTCATGATGGGCCAACAACCCATGGTCATAATGCCGCAACAGCAACCCATGATGATGGTGCCACAATCGCAACCCATGATGATGGTGCCACAACAGCAATCCATGATGCAACCCATGATGATGATGCAACAACAACAACCAGTGTCTCCAATTGTCTCCCCCACAAGTGCAACTGGCGCCAATGCGGCCGAACTCATTGAAGAGCAGTTGCATCCTTCCACTTCCGAACCAGTGTCAATGTTGGATGTTGCACCCGAAGTCAAATCGAGCGAACCTGACCAGTCATCATCTTCCTCGTCATCATCTTCTGAAGGAAAACGTGTAATCAAATTGGCATGAAATCAAACGTCAAAGTCAAATCAAATCAACTGTTCAAATGATTTAAATAATTCAACTATTTAAATGATTCAATGAAAAATGAAAATAAATTGGAACCCAATTGCCCAATTAGTGTCGTCTGCTGTGTTTGCGAGACTTCTTGTGATGCTTCTTGCTTCTCTTGTGCATGGTTCTCTTTCTATGATGTTTTCCACCCTCATAAATAAAGTCGAGCAGCGCCTTAGAAGCTGCATCATCGACGGCACCGGGAGAAGCGGCGGCAGCGGCACCACGGCCAGGAGAAGCAGGACGAGGAGCAGCACGAGCACGAGGAGAAGCAGCACGAGCACGAGGAGAAGCAGCACGAGCACGAGGAGAAGCAGCACGAGCACGAGGAGAAGCAGCACGAGCACGAGGAGAAGCAGCGGCAACAGCAGCAGCAGCAGCAGGTGGAATATCATCTCCAGCCTCACGCAATGCTGCAAGAATTTGTGTAATGGCCAATGCCTTGTTGATTGCACCGATGCCGCGACGTGCAACATTGTCAATTAGTCTGCACACAATGTCCTTAAGATTGCTAACTTTATGCAATCCTTGAAATCCAGTTTGAACTGCTGCATCTCGAGCACCTTTCAGGGCCTCTTTTGTTCGATGACTTGTCTCCACAATGGATGCTTGCAATTCTGCTTTTTTCGCCATGGAACGGGTCATCACACCTGCAGCAAAGTCTTTCGAAGCGCCAGCTTTTGTTGAAATGTCATTGAAGACACGAGCTGCATCAACACGCGCGGATTCTCCTTGAATAAAATATCTATAAAATGCGACACCAGGGAGTGCTGGCTTACTCAACTTCGTTGCAGCTGAAATGACGGCAGACGCAGCACTCATTCCACTTGTTGCAACACTTGCCGCAAATCCCGCCGCTGCTGGAATTGATTCAGTCATCAACTGCACAAGTACCTCATAAAGCGCGGTTACGATTTCAGTGACAGCCGGGCCCACCTCATATATTTGCATATAATATCTCAAGGTTGCAAATCCCCCATATGACGCACCCACGACTGCCCCAGCTCCTGCCAAAACAATTGCAGAATCAACGGCAAGTCTAACCCATCGGCTGTCGCATGCTGCGCCTCCTTTCTTCTTACTTCGGTCATGTTTTTTATCTCCGACGGAGTACTCTAAATGTGTAGGGACCAGCATTCCAGATGCTACGGCGCCATGATAACCTGGTTGTCTCCCCGGAACATCTCTCAGACCTTTTCCGTATAATACTTCTGACGCAGCATCCACTTCCGCGAACAAGTTTTTCAATGCATCTTCTTTTGTCGCCATGTTATCAACTATATAAATGCGTGATTTTATAAATATATGCAATATTATATTTTTATTGCTAAATACAGAAGTCAATTGCATTCAAATGCGCATTCAAATGCATTTTAATTTGCTTCCGGCTTCTTTGAAAATGTGTCCATTGTATTGAATGCCTTTCGCGAGTGCTTTCGTCAACGTTTTGTCGCTCATTGAAAGTGCTTTCATGCATTCATATTTGCACTCGAATTCTCTCACAATGACATTTTGCAAATTGCATTGATGAACTCCATTCTTATACAACAACGGTTTCCCGTTTATTTTTTGCTCAAAAGCATGTCGCAACTCTTCATCGCATTGGTCATATAACTGGTAGTAAACCCCTTTTGTCATCGTGAAATTTTTCACCGGATTATCAAGTGCAGAAGCAGATTCATACCCATTGAAATGTGCGGCGGTTTTTCGGTCAATGTAAACGTTGCGTATTTCTGTTTTGGACTCATTCAGCTGTGCAATGTATCCTAAATTTTGTTGTTTTGTTTTTTTTGTTGGTGGAAGATTGTGAATCACATTTGCGTCCAGTTCTCTGTCAACAAAAGCCCATCTATATCCATGATACACCGTGTTTTCAACCACCGCCTTGTTCAAACTCGGGCGCTTGATATCATGGTTTTCCTTCATTGCTTCGGATGCGCTTTCATAAACCCGAATGATTTGCATTGTGTCCGGGTTTATTTTTTGAAGTCTTGGGCCCAGTGTGACCAATGGCTCATTGAAGCCTGTCGTGGTTTTGATTTGCATTGAATTGATTCTTTCGCACAATTCTTTGTTTATTTGTTCGAACCTCTCCATCTGACCCGAGAGATAATGCACTGTCTTGATCAATTCTTGAATGAGTCCGTTCTGATTAGGGTTTTCATTCATTTCAAGCAACATCTTCAATTTTTCATTCTCAAGTTCCATTTTTGCTACGTCGTCGTTGTTGAAATGCTTTGCATTTGATGTCATGAGATGATTCAATCGGTCGTATGTCAAATTTTGACCAATCAAAAACAATTCATTCTCATTTTCATGGTTTTGCAAATCAGTCACTTTGTTCAGCCTTACATGTTCATGATGATGAATGAAGTGCTCAAAATCTTTGCTTCGGCCAACCACAAAGCAGTCCATCAGGGTGCACTCCTCGTAGTTTTTTTTGTGTTCAGCGTATCGTCCAGTTATCCCTTTGCGACTTTCGCCAATTTTCACGATGTATTTTCCATCATCCAGTGTCTTCACCCGTATGACATATACGATTGAACCAATGGACGCATATTCTTTCAATAATACTTTTTCACGTTCCGTGATTTTTTGTTGTTCAATTTCCTGCTTGTGTTTGTCCTCCAATTGCTGCATTTCTTTTTTCAAATCATATATGCCATGCAAACGAATTTCTTTTATTACTTCGCACACCCAGTTTTGAAATTTTTGGGCAATTGGTTTTCTTGAACGGAATAATAGTTTATATAAACCTTTCTCTGTTAGAAATGAAACTTCTTGCAAACCTCCAAGGGTGGGCGTTTTGTGGACAACCTTTTCAGAATCATCAAACCCCTTAACGGATGATCTGATGTTATTTAGTTCAAGAATTTCTGCAATGTCGCTTGCACGAAACAATGGATCATTGATTGTACCTTTTATCACGATCTCAGTGTGCATTGTGTTTGTCGTAAATGCCTTGACAATTTCCATGATTTGGATGAATGTATGAGTGAATGTGTGGTTGGAAGGGTGTTATAAGTGGTGATGACGCCCTTTATTTAAGTTGTTTCATATTAATTGATATAAATATGAAAATGTGAGCAAATTGGTGTGCGCAAATGCAATTTAATTGCTGTAAGCGAGACCACCCATGCCGCTCATGACACGGAGAACGTTGTAGTTAGTGGCATAGACACGAACCTTGGCAGTCTTGACACCCTCAACAGTGGCGTTGGAGAGAACAAGCTGAAGAGTAGCGTTGTCAATGCGAGAGAAGTTGCACGTGCCGCTTGGCTGGTGCTCCTCGGGGCGCAGGGCGAAGGAGTACACGTTGATGCCGGTGTTGGGGGTGGCGGTGTGGTGCTGGTAGGGCTGCACGGTGTCGAAGTAGGAGCCTTCGCGCTCAGAGAAGCGGTCCTGGCCGTTAAGCTGGAGCTTGGCGGTGACAACGGGGTTGTTGCCCCAGCAGTGCAGGGTGAGGGCAGTCTCGGCGAGGACAAAGGCGCCGGCATCAGAAACACCGGACCCGATCATGTAGCCGGGAGCCAAAACTCCACCATTGGGACCGTAGATGGCGACACCATCGGTTGGCAATGGATTGGGGTTTCCACTTCCAGCGTAACCAGCAAAGTTGACGGCAGAGTACCAGTGGGGGGGGTCAACGGGCTGGCCATCGGGACCAAGCGCGCCGTTCCACCAGCCGGGACCAGCGACATCCACAGCGCCGGCATCGTTGAACATGTTGTTGTTGATGAAGGAGCTGGAGGTGAGGGCGGTGGCTTCCTTGCCGCCGAAGGCGTGGATGGCGTTGGGAAGGGCATCAACGGCGTCGGTGTAGTTGAAGGGCTGGGCACCGAGAAGGCCGTAGAGGAGCTGGTGGCACTCGAAGGAAGAGCAGTAGTCGACGTTGCTGTCGGGCTGGACGATCCAGATGAGCTCCTTGACGGGGTGGTTGAAGTTGAGCTTGATCTTGTTGGAAGAGGAACCGACGGACTCATCACCAGTGAACTGGAGCTGCTCAATCAGGTACTCGTGGGGGTTCTGAGCCATGCGCCTGCGCTCATCGGTGTCCAAGAAGACGTAGTCAACATAGAGAGAAGCGGCAACAAGGGACTGGTTGTAGGCAGTGACAACCTTGCCACCCTGGCTAAGATTGTCGCAGTTCAAAGAACCAACGGCCCACAAGCACTCGTCGATGGGGCGGATATCAAGGTTGATCTTGACCTCGTGGTACTGAAGGGCGATGAGGGGGAGGGCAAGGCCGGGGTTGCGGCAGTACCAGAACTGGAAGGGAACATAGAGGGTGGTCTCAGGAAGAGCGTTACGGGGAGCGCAAACCTGGCGAGGGGCGGTGGCCTGGCAAGGACCGTCAACATCGTTAAACGAGGGGTCGGTGATGTAAGTGAGCTGGGTGGTGTTTCCAACCATGGCAAAGTAGCCAGGGCGCTGGTCAACGGTCAGGGTGAGCTGGTTCCAGATGTGCATCCAATCACCGTACTGGCGGTCAATGCGCTGGCCACCGATCTCGACCTCGACCTGAGAGACGATCTGCTCACCGGGGAAATCAAGCCAACGGGCATACACACCGTCCTGGCCGTTGCCCTTCATGTTCTGGTTGATCTCGGGGAGAGTAACCTGAAGGTAAGTGCGGTAAGCCAAATCACCGTTGCGGGAGATAGTGCAAGTCACACGGCGACCGAAATCGGCCTGGCCGTTGAAAGTCTGCTCAATGGACTCCATGGCAAAGTTGGTGTAGCGCTTATAGGAAACCTTCCAGAAGGTAATCTGGGGATTACCAGTCAAGTAAACG
>Ga0222713_10002382_pt1 | contig 20163 bp, 25 predicted proteins | sample C33_649DmetaG_FD_165061 | JGI IMG/M metagenome (GOLD analysis project Ga0222713, IMG submission 165061) | Estuarine water microbial communities from San Francisco Bay, California, United States - C33_649D | ecosystem: Environmental > Aquatic > Marine > Unclassified | place: USA: California...
CTAGACATCACCGAAGAAAGCGATGGAGGAAGATTGTTCCACCCAACCAACATCACAAGTTGCCGAGCAGGTGATCTCCAAAAAGCTGGACAGCTTGTCGAAGCATTAAGAAGAGCCGTGAAAGGAGGGAGCGATGAGCCACAAGGGTGATTGGTCAAGAGTAAATGACCTAAAAGCATATCAAGATAATTATGAACTCATTTTCAAACGTCCCAAAGATAGACCCGAACAAGTTCAAGTTTGTCCCCAGCAGAGTAGCCGACCCGATCAACAAGGAGAAGATCGGCAAGAAGGTGATGCTGCTGCCAGAGACACACAGACGCATACATAAGCTGGCTTGCTCTAAGGGTATCTCATTCAGCTCTGCCCTAGAGCTTATGCTTGACACAGAAGAAGCTAAGACACTAGCACCCTCCCAGGTGAACGATTGGATTAAGAATGTCCAAGCACCGAAGGAGCAGGGCTATGCTTCCTACCATATATTTACCAAACCACAAACAAGGAGACAAGCGAATGGCAACACTAAGAAGATTCCCCGCAAGACTTAAAGACACAAAGCCAGAGGATTGCGTTGGCGATGGCTGGCTTGCTCATTTCGAAGAAGCACGGAAGCTAATGAAAGATGGGGGCATAGCGGTGTTTGTAGGCGATTGTGGGACAGGCAAGACCAGAATGAGCTACGAACTAGCCAAGCTCCAGAAAGAGCGCACACAGTATGTTTTTGGCGTAAATAAGATCATGCCAGCGACCTACACCACGGCAGACAAGATGCTGGAGGAGCTTAGATCATCTTTCAGCAGCGACAATGACGCTACAAGTGAACGGAATGTTATGGAGGCCTTCTCTGGTGCTTCATTGCTGGTGATTGATGAGCTAGATTCCTGCGTCAAAAGCGAGTATGGACAGCGAAAGCTAAAGCGAATCATAGATGAACGCTACATGGCAAAGTTACCAACGATCATCATAACCAATCACCCGAAGAACAGGCTCAAGGAGTTGCTACCTAAGCCTGTGATCTCCAGAATAAATGAGGCTGGTAAAGGTTTTCTCTTTGACTGGAAGAGTTTTAGGTGAAAGCGGGTCGATTTAGATTCTTAAAACATTTACATAATGTCGGCTTAAATATACATAAACCTGCTTTTATGTAGCACAAATGAGACATTAAACGGGTTGATTTAAACTTATCAAAAGGATAAAATCTGACAAAAGGTTGATAATTGTATTCAACCTGTGACGTTTTGTAACGGGTTGGTTGCGTTTTATGCAATTATCTCGCGGTTTAATACGTCACTCTTAACGACATATCCGCTTAATCTGTTCTAAAACGTCATATTTGGCGACATATCAGACGAAGCGGAATATCTTAGACTGGCGACCATTAACCGCAGCTTTACGCACCGTAACCACGCCATCCGCTAGTAGTTGGTTCATACGGCGATTTAACGCACTCTCGCCTAGCTTTTGACCCTTACTAGCTAGTTGATCGCCTATCTGAGCCAATGTAAATTCATCGGGCTGGATTGGTTGCGATGCGTTGAATTGCTCCTCGATTAGTCGATCTAATGCGCTTAGATGATTCCTTGTGGACTGATCCAAGTTTCCCCTTCTTTCGTTACGTGCCATAGTTTTGTGTCTCCTGTTTTAGTGTTAATAATTCCGTATGCAAAACCTTGTCGCCAGCCTAGTTTAGCTGTATGTCTGTCGGCATATTCCATCTGGTTAATATCACCAATGCAGCCGATTGAATGAGCCTCGCCGCCTTCGATATGTCTAGCGGTATATTGGTTCGGAGCGTGGACGTGTCCGTGGACGCATTGCCCATACCGCTCAAAATGCATCTTAGCTGGATTAACCCCGCTGTGGAAGCCGTGGATTAGCTTAACCTTGCTATCTGGTAGAGTTAGATACGCTCCGACTCGGTAAGGAATCCAAGTGATTTTAAGCTGTTTAAACTTGCGTATAGATGAATCAACTAAACCTTGACAATGATCGCGCATAACGCCATTGGACTTGCTACTAGCCCATTCCCAGATTCGTGCATCGTGGTTTCCTAAAGTAAGTAGGTTCGGGCGGTATGTCTCCAGGTATCTAATCCCAGCTTGGTAATCTTCTGATATGCTGCGAGTTTGATCGTTTAAACTTGCTCCTCCTCTAAGTGGTGCGAAATCCCATACGTCCCCTAAATCAACCCGAATATGTGGCTTCCATGTATCACAAAACCCCATCAATTTAGACAATGACTCTTTGTGAATAAGCTCGCCGTGACTATCTGCGGCTATGATAAATCTTTTAAAGCTCATATTATTTTAATTTTAATGATTCGTAAGCTGGCCAAAAGACCTCATCGACACATCGAACGATTGGTTCTTGATCGTATTTTTCGCCCCAACCCACTCCAGATATGAGTAAAGAGGCTTCCAACATTTCATGCCGTAAAGTGATAAGGATTTCTCTGTCCTTCTTAATCGTATTTGAAATCCAGATAGTTCTGCTTTCATGTTCGTATTGCCCATATGCTTCTTCTAGCTTGCCAACTTTAATCTTAACACGTTGCCCCGCTATCTTGATGCTCGTAGGTAGTTTCATCATATTATACGTTGATACATTGTTTGATTGCTTTTGCGTATGCTTCTGCAATTCCCTTTACGTTGATTCTGGAACAATCCAAAACCGATGACCCGAAGAATGGTTCAAGTATCAAAGCAGGGCAATGGGTAAGCTCCAGGAACTTGCCGCCACGATCCTTCTTGGTGATCGCCTTTACCCCACGCGATTTAATGGTTGGAAACTCCTTTGAGAACTCCGAATCAAACTTCTTAGCAATCCTTCCACCAATCAAAGATGTATGCCAGTAAAGCCATTCATGCCCAGTAGCTTCTGGTGATGCCGAGTTGAAATGCAGCTCGATAGCTAGAGATGCCTTAGCTTCCTTTACCTGCCTAGCTATATCAGCCATCGCTGACCCGTAGCCATTGCCCTTATAATCATTTAGGATAACCGATTTAATCCCATTTAAATCCAGCACATCCCGAAGTTCACTTGCGACCTTTAAATTAAAGTCGCGCTCATTGATCTTCAGCGTAGGACTATAAGCCCCGCCATCATAACGCCCGTTGATCTTGCGGCTGTGTCCTATGCAGATTGCAATCATAATCTCCAATAAACGTAAGTTAATAGAGCTAATACCAACAAAGCTAGAATTTCTGGCATCACGGTATCGGTTTCGTCATCGTTAGGTTCAAGGTTCATTTCAGTATGGCTGCGTCTCGATACGATGCGTCTGAATGGAACTTTTGTCCACGCCCTTCTAATTGCCCTTCCTCAAACTGGTATATCTGCCCCAGCTTCAGGTGGATTGTCGGGGGGTCGTAAAGCGATGACTGCGCGTAGCTTTCTTTGTCTCCTAGCCTCAAGACGCTTGACCCGCAGTTTGGCAGCAGGACTACCATCATCAATGCAATCGTATATTTCATCTTCTAATGTGTCTAGTTCTCGTTCCGCACCCGTCTGCACCCAGAGGATGTAGGCTTGTAATGCGAGGGTTATGGTTTGTATTAAGCTCAATCCTTTTTAAAGGTATTGATTAGCCCGATTGCAGCGAGTCCAGCAGCAATGATGGCACTAGATTGCTCTGGGCTAACTGTGATGCCAAAAGCTGTTGCGATAGCAATAAGACCACGCCAGGTGGATTCTTGTTTTAGATATTCAATGATGATTTTCATTTGATTATTTGATTATACGTTTAATAGGCAAAGGCGAATCTAACCTTTCCTAAAGGGTTGTCAAGACTATTCCCAAGGAAATAATTGTTTATCTTCTCTTTCTTGCAAAATTAAACAAGGTTATCAAGCCAACCAAGATACCAATTACCCCGCCAGTAATCCTAACCCCATACTCAAACTGCTCCTGAAACGTGCTAATCACGCCTAATAATGACGCGACAGTTCCGATTGCCCCGTTGACCAGATTATACAGATGAGAATGTTCGTTCATAACATTAAGGAATAAGATAAAAATTAAAAGGTCGATGCGTTAGGGTTAATGATAGCTTGTGGGGCTAGGTCTATCCGTGCGTCCAATCCACCAAGTGATACTACAAGTTGCTCAAATTCTGGGAAGTCCACAGGTGTCAGTCCTTTTCGTAAGTTAGTTGCCATTATTTCATCATCGAAAGGAAGGAATACTTTGCCAGCGTGTGTTCCTGTGTAAATAGGATAACTCCCAGTAGTCCAGTAATAAGGCAATCCACGGGATTCTTGGGCGTTGCGGATTCCGTCAATGACTGCTTGGGCGGTTTGTATGTCTGTAATAAATCCGATCATATTAAGGAAGAGTTAAACCCGTGCAACCTTCAAATAGGTTTTTGAGATTAAGTGAATATGTTTCGTTTTGAGCATCCGTTAAAGATGTTCCCCAACCGTAAAGGGTGAGCCGTGATGTTGATATAATAACGGGATTAAAAGTTGTTCCACTATCACCTGCTAAATTATATCCCATAGTAATAACTTCTCCTGTTGGGAATGTTCCAGCAGGGACTGCTACTGATTCTAAAGCTGTATATCCTGATGTGATTCGGCGTGATGTAAGCAACCTTGTTGCATCAACACTTGTGCTGATAATACCTGTTGGAACTGCTGCTGGGGTAGTAGAGTTTGCACAATAACTTCTTTGTATTGATGTTGCTGAGTTTTTGCGGATTGCAGTAAATCTTGAGTTTCCTAATCCCCAATAAGCACCGCCATCAACCGATGCAATTTGAGAAATACCAATAACCGAACTAAAATTTGTTTTAGAGAGTCCAAGTGTTCCAAAATTACCTGCTCTAAAATAACCCGTAGAACCATTCCCTTGAACGTATCCAGTTCCGTGGGTAACCCCACCAACAAACGTGCCACTAATTAAGCTAATCATGTCGATAGCGTTGGCAGCAGCTACTCCCCAGATAGGGAAATAAAGGCGTTTTAGACTGGTGTAGTAACTACTTGTTTTTGCAGCTACATAAAAATCATCAATCGCATTACGTTGTGTGCTTGTAACAGTTGCACCCGCTGCTTCTACTGCTGCAATATATGCGTTAGCATCAGCATCACCACGGGTTACAACCATTGTTTTTCCAAGTGAATATGATAAAGAATAGTTCATTAGTAGCTCCAACGTGATTGCATATTTGCGTTTGTCTGAATACGGGTGGATACTAATGCACTAGAACGCATTTCGTCAATACGGATCAACTCATCTGTCAGCTTATCCATAGCCTCGGCATCAGCAATTTGTGATTTTTCCATCTGCCCCTCAGACCTAAGCCAATCAGAATATGTTCCGTGCGCCAGGTATTCAAACCACTCGTCAGGAATCGAAGAAGTTGTTCCACCTGTTCCGTCACCATAAACGGCGGTTGTTTGCTTCTTGTAAGTGGCATATGCCGAAGCACTATTCAAGTCACCATCAACAATCTTTGCCCCTGTGAAGTCAACGTAGAAATCAAAGTTCTGTGCGCTGTCAGCAATATATGGAGCAGACCTGTGGATAATAACAAACGTATCCACGGAATCAAGCCCAGCCTGCGTCCAAGGCACATAGCCATTAACCACATCTCTTTCCTCACCAACAACTAAGAATCTAGGCCAGAAGTTACTAGCACGGTAAGCTCTCTTAGCACGGCTATTTATCATTGCCTTAATCCTAGGAAGCTCAAGGTTTGCAAACTCAACTCCACAAAGTGATTTGATTAAAGGCAGAAGATCGGTTGTATAGTCCTTAGTTTGCATATTGTGTTAATGGTTAAATCTCACGCATTGTGGAGATTTTGTTACTAGCCATAGTCGGCTCAAGTCTTTGGAAATCTTTAATAAAGCCTCTGTCATCCCAACATTCAACTCCATGTTTTTGTGCTATTTGAAGATACTCCCGTTGTGGAATCTCGGCTAGGTGGGTCATCTTAGCACCCTTACGCCTACCTCTATCACGGTAATCTTTGGCAATTCGTGCAGCTTCAATTTCACGCTGCTTGGTGATGTCTTTCTTCAGTTGCTCACCCGTAATAATCTCACGGATAAGAGCGTGTGTCATTGCTTCTTCGCTAGGTTGAAGGATCATGGTTTGTAGAAAAAGTATAGGCAGCGAGAGGGATAGAACCTCTCGCCACCCAAGTTTTTTAGAAGTCGCCAGGAGCAATCACGCCCACAACAACAACCACTTTACCAGCGGTCAAGCTGGCAACAGTGCCGTTCCACTCAGCCAAGATAGGCGTTGCGGAAGAAGCGATGCCAACTGGTTTCCAGCCAGCGAGGTAGGTGCTGTTACCAGCAACCTGAACGCAAGCATCACCAGTGTTGCAAGCAGGAGTGCCAGCATCGGCATCCCATGCGTCAATGAACTCATCGGGATCGGCGGCAGTCGTGCCAACGTCCAGAGTGATGTCAGAAGCACCGACAAGAGGAATTTCCTCATAAGCATAGGCAAATGCAACCGCACCGCCAGCAGGGATAACCCCGATGACTTTTTGGTTTGCACTCGTAGCGTTAGCTTGGATTCCCGTGTATTCAGCAACATACACATACGTGCGAAGGGCTGATTCGTTATTAACAAGTTGATAAGCACTCATAGTATTATTTTTTATTTATTATTGGTTAATTAGTATGCGATTTTACCGTGTGCTTGTGGGGATTTGCAAACAAGCGTAAGTGCAGTTTTAACGAATCCACGCTCACCTGCTCCTTGGTTCTCAAGAGAAACAGACTCAAGTGGGAGCAACGTGCCAATACCAAGATACTTAGGATCAAGGACGTAGCCGATGTTGGTGGTAGCGGTTGGCATACAGGCTGGGTTGCCGTTCACCAGTTTGATAACACCGAAGTCGGTATCGAAGAGCGATACGCTAAGGGTGATCTTACGGGAAGTTGCATCCTCGTTCACATTGTATGCGGTAGCGGTGGTCGTTCCTTCAGCACGGGTGAAGTTGGCGATCACTTTACGAAGAGCCACGTTAGCGACCATCGTAAGGTTGCCCATCTCACCAGTTTCCGAGAAGATGCTTCCAAGAAGATCGTTCAGGGTAGCTTCGGTAAGGGTAGCGGATTTGATCGAACCAGCAGGGGTGCGATAACCAGCAGGCACATCAGATGGGCCAGCAGAGTCGATCCAGTCACCAAGACCACGAAGTTTGTATGGGTTCACACCATCTTCAGCTTGACGGTCATTGGCAGAAGCAATAGCGAACTCGATGTCGCGTTTGATTTCGCGCAATGCTTTAGCTTTAGCTTGGGCAACGTCAGCAGGGCCAACGCTTGCAACTGCGTTTTGCAGGTCGGAAACGAGGTAGTCCTTGCGGAAAATTTGGGTGTAGTTACCAAGGCGAGCGCGGTTAGCAAACTTGTTGCTGAAAGCACTAACATCGGAAGTCTCGTTGATACCATTGGCGGATGGTGCGTCAAGACCGTCAACAACCCATTCGTGAAGAACACCACTTGCTTTTGCTTTACCGCAAAGGGAAGTAATAGGGGTTTGTTCTGGCTCAAGCATGGTCAACATCGAAGAAAGATCTTCGCGGTTGCCTTTGTTTGATCCAACGGAGGAACTTGTGCTAGGCACGGTTGGTTGATAAGTAGTTGAAATAGGCATAATTTTAGGTGTTTAGAATTTTAACTTCATTTATATTTTTGAGCAGCAATCCAATCTTCAACAGAACCACTTTGCTCGAACCGTTTCATCGCTTCAGCATATTTGCTTGTTTGTCCCTGCCCTTGCCGTGATGCTCCAGCTCCAACAGGGGAAGCGGGTGGTTTCACCTTCAACTTCTGTCCTGCGCCTTGCATTACTTTTTTTGCAGTTCCAAACTTCGACCTTGCGGCGTGAGCTAGGATGTATTCTATTTGAACCCCAAGTTCGGGTTGGCTTTCTTTAAGCTGCTTTACCAATGGGTCGTTCACAAGTTGACTGTATGCCTTGCCAATTTCCGATTCCTCGTCATTGATCTCTGGCACTTCGGCTTTCGCTGCTTCCTGCCATTGCTGGTTAGCTACTTTATAGCTTTCCAACTTCTGCAAGTGGGCTGCTTGGGCGGGTAGATATTTAGCTATCGCGTCCCTAGCATTGCGATTTGCCAGCTTAATTTGTTTCTTGGTGAACTGTTGATCGCCAACTTCGATGATGTCATCTAGGCTGTAATCTTCATATTCTTCAAGCAACCTATCCGTAGTCTCTAAAGTCCCTTCAAAGGATTCAAACTTTGCTGATATTTCTTCAACGGTGTTAAGTTCTCCAAATGGATTCTGTTCTTTCGGGATAGCTTTTACCTGCGGCTTTGATCCGTTCTGCTCTAGCTGGGCTTGCAATGCTTTCTTCTGTGCGGTCAGTTCCCCGATACGCTCAAGAAGGCGGCTCTTGCCTTTCTTTGCTAGTGCTTGGATCTGCTCAGGTTCAAGGTTAAGCAGGTCGATTTCGTCAGTTGTTTCAGCTTCTTCCTCATCTTCGGTCACTTCTTCGGCTTCTTCCATCTCACTAGCTTCTTCAAGCTCTTGCTCTGGCTCTTCCTCAGAAACTTCTTCCGTTTCAGTATCGGCTTCTACTTCTTGTGTGTTACCCTCAATAAGCTGCCTAATTAGGGCATCTGAACTAAGGTTGTCTGATACACTGGAATTATCCTCCCCAGCGGTGGAGTCTTGGTTTGCTTTCATGTTTTTTTACACCAGTTTGCGCCTTGGCGATGGCGATGCAGAAACATAAGCAGATTACTAATGATTAGTCAATAGCTAATGATTAGCGAAACACTAATGTAAAACAAGCGTTTAAATCAACTACGCATAAACGACAAAACGCTAGAAGATTTTACCCCTCTAGCGTTTTGCACAAACCACAAACAGAAAAGACACTAACTATTTGCAAGGAAAAGATACATCATTGCCGCTTCGAGTCAAGCATACCCAGCAATTCATCTGCGGTTGCAATAGAACCAGCGATCTTCATTACGTCATCAGATGTTGCTGCTTGCCGTAAATCACCGAAAAAACGTTCACGCTCATCACGGATATACTGAAGAATTACTTTGTATTCATCGCGGTCACTCAATGCGAGAACCGATTGTTCTAGGGTAGGGCGTGGAATCATTAGTCTTTTAGTAAGGTTTGTTTATTTGTTATCGCATGGATTTGCTTCCTTTGCAACGCCATTTTTTTCTTGATAAGTTGTTCGGGCTATTCGGGTCATCTTTCCAATCACCCTTGATTTTGGCACTACGAGCGCAGTACGAATCGCCTTTGGAAGTGCCTGGTCTAATACGGTCTTTACCATCGCTGGCTAATCCTGCCAAACCATAACGGATAGTCTTAGTCCGTCCAGTCTCAGGGTTCTTTACGACCTTCTTAAAACGCTTTTCCATAGGTTACTTCCGCTTGATCTTGCGTTCTTGCTTCAGCATTTCCTTGCTAGGCTTCTTACCAGAACCAGCAGCCGCTCTGATGTTGTCATACAATCCACGCTGCGAATACGAGCCGTCTTTTCGTTTAATCATTTCTTTTTTCATAAGATTAACCTTCCATGTTTTGAGTTGATACACCGCTCACGTTAGCCTCGCTAGTTCCAAGCCTGCCTGTTACTGCGTTCTGTGCTTGCATCTGCATCATCTGATACTGCTGTGCGTATTTCTGAAGACGAGCTGCGAAAGCCTCGTCACCTTGTAAGCGTTGTGCTACGTCTGGTTGTTGCGTGTAGGCTTGGACAAGTTGCATTGCAAAGGCAGCACCATTCGGTCTAGCTGGCATTTCGATACCTGCGTATATTTTCGACAAGTCATCCGATACATCTTTAAGCATCTTGTCTTGCGCTTCCTCGGCAGGTTGCAACACGTAGTCAGCGATGAACGGATTGATCTGTGCTGCCAATAGCTCAAGCAGTTTATCCACGTTGATACGCCCGTTGCGGTCAATCTGCATTAAGGTAGCGATGTTCTTCATCTGCGTCTCTACCGTCTCAGGGTCAGTCTCGCGGGTGTCAAACGATACGATAATGGAGAAGTTGTCATCGGCATCACCTTTAGCCATCACCTGTGGGTCAGGGCTGCCTGTAACTTGGAAGAATACTTCATCTGGCCCCATGCGTTGAAACAGTTTGAAGGCGAGTGAAAGAATATCCTTAACATGGTCAAGGAACTTGTTCACAACAAACTGCTGGCGAAGTGCCGAAAGCGGGTTCTCAAGATCAAGCCCAACTGCTTTGTCGGCTTGGGAAATCATTTGTGCTTCGATACGCTCACTGCCAGGATCGAACGGTGGAATAGGCCCGTAAGCGATTTCACCTAAACGGCGATAAGGTAAGCGTCTGCCAGGCCCCCACTCTTTAGGCGGTTGCCCTGCTGGGTGGAACAATGGTGGCAAGGTAGCCATGCTTGTTCTGTCGATACGGCTATCACGCTCAGTTTTAATCTGCCATTGTGGGCCACGTAGAATGTCAGCAAACGAAGTAGTTTCATACATCCGTTTCTGGTTGTCATTTAGGCGGGTAATGATAAACGGATAGTCATCGTAGCCATTAAGTAGTTCGTGCTTTGCATAGCCATCGGTATCTGGATGAAACACGGTGCAGTAAATCCCTTCGCTGCCATCTTCCTCGTCAATCAAACGCTGGTAAGCATAGACAACCATAATCAAGTCTTGGTCATCACCTAAGTCACGGCGTTGCGAGCGTTCACTTGCCGTCTGGTTATCAAGCGAATCACTTCCTTTAAGTCTTTCAATGGCTTCGTCAACCCACTCGGCATCCCAACCTTCTGTGGCAACTTTCTTTTCAAGCTCTTGTGGGGTGTAGAACGTGCGCCAGAATACGTATGGAGCGCGTTGTGGGTCTGTAACGTAGGACGGGAAGATAACCTCACCATCAGGCTCACAGCTTTGAACAATAGGACAATCAACGCTCATCCTCGGAATACTTACTTCCGTTATGCCCATCATGCGTAGTTCTGATACCGCTTTCTTAACACGCTTCTTGCTCATGTCAGGATAGGCATTTGCAACAAATTCTTCTGCCTCTGCAATGTTGTCACCAAGTAGAATCTCTACAAGTTCTGGCATTGCTGCCTCAATCTCTTGCAGGGTAACTACTTGTTTAAACGTGCGTTTCTCACGCTTCCAACCAACGTATGAAACCATAATGCCCTTCTCAAGAAGGTGGTTAGCACCCAGTTCCATTTGCTTCTTGAAATCTGGGATATAGCTTTTACGCATCCACTTCAAGAACATCGAAACAACCGAAGCCTTAGACATCGAAGTATGGTTCGTTGGGAACGCTTTGATGTGGCTACGGTCAAGTGCTTGGGTAAGCAACGCAACATAGGTATCAATTCTTTCACCAATCGTATTAACCTCCATATCGGAAGCACCATCCCAAGGGAAAGCATTAGCCCCTTTCTTCCGCATATCGCTGGTCTTGCCAGGCCACATATTACGGCGATCATTGTAGGCTCGTTCACACGATTCGATATATTCCTCTTGATCCAATACAGCTTTATCATAAGCATCTTGGAGTCCTCCGATATTCGGTTCGTTCTGAACGTAGATCATCGCTACGTCTTGGTCTGATAATTGATCGCTCATGCAAGGAACTTGTAATGGTTTTCTTCCACTCCGTCAATCTTTGTCGCTTTCATCCATTTGCCAACTAATCCATCTCGCATACTAGCCTTGGGAACTTGGATGTTACACTTCATTGTGTCACGAGTCATTCCCCTTAGCCACATTGGATTAGGGCATACGCCAATGGCATATACTTCAAAAACTTCTGGTTCAGCCTTAACTTCTACTACTGGTTCAGATTCAACACTTTTAACTGCTTTAACTGCTCTTTCTTTTCGTGGTTTCTTTGTATTCATAATCTTAATAGCCTCCCGATCCTTGGCGGGTAATCTGCAATGCACTAGCCTCTACATGGTCAATATCATAGATTGCCGCATAACGCAAGCAATCCAATGGGTCTTTCCATGCTTCCTTCAAACCTTGCTCACCCGTGTATTCTGATAATGCGCTAATGATGTTTCCACATTCCTCGCTCACGTAGAACTTAGGGCGGTTCAAGCTGTCCATCGGCTTGCTTGTATCCCAACTCATCTTGCTAATTAACGCTTGTAAGCCGTCCTCAATGTCCAAGCCAGGAGCAGGTATGCAAATAATGTCGTTCTCGGCTAAGTCCTCAATGATACTGCTGCTACCATCTTGTGCCTGATACTTTGCAGCTCCAAGTCGCGGGTCAATAATGCGGGTATAGATTTCTTCCTCATCCTCAAGGTCAGCAATTAGGTTCACGTAATCACGCATCCCGTAGCCCATTCCCTTTGCTCCCTCTCCAGGCATCCACCTTCCGTTCTTCCATTCTGCCCAATCGCCAATGGTTGTGTCTGGCCATTCCCGATAAACGTAATACGTTCCGCTGCCATCCACGGCAATCCACGCCATAAACCAGTTCTTGCTGCCTGCTGGGTCGATAATCTGATACCTCGTAATTCCCGTTTTGGGTATCATGTCTTGCGGTATGACGTTCACCTCTTTGTTGAACTTGGGGAACTTTGTCGCCTGAGACTTCACAGGAACACCGTATGCACGAATCAGTATCTTCTCGCGGCTTTCGTTTTTAAGGTCGCTGGCAAGGCGTTCGTAGCCTGAGAATGGGTTGTCCTTGGTATGGAAGTAATGGATCGAAGCGTTACGTTTATGACTTATCTGGATGTGGGGCAGAATCTCCCCATTCAGTAACTCTGCTTCCTTGGTGGCTATGGTTTTTGCTTTGTCTAGGTAGTCCTTAATAACCTCCGTCCAGCCATCAATAGGCGTGAAGGTCACAAGCATCTTACTGTTTCGAGTAGCAAGCCTGAATCGCATCGTGTTAATCAGGTCATCTCCAAGCAGGTATTCGTCAAGCCACGCACCCACGTTGTGCCATTGTGCGCTCTTAGACCCAAGTTCAGCACCCTCGATAAAGGTAGGGTTGTTCTGATACTGAGAATAGGTTTTAAATAGAATCTGGCTTTTGTTCGGCAAGATCAAACTGTTGTCGGTAAAGCCGTTCTTCAGCGTATAACTAATGTAGGCGTTGCTACTGGTTTGTTTTACCCGATACTCAGGTGGAAGCCAGTTATACACGGCACTTTGCTGCTGTCTGATGCTAACCTCGGCACTCTGAGCAAAGCACATGATGATACTGCCAGGATTTTCGATAGCAGCTTTTACCACGCTGTAAGAACCAAATGCAGTTTTGCCACTGTTGTGCGACAATACACCACCTATGAAATAACTATTGTAAATAGGAACATGAAAGTCCCATACCTCTTGTAACTCTTGTTCCCTTACATATTTAACAGTAATCAAAGAATCATCTGGTGAAGTTAAGCAAGCCCCTTCTATTGCGATTGTTCTAGCATCAATCCAACCATGTGGTTTATTAAAGAACTTGTGATATTTTGTGCAGGTAATATAGCTATCATCAGAGAACCAAAATGACAACATCGGTTCTAAACCTTTTATAAAAGGCTTTTTAGCCAACGCTACAACTGGTTTTTGTGTGAAACTATCCCAAGCCCATACGTGGAAATCGCCCTGAATATCTTTTACTTTCCTATGCTTACCTAAAAGCGGGTCAAATATCTCTTGGTGTCCAGCGAGACAGCGATTTCCACCAAGCACTAGAATTTCATTCACATTATCTAGCTGCTCCCACGCTTTAAACCAATGCTCTAGCTTAAAGCCGTATCTGAAAGGGTCTTTGTCAGCGTTACGTATAGCTTCCTCCCGTGCAGAGTAAAGCTCGACAAGCTCCTTTGCATCCATCTCGGCAATCTCGTCATCCGTAGGGATTCCAAGTATTTCGTGGGGTGTCCAGTTCATACTACAACCTCAGCTTCGATAACCTTGTTAGCGCGTCTTTGCTTCGATGCCTCAATAAGAACCAAAGCATCCTCAATAGACAAGCCTTCTTTTTTGTTCGCCCCAGCATCTGATATTCCAGCAAGTGAGGATGATTTATCCTGCATAATACCAATGGTCGTAGCCAGCTTCTCAGGGGAAACTAAGGCCAGTTGCTCAGGATCATCGTGTAATTGTTCAGCTTTCTTGAACAAAAGGTCAGTGTATTCCATAGCAGCCATCGCGTAACGGGTCGAGAACTGCTTGCGTTTCTGCTCTAGAGTGGAGTTATGATCCCACTCAAGCCGTCTGATTGTCTCGTTGGATAGGCTTGTAATACGGCGTATCTCGGTAATGTTCGCCCCTTGTGCCAGCAACCATAGGGCTTTAGCAGCTACATCTGGCTTTGTGTTCTCGGCACAATTCGCAGGCAAGTCTTTAGCTCGCTGCCTAATAGCGTCCATGAACTTAACCATTGAATCTTTGTTATCAATGGTAGAAAGGTCTGTGTCTTTTTCTTCTTCCATAAAGCTGGAATGTATCGCTATTGCCGCACTTGGCAAGCTAAATTAACGCTGCTGTGCTGCTTGCTTCTCTTGCTCTAGCTCTTTAGCCATCTCTGCATACATTAAGCCTACATCCCTAGAGAATTGCGGGTCATCTTTGGCTTGCTCGATAATGGCTTGGATGCCAGGTCTTGTCATTGTGATACCACGCATCATTTTATTCATGTTTTCAGCGTATTTAGCATCACCAATGTTTTTGGACATATAGCGAAGCATCGGGCGTAAGTTATTTGAACCGTAAGCCAATGCTAATGTTTTATTGTTTAAATAACCAAATGGATTTGATACATACCACTTAGCCCCTTGTGGCGACCATAAGCTATGGAGTCCCATTGTTTCTGCTTCCATCTTAGTTAATGGTGAATTAGCCTCACCTAATTTAGATACAGCAATAAACTCATCCATTGTGTCGCGTCCAACAACTTTATCCATGTTCTTCAGCCATTGTGGGGCATTGCGTCCATCCTTCCTATCATAACCCAGAAGTTCTTTGTTAATCTTCTTCCAGCTAAGTGTTTTAAGACCAGCTTGACCTCCACTCAATAATTCTTCCTCTGCTCCACCAGCGAAATCTTTGCCGAGTTTAGAGAACATATCAGCACCTAGCTTCTTCTTGCCAGAAGGAGTTAGCATACTCATTATTGCATCAAGATCATCTGGGGTGGCTTTGTATAGTGCAGTATGAGCTAATACGTCACCATCTATGTTATCAAATTGACCATTTTTAGCCAACTTAATAACTTCATTATCAAAGAACTTTTCTTGTTGTTTTTGAATGATAGCTTTCTTCTCTATCTGTTTCAGTAACTCCTTGCGCTCATTAAGTGGGATAAGTTCAAGTAATCTATTTGCTTCGTCAGCATCCATGTTTACCTTATCGACCTTAACTTTCTTCAGAACATCGTTTAACTCAGCGATTTGTGAGTTGATACGTTTAGCAACGATTGGATTCTCCCAAAGTGTTTCAACCATTTCAGGTGTATGCTTGGAGTTTATGCCGTTAAATACACCATCTGGGGCAATGCCAATTTGCTCTCTGTAAACATTCTTTAATTGCTCACGAAGCATATCTGCACCCGCATCATCGCCAGTAACTTTCAATGCACCTATAAGGTCTTTAGCCGCTTGTGTACTGGACAATGCAGTTTCAACCATCACCTCTGGGGATTTAGTTTTTGCCCCAAATTTTTCAGCTAAAATAGCTCCAGGTGAACTTCTACGGAAAGCAAGGCTTGTCTCATCGAAAACCTTCATTGTATTAGCCCAATCTGCTGTAAGATTGTATTTAGCGAGTGTGTTTTCAAATATGTTACCCACTTCAGCAGCAACGCCAGAAGCCACTTGCTGTGATGTTGTGGATGAATTAGTTTTACTTGTTGCACCAGAAATACCCTTTCTAATGTTATCAATATCCCGCATTGTGAGATTATCAGGGAATGATTTTTGGTATTCTTTTAGTAGTGACTCAACCTCTGGGCTTCTTAGCCCCCTGTTTATTGGGTCACTAAGTTTTCTCTGTATTTGCCCAAGAACTTCCGCTTTAGGAACTGAAACACTAGCTACATTAGGGCTGGAATAGAAAGCATCAAACGTAGCCTTGTTTATTTCGTCACCTTTAGCAGCAGCATCATCAACAAGTTTGGAGATAGTGTTACCTAACTCTACTTTATTGGTAGATACAGGTCTAAGATAGTCAACTCGCTGGCTAATGATTTTATCATTTGCCTTACGGATACTCTCATCTTTTCTTGCGATATGTCCTGCTAATTTTTCTGCTTTAGTTTTAACCCTAGTAAAGTCAACTGGTGGCAGGTCTTTCCCTTCTTTCAAGATAACATCTTGGATTTCTCCAAGTGTATTACGAACACCTTGCATTTTTGTGGATACATCCATGCCTTTGAACTTACCCGCAAGCCCCCTCTGGATAGCTATGCCAGCTTCGCCACTCATCTCTGCACCAACTGGAGTAATATTATCAATATCTTTCAGTTTAGAGTATCGTGGCGATTTCTTAAGTAGGGACTCAGCCTCCATTAAATCTTTTGCAACGATATTCTCAATGGTCGAACCACTTCTCCTAGCTAATGGCTGGATTATTTTACCTGCACCATAACCAGTAAGAAATCCCAACGCTGCTTCTTTGCTACGATCAATCGCTATCTCTTTAGGCTTAACATCCATGAATAGGACAGCCCTAAGTGCAGCATCTTGAATCGACCCACCAACAGCATATCCAGCAGCTCCAGCCGCAGCAACGGCAGCAGGGGCAGCAGGCCCACCAGCAACACCAGCTGGGGCAAAAGCAATACCAGTCATGGTTGGTATTGTTTCACTAGCAACGAAAGCACCCACATCCTTCATGTTTATCCCCTTTGGTAATGCAAGAATGTTTTTGCCTTCTTTGTTTTTAACTAGAAAGTTTTGTCTCCCGTCAATATTAAGTGTCTCAAGTAAATCGTAGCCCTTACCTGCTCGCTGAAAGTATTCTTTTCTAGAATCATCATTTCTCAATCCAGCTAAGATAGTTGTATCTAAGGCACTAACTCCCGTTTCTACATCAACATCCTCATAGCCAAGTTTAGATAGTTCTTTTTTTAGCTTCTCTGGATTTTGCTTATAGACCTTTTCATCAAATGAATTATCTGAAGAACCGTAACTACCCATACCGCTTGGGTCAAAATCTGGAGTGTATTGTTTAACTGTTTTTACGTAATCCTTAATTGTTTCCCCAGAAGCCATTCCATCTAGCACAGATTGTTTTTGTGCGACTGCTTCATTAAGATATTGCTGCTGCAATAATGCTTCTTGTTCCCTTAAACCACGCAAATAACCTTTTGCCTTATCAGCGTTTCCAACATCACCACTGCTTTGGTATTCTTTACCCTTAGTAAGTAGTTGGCGTTTCTTCTCGTTTATGGAGTTTAGCCGCTCCATAAATTGATCTTTTAGTTCGTTAGGCATGATTATTGGTTTAAGAAATTATCAATATCTTCATCCAGTGGTGTTAACTTGAATAATTCTGTCTTAGTAGTTGATTCCTTCTCTCCAAATTCAAGTTTAGTTTTTTCAACCTTGGCTTTAAGTGCAGGATTATCTTTAAGCATTTGTTGAACAGCAGTCCCTTCACCGTATGCTTTATCAAGAATATCAAGTGCTTTAATGTTTGCCTCAACTGGACGCATAGGATCACCTAATGCTCCAAGGTAGAAAGCTAGTTCTTTTTCGGAATCCAGCCCTTTAGCCCCCATTTCAGATGCTTGTCTAATTACGTTAATTACGTTAGGTGACATTCCGTTAATTACATCTCTGTAAACTTGATTTTCTGAACCCATCGCCCTGCCTAGATTTTGTCCAGATGGAGTATTAGCCATGTATTCCAGAATACCGCTTTCTCCGCCAGCGACAGCACCTTTACCTTTGTATAGTTTGGAATAAGCCCCAACCATTTCTCCAATATATGAAGAAAATAATTTTTTACTTTCATCTTGTAACTTTTGCTTTTCTTGAAGGTCTTTGGTTTCAGCACTTGCTTTGGCTAGATTCTGCATTTTAATTTGTGCATCTAAAGCCTTGTTTTGATATTCTACTTCTGGAGTGCTATTGGGTAACCTAGTAACCCCAACTTGCCCACCCTCTGCGGTAAATACATCACCTTTAGGAACTGGAGCATTAGGAACTAAGCTTTGTGCTTGCTGAATTTGCTGTGCCGCTTGTTGTCTTGGTGGCAACACGCCTGGATTGCCGTCAACATCAACACCTTGCGTGGCTTGGTCGAAATTACCGTAGTTAGGAGCAACACCACCGAGTTGTGGGGTGTTTGCAACCATCGCTTGAATTTCCTCATCGGTCATTTCAGCAGCGTTTTTACCACTTGGGAAAGAACCCCCTTGTGTTTGCGGAAGTGCGTTTTGAATTTGACCACCTGCGCCTGGAATACGGATGCTGCCACCGCTAGATGGAGCTTGTTGAATTTGACCATCAGGGCCAACCATAACATTGCCAAACATAGGGACTTCATTAGCGGTGGCACTTTCAACCTCATACATACCATTCCCAAGTGGTATGTATTTAACTTTTGCTCCACTAGAAATTTGTTGCTGAAGTTGATCGGCGGTCATTATGTTTCTTGCCGTTCCTTTTGATCTAAGGTCTAATTCTCTTTGTTTTAATCCAAGTTCGGATGCAAGTTGTCTTTCACGAAAATCAAAATCACGGGCATCTTGTTTAATTCCTAAGCCCATGACCCCAATTCTAAGAGAATCTTGAATACCTTCAGCAATAGCCAAACGATCACGCTGTGAAAGATCTGGGTTATTAAGTTCATTTAAGGCATTAGTAGCTATTCCAGAAAACTCTGGGATAAGATTAGCAATAGATTTAGCGGTCTGCTGTGCTTTCTTAATTGTTTTTTCATCTTCCCCGTATTGCTTAATAACTCCACCAACCTGCTGCCCTAAGTTAGCCAAGGCATTTCCAGTTGTAGCCCCAGCACGTTCGTATGCGCTAAAGTCCACATTCATTAACTGTGGGTTAATGGTTTCTCCTAGTTGTCGTCCTGATCCGTATGCCATATTATTTTACTTTCGTGTAATCAACAGCTTTGAACCCACCAAGTGTTTTTACGGCCGAAGGTGTTTTCTTTTCAACATCCTGAGCCATTACACCCATTTGGGTTGTATCATCACCTTTGTATTTGTAAGTATAAACAGGCAAGCCTTCATTTGTTTTGCCAACTTTTTTAATATCTGTTTTAAGGCGTTTGTCTGAAAACATAAGTGGAATAGCAGCAGCCGCAGCAGAACCAAACATTCCCATAAGTCCAGATGTCCTAGACGCACTAGCAGCAGCATTTGCTGCGGCGGCTTGTTGTTGCATAGCACGTTGTTGCATACCGATATTAACACCTACATCTGGGTTAATCATTTGTGGAACTGCACTACCAATAGCACCAAGACCTAATTGAAGTTGGTTCTGACCTGCTTGATAAGAAAGTGGTGCATTGCCAAGGGCTTGCAAACCAGGTGCTGTGTAAAAGCTCTGAGCCATATTAAACGCCCCTGTGCGAGCTGCGTCTGCTTCAGCGCGTTTGCGAGCAAGAACATTTTCCCTTCCCATAACCTCTGATGCAAAAGCTGCATTACCACCAAGTCGCCCAGATGCCTGTGCTGCTTCACGAGCAGTTTGCTGATACATCCGTTGTTCTTGAGGAGTAACTCCTTGTGCTGATGCCCTAGCTCTTTCTGCTTCTATTTGTGCGGCCTCAACTTGGGCTTGTGCTTCTGGCGAAAGTGCTTGTGCAAACTGACGGAAAGCAGGGGCTTGACCTGTCATCGAAGCAAGCTCGGCTGCTCTAGCCTCTGCAAGCCCTGCACCAGCCTCTTGTTGTGCTGTTCTACCAAGTGCATACAATCCTTGTTGACCTTGCGAACCTTGTAAAAATCCTTGAACATCAGCCAAATTTCGTCCAAGAAACTCTGGGCGATATTGTGTTTCCAATGAAAGAACATTAGGTAATGCCTTTCCATAGCCAGAAACATATTTTTGAATATCTCCTGCAATATCCATTCCAGGTGCTTTTGCAGATTTAGCCCCTCCATCTAATAATTTACTGCCTACTATTCCTAGTGGTGCGTATTTCTTTATGCTATCAAATAATCCCATATTTTTATTTTTAAAAGTTTTCTGTTAAGTATGGTTAATTGGATTCATTCATA
>Ga0222713_10002387_pt1 | contig 20138 bp, 14 predicted proteins | sample C33_649DmetaG_FD_165061 | JGI IMG/M metagenome (GOLD analysis project Ga0222713, IMG submission 165061) | Estuarine water microbial communities from San Francisco Bay, California, United States - C33_649D | ecosystem: Environmental > Aquatic > Marine > Unclassified | place: USA: California...
GCGAATTACTGCGTTTACGGGTGCTGGAATCTCTACTGATTCGGGGATTCCCGACTTCCGAGGACCAAATGGTTTATGGACCAAAAATCCGCTTGCCGAGAAAACCTCAACGTTGAGCTACTACCTCAATGATGCCGAGGTGCGAAAGATTGCGTGGCAAAACCGCGCGCGCAACATGGCATGGGTTGCAGAGCCAAACATTGGACATCGAGCGCTCGTGCAACTGCAACAGCGTGGCGTCTTGCGTGCAGTGGCAACGCAAAATGTTGATGGCCTGCATCAAAAAGCTGGCAATCAACCCGAGTTGGTGCACGAGCTGCACGGCACGATGCATGTTGCGGTGTGTTGGGACTGCAAAGACACGCACCCGATGCGCGCAGCAGTGGAGCGCGTGCTTGCAGGCGACGCCGACCCAAAATGTTTGTTGTGTGGTGGCATTTTGAAAAGCGACACGATTTTGTTTGAGGAGTCATTGAAGCAAGAAGTCATTGAGGCTGCCCTCGGGGCAGCAGATGACTGTGACGTGTTATTGGTGGTGGGGTCGTCGTTGCGTGTGTATCCGGCGGCCAACATTGTTCCGCGCGCAAAGTCGAATGGGGCACAGGTGATCATTGTCAATGGACAGCCAACCGAAATGGACCGGTATGCCGACATTGTGATCAATGCCGACATCGGCACGGTGTTGCCTCAGATAGTTGAGTGAGATAAATCGCTGGGGGCCCAGATCGTCAAATCCCGACTGAATTGGTAGGGTATTAGGCGGAGGTGCCCCCCATGGCCAGTTTTCGCGACTTACTTGCGCAAGCAAAAACACAGATCACCGAGATCGACACGAATGAAGCAGCGTCACGCATTACCGCGGGCGGGGTTGTGGTGTTGGATGTGCGCGAGCCAGATGAATACGAGCAAGGTGCGTTGCCCGATGCATTGCACATTCCACGTGGTCACTTAGAAGCGCAAATCGAAGGTCGCATCGTCGAAAAAACTGCGCCAGTACTTGTGTATTGCGCAGGCGGTGTGCGCAGCGCATTTGCCGCAAAGACATTACAGGAACTTGGCTATACCAATGTTGTCTCGGTTGCTGGTGGCTTCGGTAAATGGAAGGACGAAGGTCGCCCATGGCGCACGCCTGCAGTGCTTACTCCAGAACAGCGCAATCGTTACCAGAGGCACATCCTGTTGCCAGAAGTTGGGATCGAAGGTCAATCAACGCTGTTGTCAAGCAAAGTGTTGTTGCTTGGTGCTGGTGGGCTTGGTTCGCCTGCAGCGTTGTACTTGGCAGCAGCAGGGGTGGGAACACTTGGCATCGTCGACATGGATGAAGTGGATGCATCAAACCTGCAGCGTCAAATTTTGCACAACATTGAGCGCATTGGTGATCGCAAGGTGGAGTCGGCAAAAAAGACATTGCAGTTGCTTAATCCAGATGTCAAAGTCATCACCTACGACACTCGTTTGCAAGCAAGCAACATCATGGAAATTATTGCTGGCTACGACGTCATTGTTGACGGCGCCGACAACTTCCCAAGTCGTTACTTGTTGAATGACGCCAGCATCAAGCTCGGCATTCCTGTCGTGCACGGATCAATTTTTAGGTTTGAAGGAATGGTCACCGTGTTTGATCCAAAGAATGGACCGACATATCGCGACATGGTTCCTGAGCCACCGCCAGCAGAGCTTGCTCCGAGTTGTGCAGAGGCTGGCGTGCTTGGCGTCTTGCCAGGAATCGTTGGTTCAATTCAGGCTCTGGAGACGATCAAAGTGTTGCTTGGCCTTGGCGACTCGCTGTCGGGTCGGATTCTTGCCATTGACACCACAGAGATGTCATTCCGCACGTTCAAATTGCGCCCAGATCCACAGAATCAGGTGACATACGCAAACCGTGAGCGCATTGAAGTTCGCGATTTGGAAGGCGCCTGCGCCCCTTGGCTTTCGCACTAGTTAACTAGTATTTAGCCGTGGTGTCACGGTCCTTTGCCATCGTTGGCGCCGGCTTTTCAGGTGCTGTGGTGGCTCGCCAATTGGCTGAAGCAGGGCACCAGATCACGGTGTTCGATACGCGGTCTCATGTTGCCGGTAACTGCTTCACGCAACGCCACGAATCGGGCGTCATGGTGCATGTGTATGGACCGCATATCTTTCACACCCAACATGAACATGTCTGGAACTTCATCACACGTTTTGGGGTGATGAAGGCATACCGACACACGGTGAGCGCCATGAGCGGTGGCAAGAAGTACCAACTGCCCATGAACCTGACGCTGATTAACGATTTCTTCGGCACCAATTTCACGCCTGAACAAGCCGAAGCATTCATCACCGAAAAGGCTGACAAGACGATTACGCATCCGGTGTCATTTGAAGATCAGGCACTGCGTTTCGTTGGTCGCGAACTGTACGAAGCATTCTTTAAGGGGTACACCAAAAAGCAGTGGGGCGAGGAGCCAACGGCGTTGCCGGCCAGCATTCTTGCGCGACTGCCGTTGCGCTTTACCGCTGACGATTCATACTTCAATCATCCGTTTCAGGGAATTCCAGAACACGGGTATACGCCCATTGTGGAAGCGATCCTTGATCATCCATCGATCACAGTGCATCTCAGTACACAGTTTGATCCGAACAGCGCGCATGCATACGACCATGTGGTGTGGACCGGACCAATTGACGCATACTTTGGTTTTGCGCATGGCCGATTGGGGTATCGCACACTGGACTTCGTGCAAGAGGTTCACGAGGGTGATGTGCAGGGTTGTCCAGTGCTCAACTATTGCGACGAAAGTGTTCCGTATACGCGTATCACCGAACACAAGCATTTTGCTCCGTGGGAGCATCACGACAAGTCGGTGACGTACACCGAGTATTCACGCTTGTGCACCGAAGCCGACACCCCGTATTACCCAATTCGTCTTGTCGAAGAAAAAGATCAGTTGGTGAAGTATGTCGAACGTGCTCGCGCGCAACAAGGCGTGACGTTCTTGGGTCGCCTTGGCACCTATCGTTATCTCGACATGGATGTGACGATTCATGAGGCACTGAATGCGGCAAGCGGCATGCTTGAAGCACTTGCCAGCAATAGTGCAATCCCGTCCTTTTTCACCGACCCACTTGGTGGTGCGTGATGACACAGTTGCTGCAACGTTTGGTGTTGCCAACAGACACCACTGCCGAACCGCTGTTGTATGCGCGTTTTGCGGGCACCACGCGCGTGGTGCCAGGCGGGGCAGTGCTGCAAGACGGTGCGCAGGTGTCGTTTGATACGTCCTTTGGTGTGTTCGCTGCTGGTCGCTGGCGTCGCATCACCACGGTGAATTCGCTTGCCATACGAGTTCGTGCTTCGGGCATTGGTGAAGCCCAAGTTGTTGCGGTAACGGGTGGAAAAGAAGAAGTCGTAGCGTGCGCTCCGTTGCCTCATGGCGAAAATTCACCTGTATTTGTTGAGCTTTTACTGCCTGATCTGCAGTCGAGCACCACGGGAACCTATTTCGTTCGCGTGGTGGCGCGAGGCGGCGAAGTGTGCATCACGGGCGGCGAATGGGTGAGTAATGATGCTGCGGCTCATGATGTGAAGTTGTCGCTTTCCATCACCACGTTTAATCGCCAAGAGTACGTGCGCAAAACCGTGCACAATGTGCTCGAGCTAGAACGCAATCTCGATGTATTGCGTGGACGTGTGCGTGTGTTTGTTGTTGATAACGCTCAGAACGTCACATTCGATGCTTCATCAGACGCGCCATTGCAAGTAGTGCCTAACGGCAACCTTGGTGGAGCGGGCGGCTTCGCTCGCGGGTTGATGGAGTTGCGTAAACAAGGCTGGGCAACGCACGTGTTATTTATGGACGACGACATCAACCTCGAACCAGAGGCGCTGGTGCGCACCATGGCGTTGTTTTCGAACGCGCGCGACCCAAAGCTGTGTGTGCACGGTGCAATGCTCAGCGAAGAGCGCCCGTGGATGCAGTTTGAAGCTGGATCGGAGTATGCGTTCCGCTCTATTTACCCGTTGCGCGCGATTGGGCGCGAGGACGACTTGCGTGAACGCGCCCTTGCCATTGCCGATGCGCAAGAGATTCCGTTCGACTACACCGCCTGGTGGTACACGGCGTTCCCCATTTCCATTACCAATGACAACCCATTGCCCGTATTTGTGCGTGGAGACGATGTTGCCTTTGGTTTGATGCACACGGGCAAACACAGCGTGACATTAAACGGTGTCATTGTGTGGCATGCCGACTTTGGCTTGAAGAACAATCCAAGTTCGCTGTTCTACGAGTCGCGCAATATGGCGTTGGTTGACACATTGGTGTTCGACAAGCATCACTGGTGGAACTTGGCGTATCGGTTCGCATCCTTTGGGTTCCGCAACTTGTTCTCGATGCGTTATGCCAGCACCGAGTACATGCTGAAGGGTTTGCAGGCGTATCTTGCTGGCCCTGACGAATGGATGAAAGTTGATCACGCCGCATTACATGATGAGTTGCGCCAGTGTGTCGAAGAAAAGCCAGCGCCGTTGTCGCCAGAGCTTGCATCAATCAGCCCACGCAAACCACGACATAAAGCGTTGCGTGCAATTGGGTTTGTATGTGCAGTGTTGTTACTTGGTGGGTACATCATTCCGCACCAATTGCGCCTACGTGGTTATGGTGTTGCGCCAATTGATGCACGTGCAGTCGGCATCTCCACATTGCGCAATCGCATTTTGTATCGCCACGACCGAATTGCCGATGGATATGTGGTGGAACGCGATACCAAACGGTTCTTTTCACTTATTGGTCAGGTGGCAAAATCCGTTGTTGCTATTGCCTTTTCGTATCGCGGTCTAAAACGCCAGTATCGCGCTGCATACCCAGAAATGGTGAGCGATGCTGCGTGGGAAGCTCGGTTTACTGCTGGGCTGAAGCGCTAAGTAGCGCCGACCACGTTACGCGGTTAATTACGCCCGTCTGCTTGATACCAACGGATTTCTGAAAGCGTCGCACGAGGCGCTGCGTGCTGGGACCAAACACACCATCTGCTTTGACCTTCACCTTCAACACACGTGCAAGCGCAGTTTGTGCGGTTGCCACCGTTGCGTGCCGCATGCCTCGTTTCAACGAAAATTTTGCAGGGTCGATACTGAGAACTGAAAGCACCGCTTCGTCCGCAATCCCATCAACGGGGAAACCATTATTTGTTTCAAGCTGACGGACCCATTTCACTGTGCCAGGACCAAACACACCATCAATTTTCATCCGCTTCTTCTTTGGCAGGTTGAAGTATGTGTTCAGTTGCCGTTGCAGTACCTTCACATTGTCTCCACGGTCACCTCTCGCCATTGGGACAGCGAGTGGAACAATGGTTGCGGTGCCACTTGCAATGGCGCCGTTAGCGCGTAGCGCATCGAGTTGATTGCGAATGAACAAAGCAAATTGTGCACGACCGGTATTGGTCAGGTGGACATCGTCGCGGAACCAGCGATTCTGTGATGGGTCGCTACTTGCAGCGTTCCAATCCAGTACCGACACATTCGGGTAACTGATTGCCGCATTGGCAAGCACTGCATTAGAAAGTGCATAGTCACGCGAACTGCGACGTGTAGAGAGATTGATGAAGACCACGCGTTGTACGCCACGTGCGTTGAGTGCGTTCACTACTTGATCCACGTCTGATTGCAGGGTATTGGGGTCGTCGTTGTAGCCCAGTTGAATAATGGCGACATTTGGGTATTGCTCGGGAGCGAGTGAATTGATAATTGACGTTGCATCGGGTTGGCCGATTGCAGCAGCAACGCAACTCGGGCCAACCATGCAGCGGTTTGCAAGCGCCTGATAATTCATTGATGGATACGCAGGTAGTACCGATGCATTGAATTCGGCCTTGATGCTTTCACCGACTGAGTCACCAATGAATAGGAACGATCCCACTGGTGCTGCATCAAATGCTGGGCCAACAATGCTGGTTGTTTCAAACCATGGTGCCGGAATGTCGAACGTGGTCTTGAATGTCCAACCACTTACGGTCACGGTTCCTGCGGTTCCGTTGATATTGACTGATGTTGCATATCCATTCCAGTCACCACCAAGGCCATCGTGATTAGTGACAACCGAAACGAGCGTGCCAATTGATGGGTATCTGGCTTGTATTGCTGCAGCTGAAAACACACGTGTCCATACGAGTAACGAGTTGACGGGGTCGCTTGCCAAGTCGCCAGGGTCGGCTTGGGCGGGGAAGGTGCCGCCTGCAGTGCGGCCGCCGTTACTGGATGTGAACTCGGTGCGCGATGGCAAGCCCTTTGGCGTCATCACCACAACTCCAGCGGTTTCTGCAATGGCCTGGTCGGTGTACGGGTGTTCAAGGCTTAATGGGGTTGCGTTGATCGACTCACGCAGCATTGCTCCGCCATACACCTGACAATTCTGTGTATCGCAGGTGCGTGCAAGACCGGCGTAGCGATTTTCTGTTGCCGAGTATGAACGTGCTGCTACTGCTTGCGCACGAAGGGCATTCATTCCAGCGCCACCGGCAGCAGCGCCCCATTCTGCTGGAGACTCTCGTGGTACGACACCACGCAGATAACTTTCAATTGATGTTGCGTTGATCGTTCGATTTTCGCCGCGCGAATTATTGACGGCACGAATTTCGCCACGGTAGTAGCGGATTTTGAATCGAGTAGTGCCTGCTCGGGGTTCGCATAATCCAATGAGTTGGTCTGGCGCTGCGGCCGGGTCTGTGCCAACGGTGGTAGTGAATGAGGCAACTTCTTGCACGTCACCAATGAGCATGTAGCCTTCTGCTGCTGGGTCAACGCCAGACGAAGCACAACGGCGTTCCTGGGTTCCCCATACGCGATAGACGCGATTGGCAATTTCGCGAGCAACAAGCGATGTCCAGGTTCGGCCTGGCACCGGGTCTTGCAGGAACAGCGCGTTGCTGCTGTCGGTGATCACAGCCGTCTGGGAGTTGTTCATGGAACTTAGCCAGGTGGTCATTTCTTGTCCTGGGTCGGCAAGTGAACCGAGAGTGTTACCCGTGGCACCGCCGTAGTAGAAGTTGAGAATCTGGTCCCACGACCATCCGTACACCGTTGCGTATCCGTATGAGCCGTACTGGCTCATACCGCGGCCATGTCCATATCCGCGGCCTTCGATCTGGATGGCAACAGGGAGCTGACCGCCGTCGGCGCGCACGGGGGCAACGACTGATGCCAGCACCGTAGTCGTGAGAGCGAGAACGCAAACAACTGCAGAAATCTTGTGGGGGATGCGCATGCTGAGAAATCTCCTCAATGGCTTCGGTTCAGTCTACCGAGATGTATCGGCAGAGTTAGGTCACCTCTGAAGCGTTATTTACGCGGTTTCACTCGCTGCGGGCAAGACATCGCGTTGCTGTGCGATGACGCCTCCGAGCACGAGTGAAATACCAAGCACATCAATCAGTGTTGGTGTTTGATCAAGAAAGAAAAATCCAAAGACCACTGCAGTAACGGGAAGCAATGCAAGTAATACAGAAAAACGGCGCACGGGAATTTTACGCAGGATAGTTTGCTCTATTCCGTAGCCAAGTGCGTTAGAAAACAATCCAACAAGTAAGCACGCAAACAAGATGCTGACAGAGCTCCACGCTGGTCCGCTCTGTGGTGCACCAAACGGAGCAATCACCACGGCACCAATTGCGAGTCCAACTCCCAGGCCAGATACACCGCGATTCAGTTGTGCAACTTTTGCACCGATCACAATGTATGAAGCCCAAAATGCAGAGGCGAGGAAGATGTACAGCAGCCCGAGCGGCTCGTTGCCCAACTCAAAACCCGACAGCACCAATACGCCAATGGTTGCAAGCACCAGGGCGATTGCATTGCGTCGCGTTTTGGTTTGCAGCGCAGCAACAATGATCGGCCCTATGAACTCAATGGCCACACCTTTGCCTAAATCCAATCGTGCAATCGCCAAATAGAACGTGAGGTTCATGAATGCAACAGCAATACCAAATGTTGCGGCCGAAACTAGTTCGGCACGAGACCATTTGCCTTGGCGCAACATTCGCGGTGCAGAAAAGACCAGCAGAATCAGTGCAGCAGCAATCACGCGAAGCCAGGCAACGCTGGCTGGTGCGAGTTCATCAAATAGTCGAAAGGCAATGACTGCGCCAAGGTATTGCGCACTCGCAGAGCAGATGAAGAACACTTCTGGCGGTAATCCGCCAACCCGGGTTCGTAGAGAGCTCTGCGAAGTGTGAGTTGCGTTACCGCTCAATCGAATAAATCAGGATCTGTTGCGCAAATTTCCTGGAACAACGGTTGAAACTGGAACCAGCCAGCCTCGGCAAACCCCGTGAGTTGTTGGGTGTACAACGCCGATTCGTGTGGAATGAGTTTTGGTGTTCCTGCAGCTTCAGCAAGCAACTGTGCTTGGCAACTGCGATCCATCGTGATAAACCAAAATGCTGCTGCTTCAACCGTGGTGCCAACGGTGAACAGGCCGTGGTTCTGGTGAATAGCGGCTTTTCCTGTTGGGAAGAGTGAAGCGAATTCTTCACCTGCTGCAACTTCAAACACCACTTTTCCACCTTGTTCCGAGATGACAGTGTGGTCGTCATAAAATATGCACGCATCTTGTGTGATGGGATCAAGTTTGCGACCAAGTGAAGCCCACGCTTTGCCGTACGTGGAGTGTGCGTGTGCTGCGCCGATCACTTCAGGTCGTGCTTTGTGAATCGCTGCATGCAACACAAACGCTGCGCGGTTTACTGGCTGTGTTCCGTACACCACTTCGCCGTCATGGTTAACCAAAATCAAGTCGCTTGTCTTCATGTGACGGAAGCTTTTACCAAATGGGTTTACCCAGAAGCAGTCGGTGAACTCGGGGTCACGCGCGGTGATGTGGCCGGCAACACCTTCGCCGTAGCCCAGGCGACCAAACACACGAAGTGCGGCGGCGAGTCCAATCTTGCGCGCTCGGCGCTCGTCTTCCACGTTGCTATATGTTGGGCGTCCAATCGAGGCCACTTCTCGTGGCATCAATTGCACGCCGTCAATCATGCGGGTGTCGTCATGGGTTGCGGTCATATCTCAAGGCTAGCCACACCCGAAATTGGACCCGATCTCGTAACCTAGACCCATGGCTGAAACCCCTCGCGAGCGCCAAACCGACTCTGGCATCACCGTCAACCCGCTGTACACCGCAGAATCATTGGGCGGCTTCGACCCGGCAACCGCGCTCGGTATACCAGGCCAACCGCCCTACACCCGCGGCGTGTACCCAACCATGCACCGTGATCGGTTGTGGACCATGCGTCAGTACGCGGGTTTCGGTAGTGCTGCCGATACCAATCAGCGGTTTAAGTTTTTGCTTGAGGCCGGCCAAACCGGACTGAGTTGTGCGTTCGACCTGCCAACGCAAATGGGTTACGACAGTGATCACGCACGTTCTGCAGGAGAAGTAGGAAAAGTTGGTGTTGCCATCGACTCACTTGATGACATGCGCACCCTACTTGCCGACTTGCCACTCGACAAAGTAACGACGTCAATGACCATCAACTCAACTGCGTCAATTTTGCTGTTGATGTACGAGTTGGTTGCAGAAGAGCGCGGTGTGCCGAGCACGGCAATTAGCGGAACCATTCAGAACGACCTCTTGAAGGAATACATCGCGCGCGGAACATACGTGTATCCGCCAAAGCCTTCAATGCGCATCATCACCAATATTTTTGAATACTGCTCACAGAATGTTCCGAAGTGGAACACCATTTCCATTTCCGGCTATCACATTCGCGAAGCAGGAAGCACCGCAGTACAAGAACTCGCGTTCACGTTGTCGAATGCCATTGCATACGTGCAAGCAGCAATTGATGCCGGTCTCGATGTGGATGACATTGGTCCACGTCTCAGCTTCTTCTGGAACGGTCACAACAACTTCTTTGAAGAAGTAGCCAAGTTCCGCGCGAGTCGCCGCATGTGGCACGACATCATGACCAATCGTTTTGGTGCCAAGAAGGAAGCGAGCAAACTGATGCGCTTCCACACGCAAACTGGTGGCTCAACACTTACCGCGCAGCAGCCGCTAAACAACGTGGTGCGTGTGGCGGTGCAAAGTATGGCTGCAGTGTTGGGCGGAACGCAAAGCCTGCACACGAACGGATACGACGAAGCACTCAGCTTGCCAACAGAAGAAGCTGCGCGCATTGCATTGCGCACGCAGCAGATCATTGGTTATGAAAGCGGCGTAACCGATACACCAGACCCTCTTGCTGGTTCATACTTTGTTGAATCGCTCACGAATGAAGTTGAGCGCTTGGCATATGAATACATTGCGCGCATCGACGAGATGGGCGGGGCAGTGCAGGCCATTGAAGCTGGCTTCCAGATGGATGAAATTGAAGAAGCCGCGTACAGCTACACCAAGTCAATCGACGATCAGACTCGCGTGTTGGTTGGCGTCAACAAGTTCACGGTGGACAACGAGCCAGAGCCAAAAATTACGCCGCCAATTCCTGGTTTGGAACAAGGTCAGGTCGAACGCCTTACGAAGTACAAAGCCAACCGCGACATGGCGTTGGTTGCAGCAAAACTCGAAGCCTTGCGCGAAGTCGCAAAAGGGGCTGGCAACGTGTTGCACCCAATGAAAGAAGCCCTGCGGGCTAGTGCAACGCTTGGCGAAGTAAGCGACGCATTGCGCGACGTTTTTGGCGTGTATCGCCCAGGCTGAGACTTAGAGGCTGTTTTGCTTGGCCACTTGCACCATGACGGCGTCAAAGTCGCATGACTCAAGTTGGTTGGTGTAGCCCACAAGGGCACTGAATCCGTAACCAATAATCTGTTCGCCGGTGCTCACCAGGTTGATCAACTCGCGATCAATGTTGGGAAACGACATCGCCATTGCCTCCTCTTGCTCGGCAACTACTTTGCGCATTTCTTTATGCGTTTTTTTGTGATGTCGTGTGGCAATGATGCACTCTTGGCGAAATCTCAACCAAGTGGTTCGCTCTGGATATAACGCAAAGTCAAATGCATCGGTCAGACCAAAGTTTTGCTCGTTCGCCGCTGCAGCGGTTCGCTTTGCTTCAAGAGTTTGACGCTGAGTGAGGTGCATCAGCTCGCGCACTGCGTCGCTCATGAGGGCTTCTTTGTCGGGATAGAAATTGTAAATTGAGCCGCTGGTTACCTGAGATTTGCGTGCAATGCGAGAAATGGTTGCGCTCGTGAAGCCGGTTTTGCTCATTACTTCAGCAGTTGCATTAATCAGCGCATCGCGCAATGGAACTTCGGTGTTGGATCGGGAGAGTGCTGGCCCAAGTCGCTTGCGTGGCGATGATGTCGGCGTTGCCGCACTGATTGAACTGCGAATGCTTTCTGTAATGATGGGCATTCCTGCATTGGTTCCTGTGATGAAGGATCGCAGTGCCGAACCGACAGCAATTGACGCTCCTAGCGCAACGCCGGCCTTCTTGATAGCGGTATTGCGTTGGTGCAGCCCAGCGTGGCTCAGCCAAGTGCTGATCTGAGCAATCACTACTTCTCCAACAACTTCATTGCGTTGAGCAACAACCAAAAACTCGGCACCAAGCGAAACAACGCGCGATGGTTTTTCTAGCTGGCCGACGATCTCGGTTTGTTCCGTGATGGAAGTTGCTGAATTGATAGAGGTAATGGTGTCAACAACGTAAGTCTGGAACTGTGGGGCGACGACATTTTCCCACAGGGCAATCAACATTTCGTCACTGTTTTCAAAGCGACTGTACACAGCACCCGTTGTGAGACCTGCGCGTTTTGCAACCGAGCTTGCAACGATTCCGTCTAATCCGTTGGCAATACATTCTTGGGTAATTGCTTTAAGAATGGCTGCCGCATTGCGTGTGGAGCGCTCTGAAGTTGCACGACGAACAACTGGTTGCGGATGGCCCTTGATCATGAGTTGAAGTAGGTGATCGCCGGCTCTGGTCGTTCGCGTTCGGGTAATGTGCGTGTTGGCCATCCCAAGTAAATCATTGCGGTGATGTGCGTGCCTTCGGGCCAACCGCAGTGTTTTGCTACATCATCGTTTGCACCCTTTGGGCAACTAGACCAAAAACTGCCAAGCCCCATCGCCGTTGCACCAAGTAAGAGGTTCTGGATTCCGGCGGCAACCGCATCACGATTTTCTTGCGTTTGCAATTCGGATTCACCCTGGGCGGTGCCAACAACAAGCAGCACGGGTGAGCGCATGTACTTCGTGCGAGTCTTTGTCACTTTCAATTCGGTGTCGCCATTGCGTTGCATCGCTTCTGCGGTTACTTCGCCAAGACCACGGCGACCTTCGCCAGTGAATACTCCAAACAACCAGGGCCATGTTTGCTGATGGTTTGGCGCCCATGCGGCAGTTCGGCACAGAGTGTTGATCAGATCGATATCGACATCGCGTTCCTGGTCCATCACCAGTTGGGTGCGACGCGCCACTACGAGAGCGTAGAAATCATCAAACGTCATCACGTCAGGCTATGCCTAGTTTTTGTGCAATGCGGCGTTGAGTCCGCCCCAGCTGCCGGTGCGCTGCACCACTTCAACTGCACCCGTCAGGCTGTTTCTGCGAAAGAGCAAGTCATTTGCGCCAGAGAGTTCACGGGCTTTCACCACTGCACCGTCTGGCAATTTCACCTGTGTACCAGCGGTGACATACAAACCTGCTTCGATAATGCAGTTGTTGCCCAGTGAAATACCAAGACCGCTGTTCGCGCCAAGCAAACACTTTTCGCCAACGGTGACCATTTCTTTTCCGCCTCCAGAAAGTGTTCCCATGATTGAGGCGCCGCCTCCAATATCGGAGCCATCGCCAACGACAACTCCAGCAGAGATGCGTCCTTCCACCATGGATGCACCAAGTGTTCCTGCGTTGAAGTTGCAGAATCCTTCATGCATCACCGTGGTGCCACTCGCTAGGTGAGCACCAAGTCGAACGCGACTGGCATCGGCAATTCGCACGCCACTTGGCACCACATAGTCAGTCATACGCGGGAACTTGTCGACGCCATTGACTACCAGTTGGATGCCTTGCTTCAGTTGGTTGTAGCGCACATCTTCAAGGGCATCGAGTGCAACTGGTCCGATGGATGTCCAAGCGACATTGGCGAGCAAACCAAATGCGCCATCTAGGTTGACGGTGCGTGGCTTGGCAAGTCGATGCGACAGCAGATGCAACCGCAAGTACACGTCGCTTGCACTCGCTGGTGCTGCTGTGGTGTCGATTGCGAGCGCAATGGGAACAAGTGCAACACCGCGTCGCGGGTCGGTATGGGTGGGTGATTCGGTTGGCGTTCCTGCAGGAACAGCTTCACCCCAACCGAGGTGGCGGAAGTAGGTATCGAGTGTGGTTCCGTCTGCGGCAACGGTGGCAATGCCAACGCCCCATGCGTGTGTGGTGCTCATCGTTATTTCGCCTCTGGTCGAAGAGTAGGGAACAAAATGACATCTTTGATGGTGCCTGCATCGCTGAGCAACATGACCAAGCGGTCAATGCCAATACCAAGCCCTGCGGTGGGAGGCATTCCAAACTCAAGTGCGCGCAGGTAATCCTCGTCCAGGCTGCCTGCTTCGTGATCGCCGGCTGCTTTGGCCAGTTGTTCATCTTCAAAACGCTTGCGCTGTTCGATTGGGTCGTTTAACTCGCTGTATCCGTTGGCGATTTCGCGGCCACCAATAAACAGTTCGAATCGCTCGGTGAGATGCGGGTCATCGCGGTCTTGGCGAGCGAGTGGCGAAATCTCAACAGGATGATGCGTAACAAATGTTGGGTTGACCAAATCTTTTTCACACAGTTCGGCAAAGATCTCTTCAATCACTCGGCCAGAACCCCAATGCTTTTCGATTTTGATGTTGTGCTTGGTTGCAATTTCGCGCACTGCTGCAACGTCCATGGATGGGTGCAGCGTTGTGCCGGTGGCTTCTCCTGCTAAGTCGATCATGCGCGCCTTGCGCCACGGTTGCGCTAAGTCAAACTCGTTGCCCTGAATTGTCACGGTGGTGGTGCCACGAGCATCGCGCGACGCATTGGTAATCAATTCTTCGGTCAGTGCCATCACCTCGGTGTAGTCGCCAAATGCTTGGTAGCTCTCCATCATCGTGAACTCGGGGTTGTGGCGGGTGGAGATTCCTTCGTTACGGAACACGCGACCAATTTCAAACACACGTTCCATGCCACCAACGATTAATCGCTTGAGGTGTAACTCGAGTGCGATGCGCAAGAACAGTTGCATGTCGAGTGTGTTGTGATGGGTGATGAATGGGCGAGCGTGTGCACCGCCTGCTTCCATGTGCAGCACTGGTGTTTCCACTTCGATGAACTTGTTGTCGTGCAATGTTTTGCGAAAGCTGGCAATTGTGGCGTGACGAATCTCGAATGTGCGGCGTGCCTCTTCGTTGATGATGAGGTCGGCATAACGCTGGCGATAGCGGGTATCAACATCGGTGAGTCCGTGCCACTTATCGGGCAGCGGTCGCACGGCTTTGGATAACAGTTGTGCATTCTCGACTTTGATCGACAACTCACCTTTGCGCGTAGTCATCACTAAGCCCGTGGCACCAACCCAGTCACCAAGGTCGAGTTCATTGATTTCATCAAACTCTGCGTCGCCGACAACTGATTTTGAAATAAACAACTGAATATCGGTAGCGCGATCGCGAATGGTGCAAAAAATGAGTTTGCCTTGGTCGCGCTTCAACAGAATTCTGCCGGCAACGCTCACGCGTGTTTCGGTCTCGGTGCCTGCTTCAAGGTGTCCGTGTGCTGCACGTATTTCGCCAAGGGTGTGCGTGCGATCAAAGCGATAGGGGTACGGGTTGACTCCAGCTGCACGCATTGCCGCAATACGGTCAAGGCGGCGGGTGCGTTCTGTGGCAAGTCCGTTGGCGGCAGCCTCTGGTGTTGGGGCGATGTCGTCGTGTTCGGGCGTGCTTGTCACGCACACAAACTAGTCGCGCGGCCCGTTTGGCGCTTATTCAATAACGACGAGGATGTCGCCAGAGCCCACCTTGTCGCCAACTTTGACGTTGACTTTGGTGACTTTTCCTGCTTTTTCAGCAGTGATCTGGTTTTCCATTTTCATTGCTTCAAGCACAACAACCGAATCGCCTACAGCCACTTCTTGGCCAACTTCGACGGTCACCTTGACGATGGTGCCTTGCATCGGTGCGGCAACGTCGCCACTATTTGCAGCGCCGCCCGAACCACTAGTGCCACGGGTTGGCTTCTTTGCCTTGGCTACGGGGCCACTTGCAAACTCTGGCACCCACATCTTCACATCGAAGCGTTTGCCATTTACTTCAATCGTGGTGGCACGCTCAACAAGACCTTCGTCGTTTGTTGCTGAGCCGCCAACCGTGCTGACTAAGCCCGAGAGGTCGAGTGTTTCTTCTACCCACTTGGTGCTGTGCGTGACAGCAGAGAAGTCGGGGTGGCGAAGAATCGCCAAGTCGGCAGGAATGGTGGTGTGTACGCCTTCGATCACCATTTCATCGAGTGCGCGAATGGTGCGAGCAATTGCGGTCTCGCGATCTTTGCCCCACACAATCAATTTGCCAACCAAGTTGTCGTAGTACTGGCTGACGGTGTCGCCGGCTTCGTATCCACCATCGAAACGTGTACCGAATCCATCCGGGGTAGTCAGCTTGGTAATCGTTCCAGGTGATGGCAAGAACTTTCCGGCTGTTGGGTTCTCGGCATTGATACGCACTTCAATTCCGTGACCATTACGTTTGGCAGCAACTTGCTTTTGCGTCATTGGCAACTTCTCGCCACTGGCAACACGAATCTGCCATTCAACCAAGTCGATTCCCGTAATCACTTCAGTAACGGGGTGCTCCACTTGCAAGCGCGTGTTCATTTCCAAGAAGAAGAAGTCGTCATCTTGATAAATGAACTCAACAGTTCCTGCGTTGTAGTAGCCAACTGCCTTTGCTGCTTTAACGGCTGCTTCGCCCATTGCTTCTTCCACGCCATCAGGGAGTCCTGGTGCTGGTGCTTCTTCAATCAGTTTTTGGTGACGACGTTGTGCCGAGCAGTCGCGTGTAGATATCCACACCACGTTGCCGTGCTTGTCTCCAACGAGTTGCACTTCGATGTGGCGCGGCCAGGTGAGGTAGCGCTCAACATAAATTTCGTCGCGACCAAAGAATGCTTTCGACTCGCGTTGTGCAGAATCCATTGCTTCTTGCACTTGGTCTGCAGACTGCACCACTTTCATGCCGCGTCCACCGCCACCGAATGCAGCCTTGATGGCTACTGGCCAACCGAACTCATTTCCGAAGTCGGTGATTTCTTTTGCCGTGGTAACGAACTCGGTGGTGCCAGGAACAATTGGTGCACCGCCGCGAAGTGCTGCTTTGCGTGACGAAACTTTGTCGCCCATTTCCACGATTGCTTCTGGTGGTGGTCCGATGAAGGCAACTCCCATCTCGGTGATGGCTTGTGCGAAGTCGGCGTTTTCTGAAAAGAATCCATAGCCAGGGTGCACGCCATCGGCGCCACTCTTGCGAATGGCATCAAGAATTGCTTCGGTGTTCAGGTAACTCTCAGCTGCTGTTTGTCCGCCAAGTGCATACGCCTCATCGGCAAGACGCACATGCAATGCATTGCGATCGAGTTCGGAATAGACGGCAACAGTGGCGATGCCCATTTCGCGAGCGGTCCGAATAACTCGAACGGCGATCTCGCCACGGTTAGCAATGAGGATTTTCTTAAGCACGAGGGTCTATCTTTGCCTAATGGGCAACACCAAAGCCAACCAATCCCACACCGGTGAGCAATGGCCCAATGGCTGGTGGGTTACGCGGGTTTCTGAAACAGGCAGTACCAACACCGATATGGTCACTTTGGCGGCCGCAGGGGCGAAACACCACAGCGTGCTGATGGCCGATTTTCAGTCTGCGGGCAAAGGTCGTCTCGATCGCACGTGGGTTGCCGAGCCCGGTGCCAACCTCTTGGTGTCGTTGTTGTTTCGTACAAGCGAGACACGCACACGTCCGTTGCATCAGTTCACACAAATGGTGGGCATGAGTGCAGCGCATGCTTGTCAGCAACTCACGGGTGTGCTGCCCATCATGAAGTGGCCAAATGATTTGTTGATTGCCAACAAAAAGGTTTCCGGAATCTTGGCTCAGGGTGGAAGTGAATTTGTAGTTGTCGGTATTGGAGTCAATGTCAATTGGGCCCCGCCTGATGCAATGTCTTTAGCAATTGCTGCACCACTTCGCACAACGACACCAGTCGATGTGTTGCGCAACATGTTGATAGCGATCGATGAGTACGAAGCGCTGTTGCCCGAACAGATGCACGAGCGTTATTCTGCGTCTCTTGCAACTCTTGGTCAAGCGGTACGCGTGGACATGGCGGCAGGTCATGTGGTGGAAGGCAGAGCAATTGATGTGCAAGCTGACGGTCGCTTAGTGGTGCTTGATGATTGCGCGGTATCGCACTACATCGATACGGGCGACGTGGTCCATTTGCGTGCACAATAACGAGTACCGTTTCGTGCAGTGAGTGAAACAATTTTTCAGCCGCGCACTAAGAAAACTTGGGTGCATTCGCTATTGATCGCGGCTCTTGTTGCACTTACTGTTTCGTTATTTGGTGCTGTTGGCATGGTGCGCGCCGTTAACGCCGACATGAATTCGGTGAAACGTGAAGAGACAGCATCAAGTGCGTTGTCGCCGCCCGATGCCGAGTTTGAAAACTATTTGTTTGTTGGCTCCGACTCGCGCGTTGGCGCCGACCCGAGTGATCCCGATTACGGCAACGTTGGTGATGCGGGAGACATCGGTGGTCAACGCAGCGACACGCTGATGGTGCTGCACTACGTCAAGCGCACAGGAACCGTGTCGTTGATGTCGATCCCTCGCGACCTATGGGTGGCAATTGGTAATGGTAAAAAGGAGCAACGGATCAATACGGCGTATCAAGAAGGTACCGATGTATTGGTGCGCACAGTGCAACGCGCACTGAATATCCCCATTCATCATTATGTGGAAATCGATTTCCAAGGTTTTAAGCGCATCGTCGATGCTGTGGGCGGAGTAAATGTGTGTGTCGAGCACCCATCACGTGACAAGCACACAGGTTTATTTATGCGCGCAGGCTGTTCGACGCTCGATGGAGTGAAGGCACTTGCATATGCGCGCAGTCGTTTCTTTGAACAAAAAGTTGATGGCGATTGGCAGTTAGATGGCACCGCAGACATCGGACGGTCCACGCGTCAACGTGGATTTGTTCAGGCCCTGGCAAAAAGTTCGATCCTTGCACTTACAAGCAATCCGTTTAAAGCCGGTGATGTCTTGAAGGGTGGATTGTCGGCGGTAGTGGTGGACAGCAATCTCGATCTCATTGAGTTTGGAAAGAAAATGCGTCCTGCAGCAGATGGAAAAATCGCGTCGTTTCCACTTGATGTCTATGGCGACATGGTGGGGAGCAACTCGGTGTTGCGACTTGGTCAGGGTGCAGATGAGTTAATTGCGTTCTTCAACGGAAGTGGTCCGCGACCGCAACTGAATCCGTAATTCTTCTGCTTCAACTGCTTGTGCAACACGGTTGCCTTGCATGAAGTCGCAGCCCAGCAATCGCAGGCGATTCTTTTGATCTTCGGTTGTCACCCATTCGGCAACCACATTCATGTTGAGCGAGTGGGCAAGCTGAATAATCGAGCGCACGATCGGATCATCGCCGCCATGTTGGCCAATGTCGCGCACCAACGTGCCGTCAAGCTTCAAGTAATCGGCAGGGAAGTCGCGCAAGTAGGCAAGCGATGCGTATCCGGTACCAAAGTCATCAAGTGCAAGTTTGACGCCCAAACGCTTTAACGCATTCAGTGTGCGCATCACGGCCGGGTTGTCGTTCAACATTGTTTTCTCGGTGATTTCGAGTGTGAGGTGCGCGGCGTCCACATTGGTGTCGCGCAGTGTGCCCATCACGCGTTCGACAAATGCCGCCTCGCTTAACTGGCGTGTCGAGACATTGACGTGCACCATGAATGAGCGCTCGACGATGCCTTCGTCCATCCATGTGCGTGCATCGCTGCATGCTTGACGAATTACCCAGTCGCCGATTGGGCCAATTGATCCGGACTCTTCGGCAAGATCAAGAAACATCGGAGGTGTCAGCAACCCGCGCTCGGGGTGGTTCCAACGCAACAGCGCTTCAACCCCGGCGATGCGGCCGGTGTGAGTTGACACCACAGGTTGGTACACAACAAACATCTCGCGCTTTGCCAGCGCACGTTCGAGTTCGGCTGAAAGCACCACGCGATCTTTGGCGTTCTTGCGCATCTCGTCTGAATACATTTCGCAACGTCCGCGGCCGCGTTGCTTGGCGCGGTACATCGCAGTGTCGGCATTGCGCAACAACGTGACTGCGGCATCGGCAGGAGCTTCCTCGGCCAACAGCGCAGGAGTGGCCATAGCGATACCAATGCTTCCGCTGGTAAAGATCTCGACACCTTGCAGAATGACCTGGCCAGTAATTCCTTGGCGCACGCGTTCGGCAACATCCATTGCAATGTGTTCATCACCAAGGCCGTCACACAACACCACAAACTCGTCTCCACCAATGCGTGCGACTAAGTCGCTTGGTCGGGTGGCGCTTACCAAACGCTTGGCAATGGAGTTCAACAACTGGTCGCCCACGTTGTGGCCAATGTTGTCGTTGACATCTTTCAGTTTGTCTAAGTCGACAAACATCACCGACACGCCGCGCTTGGTGGTGACACTGCGCTCAAGTGCTTCCGACAGCTTGCGCAAGAACAGCACGCGGTTGGGCAAACCCGTGAGCGCATCGTGCGTTGCTTGATAATTCAATTCGTCTTGGAGTTGTTTTGCCTGAGTGATATCGCGAGCAATCACCGAATAGTGGGCGATCGCTCCATCGGCTGCGCGCACAATGTGCAGTACCAAATTGAGAGTGCGCAGAATTCCGTCCGGACTACGGAAACCGAGTTCGCCTTCCCACTTGTTGTTGGTGGGCGATGAGATCACTTCGCGTGGCACTTGGTCGCGAATGGCTTGAATAAACATGTGTGTTGCAGTGTCGCTTGCCACGGATTGCTCGCTGACGCCAATCAGTGCACGAGCACCATCGTTGCTAAACAGCAGTTCACCTCGAGGATCAAACACGATGACTGCATCGGCACTGCTGTCGAGCAAACCAATC
>Ga0222713_10002390_pt1 | contig 20132 bp, 25 predicted proteins | sample C33_649DmetaG_FD_165061 | JGI IMG/M metagenome (GOLD analysis project Ga0222713, IMG submission 165061) | Estuarine water microbial communities from San Francisco Bay, California, United States - C33_649D | ecosystem: Environmental > Aquatic > Marine > Unclassified | place: USA: California...
TTTTTTTCTTTGTTCCTCCATTTCTCATTTCTCCTCCTTCTTTTTTTTTTATAGCTAGTTTAAATGGATTATCTGTTTTAATTGTTTTAATTGTTTTACCTCTTTTAACTGGTTTATCTGTTTTAACTGGATTATATTTTTTACCTTTTTTATTATCTCTATTAACTGGATCAACTGTTTTCTCCTCCTCCTCCATGTCCACCTCGTCCACATATTCCGCTCCATCGCCCACAACCCCAATGGACTGCTGCTGCCTGCGCATCTCCTCCTCCTCCTCCTGTGCCTTAATAAGTAATGCTTGCACTTGATCTATAATCCTTTGCATCCATTGATATTCCGATGGATTTTTATCATATATTTCAACTAACTGATCATAATCCTGTCCATAACCTTCGGCATTGCATATTCCTTGAGAATTTTCTCTAACTATATCGAATTCTATCCAGAAGTGCTCGAACAAATCCCCCATTACATCATTATAATCTTGTTCTACTAGAAAACCAGTTTCATTATATCTACTTATTTTTGGGCATTTTGGTGGTTCTCTTTGCACTAATACTCCTTGTTGTGGTGGTGGTAAATGACTTCCATTAAAATAAATTCTTTCACCATGAATTTCTTTATCTATAGCACTAGTAACGTAACCTGGTGCTTGATTTAATGAAGTTATTGAATCTGCATTAGGTTCTACTATGCTTACTGGTATTCGTAAAATTATTGGATATTCTTGGTACTCTTTTACAACCTCAGATGGTATTACTATTTCGGCATTAACAGTTTGTCTTTCGGCATTAAAATTTGGTCCCTGGTAAGGATATTGGTAATCATCTTGCCTATAATTCCCCATGTACTGGGAATGATGGAGATCACCTTGCTGTATACTTGTACTTTGGAAAGTACTGCTATCACTATCATCTACTTCTTTAACACCTTCTTTAACACCTTCTTCATCCATACTTGTGCCATCATTAGCATTTACTTGACTCATATAACATATATTATTATAAAAAAATATATATTATCTAAATTATAAATTTATAGTAAAGGACCTCCAGATCTTGGGTTACCAATAGTATAATTTTGTCTAAAGTTAAATAAGAAATTAGGTCTTAGAGCAGGGGCAGCTGGTTGAAAAGCTTGAGTAGAAGATTTTGCAATCATAAATCCAGTGCCACTAGGAGCAGCACCACCTTTTTTTGGTCCACCAAAATAACTAGTTCTAACAACTTGACCAGTAGTAGTAGTAACTAATACACTTGGCATAATTCCATTGGTAGGACTAGCTCCTCCGAATTGTGCCTTTCTAGCGGTTCCAGAACGACCGTTATGACTTTTATATCCATTTCTTTGTGGCATAATATATTATACATTTAGATAATAAATTATGATTAAATATTTTAACCTTGAGGAGCAGATCCGGAACGAGATCCAGAGTATAATAATACCTTCTTTCCTACACCACCAGAAGCAAGAGGGTTAACAGAAAGTAATTTATTATTTTGTAAGTAAGCATATTGTTGAGCGAATGGTAAATTATAAAGTTGTGGGAGACCTCTTCCACCCTTAATTTGTTGATGTCTGTAAACAGCTGGATCACTTAATCCAACACGTGGAGCTAATCCGCCCATGATTCCATAAATGTTTGTGTTATTAGCAATAGAAGGAGTGCTTCTAGCTTTTTTACTACCTTGCATATATCCGACTGGCATTATATAATCACTAAATATTTTTTTTTACTTTTTATATATTTTATAAATAAACCTAAATACTAAATAATATATAGTATATATTAAAGATGACTGAATTTAAAATAAATCATGATGATGATATTATAAAATCCGAAGAAGGATTAGTTTTTAATCCATATAATCCGAATAATGTTGAGATTACATTGAGCCAAGTTCAATTTATTCTCACCAAGTATGGAATACCAGGTAAGGTTGAAAATTTAAATTTATATAAACGTGCTTTTGTTCATAAATCATATACTAAAAGACCTCAACTTTATAATCTACAAGAAAATATTACTATTACAGAACAACCTATAGATTGTTTACCATTGCATACAAAGTCTAATGAACGATTAGAATTTTTAGGAGATGGAGTGTTGGAATGTATTACTAAATATTATTTATATAGAAGATTTCCTAAAGAGAATGAAGGTTTTATGACCGAAAAAAAGATTGCTCTTGTTAAAAACGAAGCTATTGGAAAACTGGCTTTAGAAATGGGACTCCATAAATATTACATAATTTCTAAACATGCGGAAGAAAAGAAAACGCGTACTAATCTAAAAAAATTAGGATGTTTATTTGAATCTTTTCTAGGAGCTTTATTTCTTGATTTTAATAAAATAGATATAAAAGATGACGATGGTTGGTTTAAAAATACATTTGTTACAGGTCCAGGTTTTCAAATGGCACAAATATTTGTGGAAAACATTTTTGAAAAACATGTAGATTGGATGAAACTAATACAAGATGATGATAATTATAAAAATATTTTACAAGTGAAAATTCAAAAAGAATTTAAGGATACCCCACATTACTTAGAAATTAGCCATGATGATGAAAATGGTTATGAAATGGGAGTATATTTATGTTTAGGACAAAAAATACATGAAGTAGAAAAAAGTCAAGCTATTAACTTCAAAACAATTGGCTCTTTTGAAAACATTCAAAGAATATTAGAAAATAAGGGGAAAATATTTGTATATTTGGGTAAAGGTATTCATAAAATTAAAAGGAAAGCAGAACAAATGGCTTGTGAAGAAACATTAAAAATGTTTGATTAATTAGTAAATATTTCTTTTTTTATGTGTTTAATTAATATAGATGTCCTCTAGTATTTTAGAAAAATTAAAAGTAAAACCAGTTCCTAAAAAAGTAGAACAAATTCTAGTTAAAATAGTTGATCCAGAAAAAGAAGAAACTGTTGAAATAAAAACTAAGATAATTGATAAAACTAAAGATAAACTTATTAATCGTGATGATTTTATTAAAAAACTTAAAATTTCTGTTTCTACTAAAGTTCCAGAAATAGTACATATTGAGGCTATTCCTGTTCCAAAAAAATCCAAAAAAATTGGTACAAAACTAAAACTAGTTTCTGATAAAGAAGATGCTTCTGAAGCAATTAAAACACGAAAAACTAAAAAACCAACTCCCGAAATATTAGCAGATGATATTGATTTACAACAAATAATTGGTGATACTAAAATTATTGATAGACTTCCTCCTCAAGAAAAAAAAATATTATTAAGAGCAAATGCCTATTATATGAATAATAGAGAATCGTTTATTAATTTTATTAATGCTCTTTATAAACCATTTAAAGAAGAATTTGATAAAGCTGCTGAAACTCTATCATGTGATAGACCTCAAGATGCCCAGTTTACATTGCTAACACATCAAAAAATTGTCCGTGATTATTTAAATATTCATTCCCCTTATCGAGGTTTACTTTTATATCATGGATTAGGTAGTGGTAAAACATGTAGTTCAATTGCTATAGCAGAAGGTTTAAAAACGGATAAACAAATTATTGTTATGACTCCTGCCTCTTTAAGAATGAATTACTTGCAAGAATTAAAATCATGTGGAGATTTATTATATAAAATGAATCAATATTGGGAATTTGTACCTGTAACAAAAGAATCAAATAAAGTATTATTAGATACTCTTTCTAATATACTTAGTTTATCAACAGAATATATAAAAAAACATGGCGGAGCATGGTTAGTGAATGTTAAAAAGAAATCTAATTTTAATGAATTATCTAGTCCTCAAAAGAAAAGTTTGGATTTACAAATTAATGAAATGATTACACATAAGTATCGATTTATTAATTATAATGGTCTTAGAAAGAGTCATTTGAGAGATTTAACGCAAAATGGAATTATTAATCCTTTTGATAATAAAGTAATTATTATTGATGAAGCTCACAACTTTGTAAGTAGAATTGTAAATAAAATGAAAGATCCTGATTCATTATCAATGAATTTATATAATTATTTATTAGCCGCAGAAAATTGTAGAATTATTTTTCTCTCTGGTACTCCAATTATTAACTACCCGAATGAACTAGGTATTTTATTTAATATATTACGAGGTTTCATTAAAACTTGGAATATACCTTTAAATATTCGCACTGCTAGAAAAATAAATAAAGATGAAATGATGAATATTTTTAAAGACTTACAAGTATTAGATTATTTGGATTATAAACCTGCAACTAAGATACTGACTATAACTAAAAATCCATTTGGTTTTATTAATGTTGATAAAGATGGTATTTATAAAGGGGTTTCTAACTTTAAAGTTGGAAGTAGAGGAGAAGTGAGTGATGCTGATTTCATTAGGTTTGTTACTTCTATATTAAATAAAAATGAAATAGATGTTATTTCTTCAAGTATACGAGTGGAAAATTTCAAGGCTTTACCGGATACTTTAGATTCATTTAAAAATTATTTTATTAATCCTAGTAATAATGAATTAACCAACGAAAATCTGTTTAAAAGAAGAATATTAGGTTTAACCTCACATTTTCGAAGTGCAACTGAAAAATTAATGCCTGATTTCAATAAAGATGTTGATTTACGAGTTCTTAAAATTCCTATGAGTGATTATCAATTTGGAGTCTATGAACAAGCTAGAATTGAAGAGAGAAAATTAGAAACCGCTAATAAAAGAAAATCTAGAAAAGATGATGTATTTAACGATTCAGTTTCCACTTATCGTATATTTTCAAGAGCCTTTTGCAATTTTGTTTTTCCCCCTGAAAATCCTAGACCAATGCCACAAGACGATAAAAATATGAAAGATAACTTAGACAAAGAAATTGATGAAGATATATTAGATGCTATACCTGTGAGGGAAAAAATTCAAAATGCCGATGGATTGTTTGGAGCTGATGATATTGATTTACTTGAAAAAGCTGAACAAGAACAGCAAGATGAATCTTATCCTTCTAGAATAAGACGAGCATTAGAATTTCTTCAACAAAATAAAAGCCAATTTTTATCTAAAACAGGTCTTTTGACTTATAGTCCCAAGTTTTTAAATATGCTTGAAAATATCCAAGATCCAGAATTCCGAGGATTACATCTAATTTATAGTCAATTTAGAACTCTTGAAGGCATCGGTATATTAAAATTAATATTAGAAGCAAATGGGTTTGTTCAATTTAAAATAAGAAAGAATGAATCAGGTATATGGCAATTAGATATTGCTGAAAAAGGTAAACCTACATTTGCACTTTATACTGGTACAGAAGAAGATGAAGAAAAAGAAATAATAAGAAATATTTATAATAGTGATTGGGAAAAGGTACCATCTACTATTGTTAGCGAAATTAGTCTTATTTCTACAAATAATTTATATGGTGAAATTATCAAACTTCTTATGATTACTGCCTCAGGAGCAGAAGGTATTTCTCTCAAAAATACTAGATATGTTCATATTACTGAACCATATTGGCATCCTGTTCGCACAGAACAAGTCATTGGTCGAGCACGAAGAATATGTAGTCATCAATCATTACCAGAAGAATTAAGAACAGTAAAAGTATTTTTATATTTAATGACTTTTACAGAGAAACAATTAGAAAATGAAGCATCTGTCCAATTAAAAATACAAGATGTTAGTAAATTAGACAAATCATTACCTATTACGAGTGATGAAGCATTATACGAAATATCTAGTATAAAAGAAAAAATAAATAAAGAATTATTAAAAGCAATAACAGAGTCATCAATGGATTGTGCTTTATTTAATAAACCTGGCACTAAAGATGCAATTAAATGTTTTACATTTGGAAAAACGAATCCTAATACATTTTCTTATAAACCTTCCATTAGTAATGAAGAATCAGATAAAATAGGAGATTTGAATAAAGAAAAAATTACATGGGTAGCAGAAGAGATTACAATACCTATAGATGGAGTTAAAAAAATATTTGCTTTAAATAGATCTACTATGGAAGTATTTGATTTAGAATCCGTTCAACAAGCTAAAGAGTATGGTGGTGATCCAATCAAAATTGGCGATTTAATAAAAAAAGCTGATGGTAAAACTAAATTTGTACGCATTTAAATAAATAAATAATGATTTTTTACTATTTATTTATAAATCCTTCTCTAAATTTATCTATGATTTTTTTTATTGATATTATATCTGGTGTATTACGGCGTTTTTTTTCATCGATATTTATCTCTCTTTTTCTTCTTTTTTTATTATCATGTATCGGTTTATTACATTTTTCATCATCTAAATATATAGTTTCTATACTTCCATTACTACCTATACTGTAGCTTCTGTTTTCTTTGATATCAAAACTAAATGTTCGTTCTTTACTATTTCTTCTAGACATTTATATATTATGTATTATACTTTATATTCAAGTATTTTATTTAAACTAACTTCAATTTCTTTAAATAATAGGAGCATTTGATTTTTTTTATTTAATAATAAATTATATTCCTTTTTTAAATCGATTTCTTCTCTTACTTCTGTTTCAATTGTTTTCTTTTTTAATTTATCAAAAATCGTAGTTATATTGTCCTCTTTAAAAGTTACTTTTCTCTCTTCTTTTTTTTCTATTTGATTTTCTGTATTATTAATTATTGGGTCTGTTATGTTATTATCATTATTTATCCATTTTTTTGCTTCTTCTGATACTTTTGGTATTTCTAATTCTCTTTCTCTTGATGCCATTCTCTCTGCTATTAATCTATCCATATCGTCTCCTATGGGTCTATCGTCATAGTCATTATTTTTATCATTAAAATTTATCTCTGCTGGTTTTGAAGGATTAATTAACATATCTAAATTCTGCTTTTGCTCATTATATTCCTGATTTAATTTTAATTTTCTCTCATCTTGCAAATCTTCTGCCTTATAAATAATTTGAACCTTTTTATTGGTATCTCTTTTTTCTTTATTAATCATATCTATACTCATTTCTATTGCAACTTTATTTTTTTCTAATAATCCAGTATTATTATATTGTATATTTACATCCTTTAATATGTCTTCAAATTTTTTTTGAACAAATGGAAATTTGTCATTAGATAACCCTTCAAATGTATTGTTATCTTGCAATAAACTCCATAATAAACCTTTATTTTCTTTTCCTAAAAAACTCATATACTTAAAATATAGTTTTTATTTTAAATATTCTTTTTATTGTATATTAAAATATTTATTTCTTAGTTTAAATACTTCTTTATCATTTATTTTATGTTTTAAAAAATGAGTTGCTGGTTTATCTTTTAACATTTCTATTATAAAATACAGACAATACATTCCACATTCTGATTCGGTTTCTTGATGTTCTATATCGTTTTCATAATAATTAAAATCTATACCTAATTGTTTTCCTTGTGATATAACTGTATTTAAAAATTTATTTACTTCTGATGGTGGTTTATTTCCATTACTATCAAAATAAATAATAAATTTCTTTTTAATATTAACAAACATAGATATCCAATGTTCTCCTGATTTATAATGAGGGTCTGTATTAAAAATCACTCCTATTTTATTTTTATTTTTTTTTATTTCTTCACTCAGATTAAAATTACATAACTCTTCCCAAACACATTCACCATATAATTTATGATTATCATAATCAATTGGAGAGGGTCCTAAAAATACAAAACATTTATAAAATTTTTCATATTGCTTCATTACTGATTCTATATCTACACTACTTAACCATTCATCCGGATTACTTTTCCATTCCTTTGGTGCTTTGGGTGCAAAAGTATAATTTAATAATTCAGAATCAACATTTCCTTCCATAAATTTACTTCTTAGCCAACATGACTCTTTGTCACAACTATTAGACATATTATTTTTTAAATTATTCCAAATTTCTTTTGGATCATTTGTTTTGATTTTATTTCTAGGATGTCGCATATTCCATAAATTTTTCATTTTGTGTAAAGCATTATCTGTATAACAGGAAAACTCATTTATATTAGGATTAGGACTACAATTTACACTTTTAAAATTATCTTTTTTTTTATGAGTTCTCTTATGTTTGTTATGATTCCTTTGCCTTCTTGTTGTCTTCATATGTATTATTGATATTTTTCTTTTTTTCAAGACCCTTTGTTTTTAATTCTTTTGTTTTAAGGTTAAATTTCTGTTTTTCTGGTAATATTATATTTGGTTTTTTTTGTGTTTTTTTTATAAAGTTATCCATTGTTATTTTTTTTGTTTCTTTTTCCTTAAGTATTAAATGATCACAATTATGATAATCTATATCTTTAATATTTTCCAAAATATTTTCACCTGTGATTTCTACTTTTTCTTCTTCTTCTTCACTATAATTTTCTTGCATTATATCTTTTTTATCTAAAAATTTTAAATATTTGCAACATGTTCGTACATATTGATTAAACATATTTTTTAATTCAATATCCTCTACTTCACTCCTAAATAATTTTTTTGTTAAATCTATAATTCTTTTTTTATAAAATTTTTTATCTGATAAGAAATGTTTATCATTGAATATTTCTTGTTTTTTAAATACTCCTTGATATTGAGATTTATTCAAAAAATATTCTAATGTTAATATATCTATTTCATTCATAGAAATATCCATTTACATATTTCTATGAATTTTATTTTTATTATTTACTTCATTTCTTTTCCTGGTAAACATACTGGTCCATTCTTTATACATTGAACTGTTGAATTATTAAAAATATTTTCAGGACAATTTAATATATTTGGATTAAAAGGGGCGAACTCTGGCTTATCAAATAATAATGGATGTGTTTGTTTAACTGGTTTGTAACTTACTGTTGTTTTGTATAAATCACTATCAGATGATGGGACATATTCAGCTTGTTCACATCTTTGTAATGCAAAAAACTGATTTCTTAATTGAGATTCTACATTTATATTATTGGAAAATCCATTCCAAGGTGCTTGAGCATTTCCAGGGTTAAATACTGCTTTTGTTGAATAAGGTTGATAACTATTCAAAGTAATATTCGGTTTTTTATATTGGTCTAATATTGGCATATAGCCATATTTTGTCGAAACGGGTCTAATACTGTATTGTGGTTGAAGAGAAGTTGAAGGCACATTTCTATCAGCCATTCTATTATTAATCTCGTCTACTCTTCCGTGATTACATAAATATACTCCATTAACTACACCATACATTCTATTCATTAATATATAAATAGAATATTATATTTTCGAAAATACCTAAAGACTTTTATTTATCTTTATATAGATGTGTGGAATTTTTGCTTTGCTTCATAATAATAATGAAGTAGTCGATATGGATAATATTTTACAAAATTTTATGAAGGGTAAATCCAGAGGTCCTGAAAATTCTAAATTAGAAGTTATTAATGACAATTTAATACTTGGATTCCATAGATTAGCTATTAATGGTTTAAATGACAATTCCATGCAACCATTAAATATAGATGGGGTTATTTTAATTTGTAATGGAGAAATTTATAATTATAGACAAATATTTTCAAATTTAAAGTATGAACCTAGAACTCAATCTGATTGTGAAGCTATTATTCCATTATATAATAAATATGGTATTAAATATACATTAGAAAATCTAGATGGAGTTTTTTCTTTTATATTATATGATTTAAATAATAAAATGGGTTATATTGCCCGAGATCCATTTGGAGTTAGACCATTATATTTTGGTATAAATGCTAACAATATTTATTTTTCATCTTTATTAAAACAAATATCTAACTTATGTACAGAATGTTTCAACTTTAAAGCAGGCACTTATACTAAATTTAGTATTAATCATGACGAGTGTATTATATCTTCTCCTGTAACTTACACTACTTTTAATTATAATATGAATAATCGCATATTTAATATAGGAATAGATTCATTAGCTAACAGTTATGAAATTATATATACCAGTTTATTTGAGGCAGTTAAAAAAAGAGTTATCACTATGGAAAGAAACTTGGCATGTTTATTATCAGGTGGATTGGATAGTAGTATAATATCAGCATTAGTGTCTAAATTTGTTCCGTCTGGGCAATTACAAACATATAGTATTGGTATGATTGGAGGTTCAGATTTAGAATATGCTAGATTGGTTTCAAAGCATATTAACAGTAATCATACTGAAATTATACTTAGTGAACATGAATTTTTTGAAAATATTGATGAAGTAATTTATCAAATTGAAAGTTATGATACTACGACTGTAAGAGCTAGTGTAGGTAATTATTTAGTAGCCAAATATATTTCCCAAAATAGTGATGCTAAAGTAATTTTTAATGGGGATGGTTCTGATGAATTGACCGGTGGTTATATGTATTTTCATAATTGTCCAAATAATATAGAATTTGATTATGAATGTAAAAGATTATTGAGAGATATACAATATTTTGATGTTTTACGCAGTGATAGATGTATATCTTGTCATGGTCTTGAACCAAGAACACCTTTTTTAGATAGATCTTTTGTTCATAATTATTTATCATTACCAATTCAGCATAGAAATTTTAATAATTACAATAAAATGGAAAAATGGTTATTAAGAAAATCAATTGAAAAAATGGATACTCATCTTTTACCAAAAGAAGTTTTATGGAGAACAAAAGAAGCTTTTAGTGATGGAGTAAGTAGTGTTCAAAAATCTTGGTATCAAATAATTCAGGAACAATTGGAAGATAGATATACAGATGAATATTTAAATGAGTCAAAATTAAAATATGAACATAATCCTCCTCAAACAAAAGAACAATTATATTATAGAGAAATTTTTGAAAAATATTATCGTAATAATAGTCATGTTATTCCATATTTTTGGATGCCAAAGTATTGTGATACTAAGGATGCCAGTGCCCGTTCATTAGACATTTATAAAAAACAAATGAATTTAGAAAGTAATATAGATGATTTATATAATGGAACAATATGATTTTGCTCCATCAAATCATATTACCAATATTAGAAATTTGAAACGAATACATATTACAATTAAATATAATGATTTTATAGAAGCATTAAAAATATATTATAAACAAAATAACTTGGCTAATTTTGAAAAAAATAAACATAAAGTATATAAATGAAAAATTTGCATGAAAAAGTATTTTATGTAGCATTATATTTATCGTATGCATTATATATTATAGCATTTTTTCAAATAGACCAATATAATCCAAAATATTTGAATATGTTGGATATATTTATTAAGTATTATGTTATGATATTTTTATTAATTAAGTTTAATCCGTTTGTTAAGTCTACTTTTACAGAATTCGATAGAACAATTGTCTTCTCATCCGCAATATTCTTATTAACTACCACTGTTTTTTCAAATATAGCAGAAAATTTAGGTTTATCCGAATTGATTAAAATAATAAAAATATGATTATTTTCGCTTTAAAGTTTTGTGTTTATTTTTTTTCTGTTTATTCTTTAAACTTTGGTTATTATTTTCATAAAAAAACTGTTTTATGTGTTGAAACATTTTTTTTCCAACTATTACATCAATTTCTTGTTCATTCTTATTCTTTATTTCTTCATTAAATTTATATTTACTATATATTCCTGTCATAATACTAATAAAATTTGGGTCATTTTTTACATGTTTACCTAGCCTAGAATTTATAAATCTTAATAAAAATTGTGAAAAACTTAAATGATAATGATATGGTTTTACATTTATATAATATACTTTTTCATCTTCCATTTTGTAGTGAAATAGATCATCTATAAAGCATATTTCTACATCAGGAGGTAATTGCGTACATCGAAAAAAATCATCTACACTTTTGTCATGTGAAGTTCTACCCATTTCAACTCTTTCACCTCTAACTTTAAAAGCAGCAATTATTTGGTCAAATAAATGATAATTTAATTTAAAGTCAAAATATTTTTTCAAATTTTCGACCCATATTTTTGGGCCTTGATTATTGGTATAAATCATTACTTTATAACATTTTTTTTCTCTTTTTTTTTGTTTTAAAAATTCCAATATAGGTAATAATTTTGGTCGTATGAATTCAGGACATAGTTCTAAAATATCATAAAAATATTTATTTCCATATTCATTATCTTTAAAATATTCATCCAAACAATCACAAAATACTCCTAATTGTGTAAAATATCCTAATGTTTCGTCTACATCAAATACTACTATTTTTTTTTTCATTATATACATTATAATTTTATTAAAAAATCTAACTATTTATTATAGATTTCATGGATTTAACAAATAAAGATTATAAAAAAATTATAGAATATTATAAATTAAATAAACCTAAAAATAAATCCTTCAAGGAAGTAGCAGAAGATGCTTTAGCTGGTAAATTATGTAGATGTATAAAAAAAGTAAAAAATGATAAAATTAATGAAAAAACTGCAATAGCGTTATGTAGGGATACTATATTTAAAAAAAGAAATATTGACTTTTATAATTTTAAATGTAAAGAAAAACAACAATTAGTCCATAAAAAAAAACAAACTAAAAAATATTTGAAAAAATTTAGCAATAAAATTGGATTTAATAAGACAAAAAAATCAAAAAATAATAGAAATACTAAGTAATGACAAAATTAATTGAATTAGTTGTTATTGCTCAAAATATTCCATATATTACACCTACTAATCCAGATATCGAACAATGGTCTTCAAATGAATTATTATATGAATGTATTCATATTGCTTTACATAATCCAATTCAAATTAAAGCTGGTCTACATATTTGCGACCAATTTCCTCCTTTAAAATTAATATATAAAAGTATTTTAAATCAATATATTAAACATTTCTCACAAAAACAACAAAGCATACTAAGTGCTAGTTTATAAAATAAAATTGAATTTTATAAAATATTTTATTTTATATTTAGATATTAACGATGAATGTACATATTTTAAATAAGTTATTTGGATTTGTAATGAATATATGTAGAAAGCATAATATAGATGAATCGCATGGTTTATCTCATAGTATGAAGGTATTACATTATGCTCATGAAATTTATGAAACAGAAAAATTGTTAGAACCGGTATTAAAAGAACATGAAAAGATTATATATATATCATCTGTTTTACATGATATGTGTGATAAAAAATATATGAGTGAAATAGATGGTTTAATAGAAATTGAAAAACTAATTGAAGAGTATATAACAGAGGAAGAAAAAGAGATTATTTTAAAAATAATATCCACAATGTCTTATTCAACTGTAAAGAAGAATGGGTTTCCTGAGTTAGGAATTTATCAAACAGCGTATCATTGTGTAAGGGAGGCAGATTTATTAACTGCGTATGATTTTGATAGATGTCTTATATATGATATGTATAGTAAAGATAATACATTTGAGAAAACCTTTGAAAAAGCAGAAACATTATTTAAAGAAAGGGTTTTCAAACATTCGGACGATAAATTATTAACAATGAAATATTCATTGGCAGTATATCCGACTCTTCATCTAAATGCAATGAATCGTATAAAGATATGGAAAAATATTTTAAAAATACCGCCATAAATATATATATGCCAAAAAAGGTAATAAAAAATAAATATGTTAAACCTCAATTTATAGATCTTTTTTATAGAACAGATTATACAGCAAATACGGTAGATAAATTTATAGAAATATGGAATAATGTTTATAATAGAATTCCTTGTTTAGAATGTAAAGAAAGGTCAGTAGAAATTAAAAAAGATATATTTGATATGCATAAACCGATATTTGGAATATTACGAAAAAAATATTGTTTACAATGTTGGTTGCAAAAAGTTACTTAGATACATGATCTAATGCATAAAGTATAATTTTTTCTTGATTAGTGAGTTTTTGAAATATATAACATTCGTCTATTTTTATTTGAAATCTATAATTTTTGTTATTTTTACAAATAACATGAATTCCATTTGACAAAATTTTTATATCAATGATTATTCCTCCAGTTGTTAATGTTATGTTGCTAGGGTCATTTAAATTTATCCATCTAATATATCTTCCATATTGAATATCACTTAAATCGTCTACATATCTGTAGTCTTTTAATTTTTGATGAAATTCTTTTAATTTCTCTCTAGGTAATAATAATTTTTGCAAATAATCGTTCTTGATTTGTTTGATAAGTGAAGTGTTGTATTTTTGAATACCTTCGTTATTTTCATTATCAAGGGCTTTCATAAAATAATTTTTGTGTATTTCATCATTATCATTCATTTATATAGTAAAAGGAATATATTTATTATATTTTGAATTAAATTAAATCTCTCTAATTTCTCTCTAGTCAGTTGTTTTACAAAAGCTAGATAATAAAAATAAAAAGATGGTATGTAAACAAAAATAAAATATGTAATAGGACTCTTTGAAAATAGATGAATAGAGAGAAAATAGAGAGATTAATTAAATTCTGTTTTTTATTCCATTCCATTTTATTTATTTTCTTTATATTAGTTTTTAAATAATATAAAAAACAACTTAAAGAAGATGACTAACAATTGTTAGATGTTGAATTTATCCCTATATTTTTGTAAAAGTATTTGGTCAATATTCATTTTCTAAATTACAAAGATAAATCTTATCACATTCATTTTTCATATAATATTTATCCTTGTTATATTCGAAATTCATTTCAAATCCATACAATTTATATATTTTAATGATAATTACCTGGCCATTATAATATGTCTATATTATCCCCGAAAAAGGAAAAATAAAATCCTGATTTTTCGATTCAGGAATCTAGAGGATGTTTTCTCTCACCTCCCTTGATACCAAGCGAGCTTTTTTAACCAAAAATAAAATATTTCTTGTTTCATGATGTAGTGGTTTGTCTACATGATGTAGTAAAGGAAAATGACTAAAAAAAACGGTCTGTAATCGATACATGTAGGTATTTTACATTTTCACTTTTTTTCAAAAGTCATTTGGATTTTTAAAAATTACACACAGGTTTTTGTTGTCGAATTTTGATTTTTGGAAAATAGATTTGAAAAAGTTGAAAAAAAGTGATTGTGACCATAATGCTCACAACTCAAAAAAAATAATTCTAAATTTGTTATTGTAAATTTTTTAATATATTTATGTAAAGTATTTAGGGCCATTATGTTAGGCTAATATATATGGGTAAAATGCTAATAAAAAACCCCAAAAATTCGAACAAGAAATTTTTCTGTGAATCTTGCTCCTTTGAATGTAGCAACAAAAAAGACTTTAATCGTCATTTATCCACTACAAAACATCAACGGCTAATGACGGCTAATGGATGGCTAATGGAAAAAACCCCGCATGATAACTCATCTGTGGACATCACCAATGAAATAGACTTGTTACCATTAGTCAGTCACAGCGAAAAAACCCCTTATGATAACTCGTCTCAAAATCATATTTTAGAAAATAAATTGTTATCATTTCAATCAGAGTTTTTTTCGAAGAAAAATGGGGTAAAAACCCCTGACTATTATGAGTGCGAAAACTGTAAAAAGGTGTATGCACATTTGTCATCATTATGTAAACATAAGAAAATTTGCTTGGAAAATGAAGAGGAACATGTTCATATCAATGAACAACAAGTAACTACATTACCTAAGGAAAAAGAAAGTGAATTCAAAGAACTTGTTCTTCTACTACTTAAAGAAAACAAAGAAATACAGAAAAATTTCATGGAACTCATTCCACACATCAAGGGAAATATTACAAGTAACAGTCATAACACTACAACCAACAATAATCAATTTAATATTAATATGTTTCTAAACGAACATTGTAAGAACGCAATGAACCTCACTGATTTTATTCATTCCCTTCCAATTACTAACGAAACTTATGATCATACAATCGAAAATGGCCTCACAAAAACTATCACTCATATGATTACTAATGGTCTCAATAATATGGATATATTGGAGCGACCTATTCATTGTACTGATCCAGCACGCAAGACGATGTATGTAAAGGACAATGATGTGTGGGAAAAAGATAATGAATTGGTCAAGGTGCTTGAAGGCATAAAAGTCTTATCTCTTAAACAAAGAACTAATATATCTAAGTGGCAGGATGCAAATTCTGGATGGAAAACAGATGAAAACCTACAAACGAAATTAACTAGTCTAGTTTTCCACTCCATGACTGATATTGAAAATGATGAAAAAGAATGTAATAAAATTATTCGCGCTATTAGTAAAAATACATATTTAACTGCAGAAATTAAAAATGAATATATGAAATAATTTAGTAATTCGTTTATTTTTTATCCCATTACATTATATAATGGGAAAATCATATCGTAGACATCATAAACGACCAAAACGCAAGAACACTAGAAGGAGAAGAAGAGGAGGAGCAGATGGAGATGCTCCAAAAACTTCATATTCAATGAGCGATATGTCTAAACATCTCAATAAAGCTTATGAATCTGGAGTAAAAGCAGCACAACCACATGTCGATAGCATGAATAAAATGGCTACAGATTTACATAAACAATCATATGACACTGCAAAAAAAACATATGAACAAGGATATTCTACTGGAAAAACAGCATATAAAGGATTTAAATATAGTAGTCCTTCTAATTTTGCTATAGCTAAAACTGGTGAAAAAGCTTATGCTACAACATCTAAGGCAGTTCAACCTCATTATGAAAATATGAAATCTATGGGATCTTCTATGGGATCTTCTATGGGATTTAGTTCATTAAGCACAAAAAAACCAGATATTAAAGAATTAGAACATGCTGATGAAGCCTCAAAGAGAGGTGTTCCTAGTGCTTACTCTCAAACTGCGGAGGCATCTGTTTTATAAAAATAAATAATTAATAATCATTTTATTAAATATTTATCAATTTAGAAACTACTTCCAAAAGAACCACCTAATACATCATTGGCAGCCATAGGTTCTTGCATCATATCCATTCCAGGAGTAGCGGCTCCCACTAAAGGTGTTTCGGGACCAGCATACATATTATTGAAATTGGGTGTTTGAGGAATGGAGTATTCATTTGTTTGACTTTTCATATTTGTCATTTGAGCTGCAGGAGGAGGTTGAGAAACAGTTATTTGAGCATTATGAACTTGTCCAGAAATAGGTTGTGTTATGCGTACATTTACTTGTTTTTGATTTTTATCATCTTTCTTAGAATTTGTTTGACCATCATATACATCCATCAATCGGTCAATTAATAATTGAACTTTCTCTCCTACCTTTGTTTGCATGGTTAAAATAATAAAAATAGTAGGAAGAATAACAGAAATCAAGTTAACATCACCATAACCTACTTTACTGTAGGTAGGAATATATACAATAATTTTGTGAATAAAGTAAAGTGCTAAAAACATGGCAAATATTTGTCCTATAACTTCTACTAGAATTACTAAACTTCCTTTATCATCGTCTACTTCAGGAACATAATTTTTAATTAATTTTAATAGTAAAATAACAGGAATAATAGCTAAAATAGTATATTGTAAAATATTTAATAATGTTGCTTTTTGTGCTTCATCAAAAGGAAATACACTTTTAATAAAACCTTCATCATTATTATTAGATGTATTTTTTTCTAGTCTATCCATATGTTTTATAATTAGAAATAAAATTATTTAAAATAATAATTATAAATATATAAATAATGTTGAAGCATGTCGTTGATTTAAATAAATATAAAAATCGTGATAAAAATCAAGAATATCATGAAGAATATCAATATCTTAATTTAATTCAAGATATTCTAAATGAGGGAACTGTTGAAAAAGGAAGAAATGGTTTTACTAAATGTAGTGTGGGTTCAGTAATGCATTTTTCCTTAGAAAATAATAAAATTCCTATATTAACTACTAAGAAAACGGCTTGGAAAACATGTTTAAAAGAATTATTATGGTTTATCAAAGGCCAAACTAGTAATAAAATATTAAACGATCAAAAAGTTCATATATGGGATGGAAATTCCACTAAAGAATTTATGGAATCAAGAGGTCTTCAACATTATAAAGAAGGTGATTTAGGTCCTTTATATGGATATCAATGGCGTTTTTTCAATGCTCCTTATGCTGATTGTGATGCCAATTATAATGGTAAAGGTGTTGATCAACTTCAACAAGTAATTAATTGTTTAAAAGATCCAGATCAAAGGACATCTAGAAGGCTTGTAGTTAGTGCATGGAATCCCTGTCAAATAGATGAAGGGGTATTACCACCGTGTCATGTATTATTTCAATTTAATGTAGTAGATGGAAATAAATTAAGTTGCACTCTATACCAAAGATCATGTGACGAATTTTTGGGAATTCCGTTTAATATTGCATCCTACAGTTTTCTAACACATTTAATTGCTAAACATTGTGAATTAGAACCCTACGAATTTATTCATTATGGAGGAAACTGTCATATATATGACGATCATTTTGATCAAATTGGAGAACAAACAACAAGACAACCATTTGAATTTCCAACAATAGAAATCATTAATAAAAGAGAATCTATAAATGATTATGTTTTAGAAGATTTTAAAATTAAGGATTATCAAAGTCATAGTCAAATTAAGGGTGATATGAGAGCTTAAATATGATTTGTATCATATTCTTTTAATAATTTCCTAGTTTGTAAGAAACTACTTATATACTTTTGGAAATAATAGGTGTTATCATGTGAACTTTTCATATATAAATTTCTTTCATTAATATTGAAAATAGGTCGACCGGAACCATAAAAAATATAAACTTGTTTTTGTCGCCATATTTCTTGTTTTTCTTTTGGACTTAATTCGGAATTTTTAGTCATATAGAAAATATAAATATTTGTTTTTAATTGGTTTATTAATTGTTAAATGGATAATTTAGGGAAATGCGAAAAGATTACTCATTTTTAGTATAATAATTTATTAAAAATGAGTTCTAGTTCATCATTAGCAGCAGCAAGAAGAAGAAGAGCAGGAGGTGGTCAACAACCCGTATCAGCTCCTCCAGGTAGGGGTCCTCCACCAGCTCAATTAACAAGACAACAATCCATTCCAGAATCTTCAAATATTCCTCCAAATCCATTAATGGTATTACAACAACATCATGTTAAAATTACTATGCTTGACCAACAAATTCAAAAACTTCTTTCTAACCAAGAAATTCCACCCCCTGTTCCTTCTTCAGTTCCTCCAACTGAGGGTGATTTATCTGAAAATCCAACTTCGGTGCAACAGAAATTTGATTTAAACGAAGTTACCGATTTATTACTATCTAGGATTGAACAGCGAATAGATTTCAGAGCTCTTTATGAAAATGATCAAAAATTAGGAGGAGAAATAGATACTTTACATAAAATAATTTTACAGCAACAAACTACCTTAAATAATTTAAATAAACTTCTTTATTTTATTATTAGTAGCTTGAAACTCGAATTAAAAGATGAATCTTTAGAAGAAGTTCAAGAATCTATGGTAGAAGAGCAAAATATTAATTTAATTGTTGGTGATCATAGAGATGATCATTCGGAAGACTCAATGATTCCTCAAACACAACCTACTTTCCCAAAGTCAGTAAAAATTGATTTAAATAATAATGAAACAAGTGAATTTACACCCATGGAAGATGATGAGGAAGGTTCTAATTATGAACCTGGAACAGAATTTAGTGAGGATGGATTACCAATTCCTCCAGTCGATTAAGAAAATATATTCATAAAGATCATTAATGATAACCCGATTGAAATAATTATAAACCCAGCAGAAACCAACAAGGGTATTTGATATCTATAAATATAAGTATTTGGTAATAAATTATCAAAATCGCATAATTTATTTAAATTAGTATAATGATTATAATATAAAATAAAATATTGAATCGATAATGTAACACAAATTAATGAAAAAATGATAGAAAGAAAAAACATATTTTTTTTATGAAATCCATAATTTTTACCAAAAATCATTAAATTCTCATTATAAGCTAATAAGAAAAATAATATACATGTAGTAAAAACTTGTGCAACAAAATTATGACTGTTTTCAAAATCATCTTCTAAGTGATCAATTCTGGTTTTACATTCTAAAGGCGTTAATTTACTCATTTATATATTATATGAGTAAAAAGTTAAAAATAAATGTATAAAAATAAAATAATATGAAAACCTTATTTTCAATTTTAATATTTTGTATTGTTTTA
>Ga0222713_10002391_pt1 | contig 20130 bp, 19 predicted proteins | sample C33_649DmetaG_FD_165061 | JGI IMG/M metagenome (GOLD analysis project Ga0222713, IMG submission 165061) | Estuarine water microbial communities from San Francisco Bay, California, United States - C33_649D | ecosystem: Environmental > Aquatic > Marine > Unclassified | place: USA: California...
GGAAATCGAAAGCCCAGCTCGTCGGGTCGTTCAGCGCATAGCGAACGAACACCTCGAACGAGGTGCCCAGCGTCAGGATGATGATGCACCAGGCAAACGCATGACCGATTGTCTTGCTCAGCTGGTCAACGCCGTTGATAAACCGGTTGATCATGATTCAGGCACCCATTGACAAAATAATGGGGCGACACCGGACGGCGCCGCCCCAATTAACACTGCACTTCCCCAAATTATCCCGGAATCTTGGTTTTGAAGACGTGCTCGTAGCCCAGCTTGTAATCCGCGTCGTTCAGGAAATGGTAGTAGGCGACGCGCTTGGCCCAGTCGCGCTGCGAATCAACCACTCTCTTGAAGAACGGATCTTCGTCAGAAAGTTTCTTGGTCAGGACATCCCACGCATTCAACTGCGCCTGGAACACCGACTTCGGCGTACGCAGGACGTTGACCTTGTGCTTGTCTTTCAGCACTTGCAGGTCGCGCGAGTAGTTGTCCATCGCGGTCCAGTAGTTCGACTGCGAAGCGGCCTCAACCGAGTACTGCCAGATGGCCTGCAGGTCCTTCGGCATCGCATCCCAGCGCTTCTTGTTGATCGCGATTTCAAAGAACTCCATCGCCTGGTGGAAGCTGCCCATCTCATAGTTCTTGATCACGTCCTGGGCACCGAAACGCATGTCCGAAGTCGGGTTGTTGAACTCGAACGCGTCAATCACGCCGCGCTCCAGGGCCGGCACGATCTCGCCGCCGGGCAGCTGGGTGACTTTCGCGCCCATCTGCTGGAACAGGTCTGCCGCCAGACCCACGGTGCGGTACTTGAGTCCTTTCAGTTGGGCAGCGTCGGTAATCGGCTTCTTGAACCAGCCCAGGGGCTGGGTCGGCATCGGCATCGCGAAGAAACCGACGTAGTTCAGGCCCAGTTTCTTCAGCAGTTCGTTATACATCGCCAGACCGCCGCCACGATAAATCCACGCCAGCGTCTGCGGCGCATCGCAGCCGTTGATCGGGCCGGATCCGAACAGGGAAGCAACCTTGGATTTGCCGTACCAGTACACCGGCACGGTGTGGCCGGCATCGAGCACGCCCTTGCTCACGGCATCCGTCACCTCGAAAGGCTTCACAACGGCACCGCCGACGAGATAGTCGACTTTCAGCCGACCGCCCGACATTTCATTGACGCGCTTGACGAACTCCTGCGCCATTTCATTGAAAATGTCGGTGGCGCTCCATGCACCCTGCATCTTGATGACGATCGGCGATTGCGCGACCGAGATCATCGGGAACCCCGCAATAGCGGCGCCGGTCGTCGCGGCAGCAGCGCCGGTCAGGAACTTGCGCCGTGCCGGGCTCGCCTCAGTGGGCTTAACATCCTGTTTCTGAACCATTTTATCCTCCAGGTGACGATGACAACACGAAACCGTGATAGACACCTGCCGCCATTTTCACGGCAGCAAAAACCCATCACACTTTTTTTGGGAGTCTGCATGGCAGATAGCTGATTTTGCCATGCGCAACGCCATATTACGGACAGGTCATCCTAGCGCCCGACGCCCACAAAATCAAGCCTGAGCCCATCGCTGATTTCTTACAAACGACCGGGGTTTAAGCACTCCCCAACCCCCTCAAAACAGATATTCGATCAGATACACCAGCAGCAACAGCATCATCCACAAGGCCGTGCCGCCGGTACTCCAGGTTCTGGCCAGGATGCCGCCATGCTGATGCAGAGCACCGAACCGGCCGGCGGTGGCACGCAGGGACTGCACTGCCGGCGCAATCGCACCAGCGACATAGTTGTAAGCGCAGCCGATTGCAGTCGCCAGCGCAGGCAGCAGACGACGATAGGTCCAGTCCGAATCCAGATTCACCGACTTCAGTTCCGGTGGATAGATGCCGGTGCGCATCAGCACCGCGAACGCCAGCGCCGAAAACACCAGCAGTTGCACCTGGTCGAGGATATGGGTCGGCGTGTAGGGCGCGTAATCTACGCTGTGCGGCAGCAACTGGTAGAACAGTCCCGGTGCGCAGCCGATGGCTATGCACAATGCCGCGGCAGCAGCCATCGCGACCAGCATGCTGGTTGGCGCCTCCCTGCAGCGAATGCCGGAGTCATGCGCAAAAAACGCGAAATACGGGATCTTGATGCCGGCGTGATGGAACACGCCCGCCGAGGCGAACAGCAACACCAACCACACCAGCAAATGCCCTTCGCCCGCCGCTGCACTCATGATCATCGACTTGGTGACGAAACCGCTGAACAGCGGAAATGCCGATATCGACGCAGCACCGACAATGCAGAATCCGGTCGTCCACGGCATCGATTTGTAGAGTCCGCCGAGTTCGCTGCCTTTCACCGTGCCCGTCCGGAACAGCACCGCACCCATCGACATGAACAGCAACCCCTTGAACAGGATGTCGGCGAAAGCGTGTGCGACAGCACCATTGAGCGCCAGTTCGCTGCCGATGCCAACACCCACCACCATGAAACCCAGCTGGTTGTTCATGCTGTAGGCCAGAACGCGCCGCAGGTCGTTTTCGATCACCGCGTAGAAAATCGGGAACGCCGCCATCGCGGTGCCCACATAGATCAGCAGGTCCTCACCGGCAAAGCCGCGCGCCAGCGCATAAATGCCGATTTTCGTGGTGAATGCCGACAGCACCACAGTTCCGGTCGCCGTGGCTTCCGGATAGGCATCCTGCAGCCAGTTGTGGAGCAGCGGGAACGCGCACTTGATGCCGAGTCCCAGCAGGATCAGCCAGCCACCCGCACCTTCCAGCCCGATGTGGTCAAACGCAATGCCGTCCCCCGCCGTGACTCTGACGGCGATACCTGCAAGCAGCAGCATCCCCGCAGCCAGCTGCACCACCAGGTAGCGCATGCCCGCACTGAATGAAGCGCCGGTACGGCGCGCCCAGACCAATATCACCGAAGACACAGCCGCGATCTCGAGGTACACGAACAGCGTCAGCAGATCGCCCGCGAAGATGGCGCCCAGAGCGCTGCCTGCGTAGACCAGCGTAGCGGCCTGTTGCGCAACGTTTTCTTCGTGCAGTGCGTAAATCGCGGCAAGCAAAGTCGCCAGCAAAAACACATAGGAGAACAGCAGGCTCAACTTGTCCACGCGCATCAGGACCAGCTGTGCCCCGAGCAGATCGACGTGGCCGTGACTGCCGTGCGGCAGGGCCAGCACCAGCCCGAACGTCAGCAGCGGCAGCAGCAGGGTCAGGGCTGCACGCGCACGGCCGCGAAGCAGCGGCACGAATGCGGCGCCGATGATCAGCAGCAGCGGGACGGGGAAATCACCGCTCATAGTAGTCCTCGCTGCGCATCAGCAGGCGGCGCAGTCCCTTGGCCGAAACCACCAGCACCACGCACGCAACAAATCCGAAAAAACCGTAAAACGAGAACCAGCCGGCAAAAGAGAAGTCCTCATGCTTGTGCAGCAGCAGGTCGCACAACACCAGCAGGATGCCGATGGTCCACAGGCCGCGATACAGCCTGGTCACGTTTGCCGGATCATCGAGCCAGTATTTTTTTTCGTCTGCCTTCATCGGATTCCTCGTCGGGTCAGGACGGCAACGCCACCAGCTGTTTCGCCAGGGACAACGGAAACTCCATGCCAAAAAACAGCGCCAGCACACCCGTCGCAGTAATGGCCATCGCGACGACTATCGGCCAGGGTGCCTCGCCGTGGGCATGCCCTTCGGTTGCAGGCGCCCGGAAATAGGCGGCATAAATGACGGGCAGGAAGTAGGCTGCATTGAGCAAGGTGCTTGCCGCCAGCACGGCCAGCGCCACCCAGTGTTCCCCTTCGGCCGCTCCAAGCACGATGTACCACTTGCTGAAAAACCCCGCGGCCGGCGGCACCCCGATCAGCGACAGCGCTCCGATCGTGAAAGCCGCCATGGTCCACGGCATGCGGCGGGCAATACCATCGAGCTCGCTGACATTAGTCTTGTGGGCCGCGGTGTAGATCGCACCCGCGGCAAAGAACAGCGTGATCTTGCCCACGGCATGGGTCACGATGTGCAGCGCAGCGCCAATCACCGACAGCGGCGTCAGCAACGCCGCCGCCAGCACCACGTAGGACAACTGGCTGATCGTCGAGTACGCCAGCCGGCGCTTCAAATTGTCTGAGTTCAGGGCCACCACCGACGCGGCGATGATGGTGAAACCGGTAATGAACGGCAGCCAGTCCACGCTGCTCAGGCCGGCGATGCGCTCGACTCCGAAGATGTAAACAACGATCTTGACCACCGAAAACACGCCGGCCTTGACCACAGCCACCGCGTGCAACAGCGCCGAGACCGGAGTCGGCGCCACCATTGCCGCCGGCAGCCAGCGATGCACCGGCATGACAGCCGCCTTGCCGATGCCGAACACGAACAGTGCGAGCAGCCCGCCGATTGCGGCATTGGAAATCCCGCTGCCAAGCACCCCACCCGGCGTGAATTCGATGTTTCCGGTCATGCTCCAGGTCGCCACGATCGCGATCAGCATCAGCGTCAGCGAAGAACCCATCAGGATGCCCAGATAGACCCGCCCAGCCCGACGCGCCTCGTCGTCCTGGTGGTGGGTGACCAGCGGATAGGTGACCAGCGTCAGCAATTCGTAGAACAGGAACAGGGTTAGCAGGTTGGCCGAGAACGCAATGCCCAGCGTGCAGGCAATGGCCAGGGCAAAGCAGGCAAAGAAACGGGACTGGTGATCTTCGTCGTTGCCGCGCATGTAGCCGATCGAATACAGCGTACTGATCGGCCACAGCACTGAAGCCACCAGCGCAAACAGTATGCCCAGCGGTTCGAGGCGGAATGCCAGCGTAACTTCGGGCAGGATTTCGATCAGCTGCAGCTCGGGGCGGTCTCCCGCCATCACCCCGGGCGCCAGCGCCAGAACGCAGGCCAGCGCAACGAAAGCCGCGACAAAAGACAGGGCTTCGCGCAGGTCGGGCTTGCGATGCGCCAACGCCACTCCGACTGCCCCCAGCACGGGCGCGAGGACCGCAAGCAGCATCTGATTCTGCGGACTCATCGCAATCCTTCCATCAGGACGGCAGCCGCTTCGCGTGCACTTCCCAGTGACCACGAAGTATCGAGACCGAAATAAACCGAGGCCGCTACCATCAACAACGCCGGCACCAGCCAGGCCAGGGGCGCCTCCATATGGACTTCACCGGCTTTGGCCGTGGTGTCCGGCCTCAGGTAGGCCATCTCGACGAAACGCCAGACGTAGGCGGCAGCCAGCAGGGAGCTGGCTGCTATCGCCGCCACCATCCACCAGTGCCCGTCCTGTACCGCACCCAGGACCAGATGCCATTTGGTGATGAAGCCCGCAGTTCCCGGAACACCGATCAGGCTCAGCCCCGCGACGACCACCGCTGCACAGGTCAGCGGCATACGCCGGGCAAGACCAGCCAGCACATCGAGGCGGTCGCTTCCCGCGCGCAGCAGGATCCCGCCGACCAGCATGAACAGTGCCGTCTTGGCTATTGCATGATTGAACAGGTGCACTACCGACGCAGTCATCCCCTCGGCATTGGCCAGGCTCAGACCGAGCGTGATGTAACCGATCTGCGCCACGCTGGAATAGGCGAGCAGGCGCCGGAGGTCGCGCTCGAACACGGCAACCAGCGAGGCCACGATCATCGCGGCCGCGGACAGCACGGCGAGCATGTCCAGCAGCGGCAAAGCCGAAAGATCCAGGCGCATGCCGAATATCCCGAACACGAAACGCATCAACACGTAGAGCGAGACCTTGGTGGCGGTGCCGGCCATGAACGCGGCAACCGCGGTTGGTGCTCCCGAGTAGGCACCCGGCAGCCACACATGCAGCGGGAATAGCGCCATCTTCAGCGAGAGCCCAACCGTAATGAACGCCAGCGCAGCAAGCACCGGGCGCGTTTCGCCGACATCCGCAATGCGGGCAGCCATGTCCGCAAGATTCAGCGTGCCGGTCATCAGGTAGAGCAGCCCGACGCCGATGATGTAGAACGTGGCGCCTATGGTGCCCATGATCAGGTACTGGAATGCCGCATGGAGCGCACGGCGGTTGCGCCCGAGCGCGATCAGCACGTAACCGGACAGTGACGAAATTTCGAGGAACACGAAAATATTGAAGGCATCGCCGGTAATCGCCATACCCAGCAGCCCGCACAGGCAGAGCACGAACATCGCGTACACCAGGTAATGACGATCCGAGGGCACTTCTGCAGCGATGCTGGGACGGGCATAGGGCAGAACCACTGCAGCAATCAGCGAAACCAGTACCAGCACGAAGGCATTGACTGCATCGACCCGGTACTCGATGCCCCAGGGCGGCGGCCAGTTGCCGATGGCATAGGAAATCACTCCGGTGGACTGCACCTGGATCAGCAGCGCAACCGCGATCCCCAGCGCTGCCCAGCTGACCAGCGTGGCGATCAGCCATCCCGCGCGGCCACCGCGCAGCAGCACGATGACCGGCGCCGCGAGCAGTGGAATGACGACCTGCAATGCCGGCAGATGCTCGACGATCACGCCTGCTCCCCGCGGCCTTTGGCAGTTCCTTCATCACCCACGGCCTGGTCGGCCTCAAGGATGTCATCCTCATCGATGCTGCCGTAAGACTCGTGTATGCGCACCACCAGCGCCAGGCCTAGCGCAAGCGTGGCAACACCCACCACGATGGCGGTAAGGATCAGCACGTGTGGCAGCGGGTTCGAATATACGGAGAAATTTTCGGCGGCGATCGGTGCCGTGCCACCGATCAGCTTGCCGGGAGCGATGTAGAGCAGGTAAACCGAGGTCTGGAAAATGGCCAGGCCGATGAGTTTCTTGATCAGGTTGCTGCGGGCGACAACGATATAGAGGCCGGCAACCATCAACAGGATCGTCACCCAGTAGCTGTAATGGCTGGAAAAACCCATGTCGTTTTCAGTCCCGGTCTGCACGGCCGCGGCCGGCAAAGATGTAGAAGATCTTGAGCATCACGCCGCTGACTGTAATCAGCACGCCCAGCTCAACCAGGAAAATTCCGCGGTGCTGGCCCGCGACCGGATCAGCAGCAAGAACGAAATAATCCAGAAAATTCCCGCCCAGGAACATGCCTGCCACCCCGACCGCGGCATAAAGAAGCACACCTGCCGCAACCATCGATTCCACCATCGCATCGGGAACCAGCGCACGCGCAGCCGGCAATCCGAAAATCAGGGCATAGAAAATGATTGCCGCCGCGCACATCACGCCCGCCTGAAAACCACCGCCCGGACCGAAATCGCCATGGAACTGCACGTACAGCGCGAACAGCAGCATGAACGGGATCAGCAGCTTGGCAACGACGCGCAATACAAAAAAATCCCGCATCAGCGTTCCCCGTCATCCTTGCGCCGGCGCCGCAACAGCGCAATCACGCCTATACCCGCGGTAAACACCACCGTCGTCTCACCCAGGGTGTCATAGCCGCGATAGCTGGCCAGCACGAATGTCACCATGTTGGGTACACCGGTCTCCCTGGGTCCATCCTTGATGTAGCGCGGGACGACATGGGTATGGATGGGCGCATTGGGATCGGAGAAAGCCGGCAGACCCAGGGTCCCATAGACCAGTGCAGCACCGACACCCACCGACACCAGCAAAGCGGACCAGGTTCGGCGCAGAGGCCGTGACTCCTCGGCCTGCGTCAGGTAGAGCGCCCCCAGGAACAGCACCGTGGAAATGCCGGCACCGACTGCCGCCTCGGTCATCGCCACGTCCACGGCATCCAGTGCCACCAGCACCGTTGCCATCAGGAAGCTGTAAATGCCGCCAAGCACGACTACGGCAAACAGGTTGCGCTGCACCACCACGGCCAGCACCAGCAGCGCCAGCAGCGTCAACAACACGTTGATGATCAGGGCTTCGATGGGGCCTCCCCGTCTGCGAGCAGCGGTTTTAATCCCCTGGTCAATGCGGCCTTGCACAGGGCATGCGTGGCCGTCGGACTGGTAAAGAAGATCAGCAAACCGATGATGATCAGCTTGACGGTGATCAGCGTGAATCCGGCCTGCAGCATCATCCCCAGCAGCAACAGCCCGGCACCCGCGGTATCTGTGACGCTGGCGGCATGCACCCGGGTATAGAAATCCGGCATGCGTATCATCCCCAGCGCCCCGATGACGCAGAATACCGCCCCTGCCAACAGACAAAACCAGCTCACTGCGTTGATCAGGGCGCTCATGATCGCGGACCTTCGCTGCCGGGATCACCAAGATCACCAAAGCGGAAGAACTTCAGCACGGCAATGGTGCCCACCACGTTGAGCAGGCCATAGATGATCGCCAGGTCGAGAAATTCTGGGCGCCCTGTCAGAAACCCGATCACCGACAGCAGCAGCACCGCCAGCGTACCGATGGTATTGGCCGCCTGGAGCCGGTCGAATACGGTGGGCCCCAGAATTGCGCGCACCAGCACCAGTATCAGCGCGACCAGCAGTCCTGCTGCTGCAGCCGTGAACATCAGGCCTCTCCCCGCGTATCGGAGCCCTCGAAACGGATCACCCGCGCATTCATTTCACTGTCGATACAACCCGCTGCACCGTCAAGGGTCAATCCATGCACCACGATTTCTCCGGGTTCGACCTCGACCGAAATGGTTCCCGGGGTCAGGGTGATCGAATTGGCATGCGTCACCAGTCCTACCACCGTGCGCTGGCCAGGGATAAATTTGACCAGGGTCGGCGATATCGGCAGTTGCGGATCGAGAATGATCCGCGATACCGCCCATGCCGATTTGGCAATCTCCTTGATCAGCCACGGCCAGTAGGTGAGCGCACCGGGGCCGAGATGAATGGGGTGTCCTTCGTGATCGATGACATCCATCCGGCCAGCGAGCCAGGCGACCCCCAGGGCCGAAAGCAACCCCGCGCCCAGCAGGAATGGCGTAAAAAAACCGGACAACACCACCCAGAACAGGAACAGCGCAATTGTCAGGCTGATGAAGTGGGTCATTGATTTTCTGCAGACGGAGCGCGAGCTCACCGGTTTTTTCTCCCGGCGATTTTACGGTTTACCCAACGCGGCCACAACCCGACCGTCAACAGGGCCGGGATGCATAGAGCAATCCCCTGCGCACCAGAATTTTTTCGACTTCAACCGCAGCAAATATCAATGCCGCGCAGGCCACGCACAAAGAAAGCTCGAATATCGACAGCGGTACGGTATTGAACACTCCGGCGAGCACGGGAACGTATATCAGCGCAAGCTGCAACGCCAGGGTCAGGATTACCGTTATCAAAAGGGGCCGGTTGGACGCGAAGCCGATGGTGACCAGCGATTCGCTGTCGGAACGGATCACCATGACGTGGGCAAGCTGGGTAAATGTCAGCGCGGTAAACACCATGGTCTGCCAGTGCGCTATCCCTGCATGGATGCTCCATGCCTGCAGTCCGAGCACCAGTCCGCTCATCAGGCATCCCACCCAAAGCACGTGCTGCCACATGCCACGCGCAAACACGGTTTCTCCGGGGGGGCGCGGACCCCGGCGCATGATCCCGGGTTCCGAGGGCTCCGCGGTGAGCGCAAGCCCGGGCAGCCCGTCAGTCACCAGATTGACCCAGAGGATATGCAACGGAAGGAGCGGCAGCGGCATGCCGAAGAAGGGCGCAAGAAAAATCAGCAGCACCTCGGCGAGATTCGTGGTCAAGACATATTTGATGAAACGCCGGATGTTGTCGTAGATCCGCCTGCCGCCGCGGATCGCCGCAACGATGGTGGCGAAGTTGTCATCCAGCAGCACCATGTCGGAAGCCTCGCGCGCGACATCGGTGCCGCCCAGACCCATGGCCACGCCAATGTCGGCGCGCTTCAGCGCCGGAGCATCGTTGACTCCATCTCCCGTCATCGCCACGAATTCCCCGCGCGCCTGCAGGGCCTCGACCACGCGGATTTTCTGCGCAGGATCGACCCGGGCATAAACCCTGACCTGCCCCGCCCGCTCACCGAGTTGCGCATCATCAAGGGCTGCCAGTTCCCTGCCCGTGATCACCGCAGCGTCGTCCCCGGCGATGCCCAGTCGACGGGCGATCGCACATGCAGTCGCGGGATGGTCGCCGGTGATCATCACCGGCGTTATCCCCGCGGCACGGCAGGTTGCCACGGCCTCTGCAGCCTCCGCCCGCGGCGGATCGATCAGGCCGACCAGGCCGATGAACTTCAAACCGTTTTCAGCAGCTTCCGGGTCGTTAAGATCGGGAATCTCCCGCCACTGCCGGCAGGCCACGGCGAGCACCCGCAAACCCTGCTTTGCCATTTCCGCCGCCATGCGCTCCACAGCGGCCACATCCATGGGACTGCCGCCAGTTTCCGTGATTTCCGCCTCGCAGCGTGCCAGTACCGCTTCGGGAGCACCTTTGGTATAGGCCATCACGCCATCACCGGTCGCATGAAACGTGGTCATGCGCATGCGACCGGAGTCAAAAGGCAGCTCAGCCCGACGCGGTGCCTGCGCCTCCAGCAATGTCTTGGCAAAGCCGGCGCGGGCAGCGATCTCGTGCAATGCAACCTCGGTGGGATCCCCGGCCACCCTCCCCTCACTCTCAACAGCGTCGTTGCACAGTGCAACAGCGGTCAACAGCTGGTCTGCGACCGGGCCCGAGATCTGCCCGGCAGGGAACTGCCGCCCGCCAAGCATGCAACTGTCCGCCCGCATCCGGTTTTCGGTCAGCGTTCCGGTCTTGTCGGAACAAATATAGGTAATCGAACCCAGTGTTTCCACACTCGGCAGCCGGCGCATGAGCGCGTTGTGCTCGACCATGCGGTACGCACCCAGCGCCAGCGCGATCGTCACTACCGCAGGCAGCGCCTCGGGGATCGCCGCAACCGCGAGGCTGACCGCGGTCAGCAGCATCAGCAGGGGCGGCTCCCCCCGCATCAGTCCGGCGACAAACACCACCGCGCAGACCAGCAACACCCCAATAGCCAGACGTTTCCCGAAAACCGCCAGCCTCTTCTGCAGCGGCGTTCTGTCGTCTTCCTCCGCTGCCAGCAGTGCTGCGATGCGCCCCAGTTCGGTCGCCATGCCGGTGGCAACCACAATCCCGCTGCCGCGGCCGTAAGAGACGATGGTGCCCTTGAAAGCGAGATTACGCCGGTCACCGAGCACTGCATCCTCGGCCGTAATCGCTGCGCAGTCTTTTTCAACCGGTTCTGATTCGCCCGTCAATGCCGCTTCTTCGATGCGCAAGCGCACCGTATCCAGGAGGCGCAGATCGGCAGGCACCATGCTCCCGCTCTCGAGCAGCACCAGGTCCCCAGGAACCAGTTCACGCGCGGGAACCGTCAAACGCTGACCGCTCCTGATGACATTCGCCGCCGGCGCAGCCATGCGCTGCAGCGCTGCCATTGCCTTGGCCGCGCGATACTCCTGGGTGAAGCCGATGACCGCGTTGAGCACCAGGATGGCCACGATGACCAGCGTATCGGCAACGTCGCCGATGATCCCCGACAGCACGGCTGCGGCAAGCAGCACGAGGATCATGAAGTCGGCGAACTGGTCGATCAATATGCGCAGCGGGCCGCGTCGTTGTCCTTCCTGCAATTCATTGAAGCCGGTCCTGGTGAGTCGCAGTGCCGCCTCACCCGATTCCAGTCCGCGCGCGGGATCGGTTGCCAGCTCTGCAATCACATCCGGTGCCCTGAGGCAATGCCATTTGGCTCCTGTCGTGAAATCCGGCACTCCGCTCCTCCTCAACCGCCGAAAAAGTACAGAAACACCACGTTGGTGCCGAATATCCAGACCATCAAAATACTGATCCATCCGACCGTGCCGAATAACTTTTCCGGCGGCCGGTACAGCAGCCCGGCAATCACCAGCCCCGTCATCAGCAGCGCCGACAACGCCGATACCAGATGAATGGTCGAGACCGCGGACAGCAGCGGTGCCGGGGCATAGAAGAGGTCGTCCACGGCCAGTATCGCCAGATTGAACAGGTTGCTGCCGAGCAGATTGCCCACGGCCAGGTCAACCGCACCTATGCGCAAAGCCCCCAGTGTGACCGTCAATTCCGGCAACGTTGTCGCCAGCGACACGAACAGCGTGCCGACAAAACTTTCATTCCACTGCATCCGTTTCGCCAGCTCTTCCGCGGCAAACGGGAGGTACAAAGCCGCGACAACCACCACTGCGGCGGCTGCGGCATAACGCAGCAGCGCGTCCCGCAACGTGACGCCGGGATAACGCTCTGCACGTTCCTGCACGTATTCTGCACGCTGGCGCCGCTCGTAGCGGAACACCACATTTACGGCACCGACATACATCAGCAGCACGACCGGGGAGTAGAGGCCGACATGCCCCAGGGCGAAAGTAGCGCCATAACCTGAGAACACCATATTCAACGCAATGAAACCGAGAATCACCAGCCCGAAGGCAGCGGACAGGATATGCCCCTGCCCCGCCTTGGTGTACAGCGACTGTCCGCGATGCAGCAGATCCAGCACGACTATCATCGCCAGATTCATCAGGCAGGCACCCAGCAGGTTGCCGACGGCGATGTCCGGCACATCGGCCAACGCCACCGCACCGATGCCGGTGATCAATTCCGGCAGCGAAGTGACCGTGGCCAGCAGCAGCAATCCGACCACACTCGCGCCAAGGCCGCTTTTTTCGGCAATGATGTCACCGTAGCGGGACAATCGCACCCCGGCATAACCGATCAGCCCTGTGCAGGCTGCAAATTTGATCCAGGGAAGCCAGGAATCCATCCGTAAAACTCCGGATTAATGCAATACCGGGACCGCACTACGGCAAACATTTATCCCGGTTGAAAATCATGATTCACGGTCATCCTGATTGAACCCGGCGTTTCGCGGCTTGATCCAGGTCAATTTGAAGGCAAAACCGAATTCCCCTAACCCGTATGGCCCCGTACTGGAGGCAGAGAAGGGATGCGTCGAAGGTCAGTCGATCAACAACAGATGGACGCGATAAGGGCCGTGTGCACCCAGGGTGACGGTCTGTTCGATATCGGCAGTGCGCGACGGCCCTGAAACAAAATTCACCGCGCGCGGCATGCCACCCATCTTTGCACGCAACAGCGCCCAGGCATCCTCCATGCCGGCGACGATACGGCGGCGCGGCACGACCGCGATGTGGGTTTCGGGCAACAGACTCGTCACCGCATGCGTGTCGCCTCCAGACAGCAGCATCAGCGTACCGGTTTCAGCAATCGCGCAGAACACGCCTCCGATGCCGACCAGATCACTGCCGGTCGCGGGGCGCGCCTCAACCTGCAATCCCTGTGCGGCCCAGTCCAGCGCCGCGTACTGCGGCCAGCACGCCGCCTGCATCGGCAACTGGTGGGTGCGCAGATAACGCGCCGCCGCGGCGGGAATCTCCTCCTCAGCCGCGATTTCGTCGACGGTCGTGGCAAGACTCAGCGCGCGCTCGCAGAACCGCGCCTCGACGTCGGCCTGCATCCGCGGCCGCGGGCCTTGCGGATGCGCAGCGACATGATTGTTCACCGCATCAAGCTCGTCCGCCTGCGCTGCCGGGGGTTTACCCTGCTTCGCGCGGATGCGCGCAAGGATGTTGTCGCGCGCGGACATGTCTAGCCCAACGTGGGCATGTTGAAGCCCTGGGCCACTGCCTTATCGTCGGGCCAGCGTGCAGTCACCACCTTGCCGCGGGTGTAGAAGCGCACACCCTCGGGACCGTGCACGTGCTGATCACCGAACAGCGAATTGCGCCAGCCACCGAACGAGTAATAGGCAATCGGCACCGGAATCGGCACGTTGATGCCGACCATGCCGACCTCGATCTCGCGCTCGAAACGCCGCGCGGCCCCGCCGGAGCGGGTGAACACCGCCGTGCCGTTGGCATAGGGATTGGCGTTGATCAGCGCAATCGCCTCGTCGAGCGACTTCACCCTCAGCACCACCAGCACCGGGCCGAAGATCTCATCCTTGTAGATCGACATGTCGGGTTTGACGTGATCGAACAGTGACGCGCCGATGAAAAAACCGTCCTCGTGACCCGCTACCTTCAATCCACGGCCGTCGAGCACCAGCTTCGCACCGGCCGCAACGCCCTGATCCACATAACCCGAGATCTTGTCGCGGTGCACGCGGCTGATCACCGGCCCCATGTCCGCATCCTTCTGCTGTCCGGGACCGATCTTGAGTTTTCCGGCTGCGGCCTTCAGCTTGGCCACCAGTTGATCGGCTATTTCCTCGACCGCCACTACCGCCGAGATCGCCATGCAGCGCTCTCCGGCAGAGCCGTAGGCTGCGCCGATCAGACCGTCTGCCGCAAAATCGAGATCGGCGTCGGCCAACACCACGGCGTGGTTCTTCGCGCCGCCCAGCGCCTGCACGCGCTTGCCCTGCTTGGCGCAGGTTTCGTAAATGTATTTCGCGATCGGCGTTGAACCGACAAACGAAACCGCCTTAACATCCGGGTGATGCAGCAGCGCATCCACCGCAGCCTTGTCGCCGTGCACGACATTGAACACACCATCGGGCAGTCCGGCTTCCTTGAACAATTCAGCCATGCGCATCGAAGCCGAGGGCACTTTCTCCGAGGGCTTCAACACGAAAGTGTTGCCGCAGGCGATCGCCACCGGAAACATCCACAGCGGCACCATGACCGGAAAGTTGAACGGCGTGATGCCCGCGCATACACCCAGCGGCTGGCGCAACGAATGGGTATCGACCCCGGTGCCGACCTCTTCACTCATTTCGCCTTTGAGGAGATGGGGGATGCCCATCGCAAATTCGACGACCTCGATGCCGCGCTGTACGGAACCCGCGGCATCAGCCAGCGTCTTGCCGTGCTCCGCGGTAACCAGTTGCGCCAGTTCATCGCGATGCGCATCGAGCAATTCACGGTATTTCATCAGGATGCGCGCGCGGCGCAGCGGCGGCGTATCGCGCCAGGCGGGATACGCCTGCCTGGCCGCGGCCACCGCCCTGTCGACGTCAGCGGCGTCGCACAAGGGTACTTGCCGGGTGACCTTGCCGGTGGCGGGATCGGTGACACCAGCCGTGCGCTGCGACTGCGCCGCCTGCGCCTTGCCGTTGATCCACAATGGCACGCTCGCCTGGGTATCAAGTTTTTCCGGTTTATTCACTTCACTTCCTCCAATGCATCAACTGCCGGTATTGCCACCGGCCTTGTAGATTTCGCTGAATGTCCTGCCTTCGGGCGCCGGAAAATCGCGCCGGTCGGTCCAGCCGCCGCCGAACGGCAGGCTGCGAATCATGCCATTTTTTCCCGCCATCATTTTCAGCGCGCGCACCTTGAGCCGCATGGTGAGCCGGTAGAGCGACGGCCGCAGCGCGAGCCAGCCCCACAGTTTGAGGGCAGTCACTTCATACCACGGCTTCAGCCCCTGTTCGAACTGGCGCTCGCGCAGCTTGCGCAACAGCTCGGGCAGCGGAATCTTCACCGGACAGGCGACATGGCACTGCCCACACAGCGTCGCCGCATTCGGCAGATCGCGCGCATTCTCCAGTCCGACATAAGTCGGCGTCAGCACCGATCCCATCGGCCCGGGATACACCCAGCCGTAGGCATGCCCGCCGACGCTTTGGTACACCGGACAGTGGTTCATGCAAGCGCCACAGCGGATGCAACGCAGCATCTCCTGCATGTCGCCACCGATCAACTTGGTGCGCCCGGCGTCAACGAGGATGATGTGGAAGTGCTCCGGCCCGTCGGCATCACCGGCGCGGCGCGGCCCGGTGGCCACTGATATGTAATTGGTGATGCTCTGCCCGGTGCCATGTCGCGGCAGCAGGCGGATCAGCGTCGCGATGTCTTCCAGCGTCGGCACCACTTTCTCGATGCCGGTGATCGCCACATGCACCTTCGGCAGCGTCGTCACCATGCGGCCGTTGCCTTCGTTGGTAACGATCAGTGTCGATCCGGTCTCGGCAACAATGAAGTTGGCTCCGGATACACCCATGTCAGCGGACAGGAAATGCGGCCGCAGCTTCTCGCGCGCCTCGCGGCACAACGCAGGAATGTCGGTGAGCCGCGGCGCCTGGTGTTTTTCAGCGAAGAGATCAGACACCTCGTCGCGGGTCTTGTGCACCACCGGGGCGACAATGTGCGACGGCGGCTCCTTCGCCAATTGCAGGATGTATTCGCCGAGATCGGTCTCGACCACTTCGAGGCCGGCAGCTTCCAGCGCGTCGTTGAGCCCGCACTCCTCGGTCACCATCGACTTCGACTTGATCACCTTGCGCACCCCGTGCTGCGCGGCGATCTCGCGCACGATGCGGTTCACATCGTCATGGGTCTCCGCCCAGTGCACCACCGCGCCTGCCGCGGTGGCATTGCGCTCGAAGGTGGTGAGCCAGACGTCGAGATGCCGCAGCGCGCGGTCGCGGATTTCCGCGCCGGCGGTGCGGATGTCCTGGAAGTTGTCGAGTTCGGCAACGCGGTCGGCGCGGCCCTTGACGAAATTGCCCTGCAGCTTCTTCAGCGCGCTCTGCAGCCGGACATCGGCCAGTTTGGCGCCGGCCCGCGCCTTGAAATGCATCGAAGTGATTTGCATGACAAAGAGTATAGCCTGCCCTCCGGGAATCACTGCCAATGAGGAACAAGAAAACTGGTAACTCGGCGAGTACGCGAAAATAGCCGCCCCTGCCCCAGCCTCGCCCATGGCCGGGCGGTTTCACGACTCTTGAGAAGGAATCTGCATGTCATCCACCCCGACCCCTGACGGCAACCACGCGGTGCTGTGGCCGCGCGCACCCCGCCAGATGCAGCAGAAACCGCTGGCGCCCCGGCTGCAGGACCTCGAAGGAAAGACCATCGCCTTTTTGTGGGACGAACTGTTCCGCGGCGACCTGATTTTCGACATGATCAAGGAGGAACTGGCGAAGCGGCATCCGGGGATGAAGTTCATCGGCTGGGAAGTCTTCGGCAGTACGCATGGCGACCATGAAAAGGAAGCACTCGCCGCGCTGCCGCAGAAATTCCGGGAACTGGGGGTGGACGCCGTCATCTCCGGCATGGCGTGTTGAGGCAGCTGCACGCCCGCCGTGTTGCGGGCCAGTGCAGCATGCGAGGTCGCAGGCTATCCGACCTCCTCCCTCGTTTGCGAAGGGTTCATGAAACAGGCCGCAGCGACATCGATAGGGCTCGGCATACCCAACATCCCGCTGGCGCTGGTGCCCGGCCATGTCGGCACCCAGAGCCTGGAACAGCTGCAACAGAACATCCTCAAGGTGACGGTCGATCAGGTCATCGACAATTTCACCAAGGCCACCGCCGCCAAAGGTGATCGTTCGGAGCCGGGCGCCCGCGACATCGTCTTCACCGGCGGTTTCAGTGCGGTCAACGAATTTTTCTACGAACACGAATATTCAGACGGCCTCCCGGTGGTGCCACCGACGGTTGAACGCGTCGAGGAGTTCCTCAAGTACACCGACCGCTCTCCCGACGAGATGCTGGGCGTCGTGCTGCCGGACAATCGCGCAGCAACGGTGTGGAGCATCGCGGTCAATGGCGTGATGGCCGGCTGCCGGCCCGAGTTCATGCCGATACTGGTGGCCCTGGTCGAGGCCATGTGCGATCCGCGCTACGGCGTGGAACACAGCGGCAACACGCCCGGCGGCGACACGCTGATCATCCTCAACGGCCCGATCATCAAGGAACTGGAATTCAACTACACCCAGGGCGCATTGCGCGACGGTTTCCTGCCCAACACCACCATCGGCCGCTTCTGGCGACTCTACCTGCGCAACGTCGCGGGTTTCCTGCTGCACAAGACCGACAAGGCCACCTTCGGCAACACCTGGCGGGTGGTGTTCGCCGAAAACGACGACGTGCTCGCCGAAATCGGCTGGACCAACACCGCCGAGTCGATGGGGTTCAAGCGCGGCGACAACACGGTCACGATCGCCCGCTATACCGGCGGCGGCTCGCTGTCATCGGTCTCCGGCAGTACGCCGGAACAACTGCTGCCCTATCTGGCAGACACCGTGCAGAAGTACCACATGTGGCAGCTGACCTTCACGGTGAGCCACGGCAACGGCACGCTGCGGCCGCTGATCATCATCAGCCCGATCATCGCCCAGACCATCGCGAAAGCGGGCTGGAGCAAATCCGACGTGCAGCAATTTCTCTGGGAACAGGCCCGGCTGCCGGCCTGGCAACTCGAGAGACAACTGCGTGACTGGAACATCCGCGGCGTGTGGAACCTCGAAGAAGACGTCAAAGCCGGCAAGATTCCGGGACTCTTTTTCGAATCCGCTGACCCTCAACGCATGGTGCCGATAGTGTGGAAACCCGAAGACATCATGATCGCCGTCGGCGGCGACCCTTTCCGCAACAACGCCTACGTGTTTGCGCACAACGCTTTTCTGGGATTTCCGACTTGCAAGCGGATTCAATTGCCAAACCACTGGGCTTCATTGCCAAAAAACTGAGTCAACCGTCCCCGCATGATCATCGACGCCCAAATCCACGCCTACGAAGCCAATACCCCCAAGCGGCCGTGGCACAAGGCGCGGAACTGGCCGCCACACGCCACCGGCGACGAAACGGTCGCTGAACTGGACCGGCTGGGCATCGACGGCGCGATTTTGGTTTCTGCGAATTCGCTGTACCAGTTCGACGCGAGCTATGCGGTCGAAGTGCAGCGGGCGCATCCCGGCCGCTTTGGCATCGTCACTCCGATCAATCCGGACGATCCGGCGATGGAAGAGATCATTGCTGAATGGAAAAAAACGCCGGGCGCGGTGGGCATCCGCCTGTTCATGCGCAAGGACTCAAAGCGCGATCCCGATGATCCGAAGCTGGACCGCATGACGCGCGCGGCGGCGCGCCACGATCTGCCGGTCAACCTGAATGTCCGCAACAACCTCGACGCCGGCGCCAGGCTGATCGACCGCCACCCCGAAACGCGTTTCGTGCTCGACCACCTCGGCATGGACCAGCCCCATGATCCGTCGGGACGTGTTGCAGAACCCTGGGCCGAACTGCCCCAGGTGCTGGCGCTGGCGAAGCGGCCGAACATGGTGATCAAGATCACCGGCGCTTGTACGCTGTCATTGAAGCCCTACCCTTTCCCCGACATCTGGGATCCGCTGGCGCGGGTGTTCGATGCCTGGGGCATCGAGCGCTGCCTGTGGGGCACCGACTGGACTCGCGCCCATGCGCTGGTCAGCTACGACGACGCGCTCGAGTGTTTCCGCATGACGGACCGGCTCAGTGACAGCGAACGCGCAATGCTGATGGGCGAAGCCTGCGCCCGGGTCTATCGCTGGAAACCGACGAAAAAGAACTAGGCTTTCGGTCCCCTCAACCGGCCCGCGTCAGCGTCATGCTGCATTCGCGGCCGCCGAGCAGGCCGCTGCCGGCGTAGCCCGAACCGGAAGGGCGCACGACGAAACTGGCCGGATAGGGCCTTGAGCCACCGCGGCGTCCGGTCACGCCGTTGCCACTGAATTTAACGCTGCCGTCGCTGGTGACCGCGCCCTCCAGCAACAGCCAACCCGGTTCGTCGCGAATGCCGTACTCGGCGCGCAACGCCTCACCTGCCCTGACCATTGGCATCGAAAAAACACGCGCAGGCGCCTTGTTGACCGACGGACAATCGAGTGTTGCGTTCCATTGGCCTGTCTTCAGCGCAGCAACGGCGGGTGCTGCGGGTGCGACCGGTGCAGCGGTACTGCCGGCCTGTGCCTTGCGGCGGATCGCCTCCGCGGCGGCGAGTTCGGCAGCGGCCTTGCGCTTGGTCTCTTCAGCATCGGCGCGCAGGCGCGCAACCTCGGCTTCCGCCTTGGCGCGGCTCTCGGCGGCGCGTTGCGCTTCCAGCGAGCGCTTGGCTTCGGCCAGTTCCGCGGCGCGGGCATCGACCTGCTTGAGCGCCTGCTCCGCCGCCGCGCGCTGTCTGGCCGCCTCGGTTTCCGCTGCGCGGCGCGTGGCTTCAGCCTGCGCCCGCGTTTTTTCCGCTTCGGCCTCGGCGCGTTGCCGCACCGCTTCGGCTTCGGCACGCGCCTTGGCGAGCTGCTCTTCGCGCTGCGCTTTTTCCTGCGCCGCCGCCTTGAGTTCCGCTTCCTGCATCGGCAGCCACACCAGTTGCCAGGCGCCAGCCGCGGCGGCAACAGCGACCACGCCGCCGATGAGCCATGGCAACACCGGTGAACTGCGGCGGCTTCTGGCAGAGCGCCC
>Ga0222713_10002395_pt1 | contig 20114 bp, 17 predicted proteins | sample C33_649DmetaG_FD_165061 | JGI IMG/M metagenome (GOLD analysis project Ga0222713, IMG submission 165061) | Estuarine water microbial communities from San Francisco Bay, California, United States - C33_649D | ecosystem: Environmental > Aquatic > Marine > Unclassified | place: USA: California...
AAAGCCAACGTGGATTGGCTGATGTGTGAGGATGTCTGTATGCCGGGCGACGCGAATTTGGAGTTAAGCTTGCCGGTAGCGAACGAGATTCCGGCAGCCAACGGCAAGTTGGGCGACCGCATCGATAAGGTCGTGTCCGGATTGCCGGTGGCCCTCGATAGTTGGAAAGTGACGGCGAGTCGCACGGCGAAGACCATCACGCTTGTCGTCAAACCGACGAGTGATGCGGCGCATATTCCGACTGCCCTGCACTTTTTTGCGGATGATAACTTGGTGGCCTACGAATTGCCACAGACCGTCAAGTCCGACGGGTCCGGCGGATTTGTGCTCACGTTGGATATTTCACCCGATGGTCCGCAGGATACCTCGCAGTTGATCGGTGTATTGGCCTCCGAAAACGGTTGGCGGGCTGACGGCAGTCTGCGGGGGCTGCGCGTCGAGGTGCCCTTCACCGCGGCAACGGAAGTCACTGCGGCACCCGATTCCACCACGCTGGCGGGCACGCTCCTGCTCGCCTTCATCGGCGGTCTGATTCTCAACCTGATGCCCTGCGTCTTCCCGGTGCTGGGCATCAAAATCCTCGGTTTCGTCAATCAAGCCGGCAGTGATCGCCGGAAGGTGGTGGCGCACGGACTGGTCTTTGCCTTGGGCGTGCTCGTCTCTTTCTGGGCCCTGGCCGGTGTGCTCGGCGTGTTGCGCGCGGGTGGACAGGAACTCGGCTGGGGCTTTCAACTCCAGTCGCCGGCTTTTGTATTTTCCCTTGCGGTGCTGTTGCTGGTCTTCGCCCTCAATATGAGTGGCTTGTTCGAGTTCGGACTTTCGGCCACGGGGGTCGGCTCCAACCTCCAAATGAAGTCCGGATTCGCCGGTTCTTTCTTCACGGGGATTCTCGCCACCGTGGTGGCCACTCCCTGCTCCGCTCCGTTTTTGGCTCCAGCCCTCGGGGCCGCACTCGCCCTGCCCGTGGCCCAATCCTTCATCGTGTTCACCGCAATCGCGCTGGGCCTGGCCCTGCCCTATTTGTTGCTCTCGATCTTTCCGTCGGCGGTCAAGGTGTTGCCCCGGCCCGGCGCTTGGATGGAAACATTCAAACAATTCATGGCCTTCCCGCTTTACGCGACGGTGGGTTATCTGATCTGGGTGCTGGCGGGACAGGTGAATGAAGGCAGCATGCTGATGGTGTTGCTGGGCTTGGTGCTCGTCGCCATGGGGGTCTGGTTTTATGGCCGTTGGCGGATCCCCGGGGCCTCAACCGGTCGCATGCGCTTCGGGCTTCTGGCTGGTTTGGTGGTTGCGGGCCTGGGCATTTGCACGGGCTGGCCGCAGTCACCTTCGGCGACCGATATCACTTGGGAAAAATGGAGTCCGGAGGCGGTGGCGGAATTCCGCACGGAAAACCGCATCATCTATGTAGACTTTACGGCGCGCTGGTGCGCCACCTGCCAGACCAACAAGAAACTCGTGTTCGGATCTGATGAGGTGAAACGGGTATTTCGCGAAAAGAACATCGCGACACTCAAGGCGGATTGGACCATGCAGGATCCGCAGATCACCGCCGAACTGGCCAAGTATCAGCGCAGTGCCGTGCCGTTCAACGTGATCTGGTTGCCGGGCAAAACGGACCCCGTCATCCTGCCGGAACTGCTGACTGCCAGCTCGGTGCTGGACGCCTTGAATACGCCTTAGCGCATCCGGGCGATCATCTCGGCGTCGGTCGGGATCTCGTAGCTGATCTTGCCTTCGATGATTTCGCGCAGGGCGATATCCTCGAAGGAGAGTTTTTCCAGCGAGACGACCAGTGCCCGATGGCCTTGGCGCAACTGCTTCACGCGGCGTGACACCACATTGACGAGGATGTTGACATCATCGATTTTCAAACGGGCGGCCTGCAGATATTCGTCGCGCATAAAGGTGGATCGTTCGGAGCGGACACGAATCAACCGGAGGTGATTTTTTCGCGGGTTTCCGGCGGAGTTTGCTCATTATAAAAACACCCCGCCGGGAAGACGATGCCTAACTCATACTTGGCTGAGTGCGCGCCATGCGTTGTTGCCCGGGCAACGGCTTACGGACGATTTATAATTCCGCGCTCGCGAGGTCCGGCAAACCTGCTACCGCGATTAGCTGTGACTACACCTGCGGAACACTCACGCGCGGTCGGCCAATTGTTGTTGGCCGCGTTGTGCTGGAGTTTGGGAGGACTGCTCATCAAGGCGATCGACTGGCCTCCGCTCGCCGTTGCGGGTGGTCGCGGCATCCTGGCTGCGATCTTTCTCATGCTGACCAATGGCCGATTGCGGTTCACCTGGTCGCCGGTGCAGTTGATCGCCGCCGCGGCCTATGCGGGGTGCACGGTCTTCTTTGTCTTGGCGACCAAGTTCACGACCGCCGCCAACGCGATCGTGCTGCAATACACCGCACCAATCTGGATCGCGATCGCGGCCGCTTGGTTTCTCGGCGAACGCACGGTGCGGCGCGACTGGATCATCATCGCGATCGTCTTTGTCGGCATGGGTTTGTTCTTTGCCGACGGTTTCGAGTTCACCGGCTTCATCGGAAATATTTATGGCATCCTCAGTGGAATTTGTTTCGCCGCCATGACGATTGCGCTGCGTAAACAAAAAGCTGGTTCGCCGGTGGAATCGATCATCCTGGGCAACCTGTTGGCCTTTGTGATCGGCTTGCCATTTATGATCGGGGTGCCGTTGCCCTCGCCAGTGGGACTGGGTGCCTTGGCCGCCCTCGGTTTTATCCAGCTCGGTTGTTCCTACTGGCTCTATGCGCGCGCCATCCGGCACGTGACCGCCTTGGGCGCGGTGCTTATTCCTATTTGTGAGCCCATCCTTAATCCCGTGTGGGTTTTTCTGGCTCGGGATGAATTGCCGACTAAGTGGGCGGCCATTGGCGGGGTGATCGTGCTCGGCGCGGTCACTTGGCGGGCGGTGGCCTCAATCCGCCGCCCTGCCCCGCTCTGAGAGGTTGGCTTTCAAGCTGATCTTGGGTGGGCGAAGTTGGATGAGCACATTGGCCGAGGTGATGAGCGCTCCGCCGATCAGCAGGGTCCAGGTCGCGGTCTCGTTGGCGTAGTCAAAACCAGCCCAGCGCGACAACCAATAGGGCAGGAACAGCGCCATCAACGAGGCGAAGATCGGTTCCACGCAGTAGATGAGACCCGCCTCGGTCGTAGTGATCTTGGGTTGCCAGGCGACCATGAGAGAAAAGGATCCGATGGTGCAAAACACGGTGAGCCCAAAGGTAAAGCCCAGCCATGGGGCGGAGGTCCAGGGTTGCACGAGGGTGGCGAGATCCGGGGCGGACCATAGCGACAGGGCGCCAAAGATCACGGCTTGGGACGCGAACATCACCAAGGTGATTTTCTCCGCCCGGTTATTCGCGAAGCGCGGCCAGCCGAGGCAGAGGATTTGCCCCATGAAAAAGACCGAGGACAACAACGTTTCGGATTCCCCGCGCCCGAAGGAAAAATCCTGCCAGTCGAAACGCCCGAGGATGGCCACTCCGGCGAGCACCAGCAGGCAGCTCAACCACACACTGGTTCCCGGATTGCGCCGGAAATAGAGTGCCAGACTGACGGGAATCAGGATGGCATACAGCTGGGTCAGAAAGGCGGAGGTCGACGCATCGGTAAATTGCAGCCCGTCATTCTGCAGCAGCATTCCGATTGATAAGAAGGCGCCGATCATCAGGCCTTGCTGCCATTCCGCGCGGGTGATTTTCCAAAAACTGCGGGCCTGCAGGATCAACAGGATGACCGTTGCGATCAGAAAGCGCGGGGCGATGCTGTAAAACGCGGAGAACCAAGTGCCCGCCGCCGGCACGAGCATCGCATGCAATAGCGCCAGGCCTTTCACCAAGGGAAAGCTCATACCCCAAAGTAAGTTGGCCAGCAACAGCATGAGCAGAGCGGTCGACTTGGGGGACTTCACCGGGGTGGTCATGGCAAACCGCGCAGCGTGAACCGACCATCCGACCCCGCAAGCGAATTGGCTCCGTGAAATCGGCTTACCTTGGCATAATTTTATCCCTGCCTCGACAAGCTCCGGTGGCTGCCCCACTGATTGCAGCCGCATGGCGAAATCGGGCACGAAACGAACCAAGCTTCCCAAAAAAGATTACGAGTCACTCGTGCCGGTGCTGCGTGAGCAGTTGATCAACCTGCAAGTGCAGCTCAAGGCGGCGCCGTTTCCCGTTCTCCTCGTCATCGCCGGGGTCGAGGCCACCGGCAAGGGCGAGGTGATCAACACCCTGAATGGCTGGCTCGATCCGCGCGGGGTCGAGGTGTTTGCTTTTCATCCGCCGACCGACGAGGAACGCGAGCGGCCATTCATGTGGCGCTACTGGCGTTGCCTCCCGCCACGCGGCCGACTCGGGGTTTATGCCGGCTCTTGGTATACCGAGGCATTGCGCGAGGCCTCGGTGCCCAAGGCCAAAAGTGAAAAATTTCAGCACGCCCTCCACCGCATCAAACATTTTGAACGCTTGCTCGTGGCCGACGGTGCGTTGGTGGTGAAGTGCTGGTTGCATTTATCCAAAGTGGATCAGGCGGCGCGCTTGAAGAAACTGTCGGGAAATCCGCGCACGGCCTGGCGGGTTTCGCCGGATGATTGGAAGAGTCATCGGGCCTACGACCGGATCGACCGGTTGGGTCGCACGCTCCGGCAGGCCACCAATCGCACCGGGGCGCGTTGGACGGTGATTGATGCTGCGGACGAACGTGGCCGCAATGTCGCGGTAACGGAAACCTTGCTCACGGCGTTCAAGGTGCATCTGGCCGCATCGCGCAAACTGGCCCAGCCGGTGCGCCCGAAGACCATCAAGTCGCTGGAACCCGCCGGCCTGCGCAAGTTGACCGATCTGCCGCTCAACAAAAAGATCTCCGCCTCAGCCTATGAAGTGAAACGCGACAAGTGGCTGGGCAAACTCAACGAACTGATCCGCCGCACGTCTGCGCTCAAGCGATCGATCGTCTTTGTGTTTGAAGGTTGGGACGCGGCCGGCAAGGGCGGTGCCATCCGCCGACTCACGAGTGCGATTGATGCGCGGGATTGCCGCGTCATTCCCGTCAGTAAACCCACCGACGAGGAGAAGGACCACCATTACCTCTGGCGTTTTTGGCGGCACGTGCCCCGCGATGGCATGGTGACGGTGTATGATCGATCATGGTATGGCCGCGTGCTGGTCGAGCGGCTGGAAGGGTTTGCGCGGGAAGATGAATGGAGACGGGCTTACCGCGAACTCAACGTGTTTGAGCATCAGCTCATCGAGCACGGCACGATCGTGGTCAAATTTTGGCTGCACATCAGCAAGGAGGAGCAGCTGCGCCGATTCCGGGTCCGCGAGCAGACCGAATACAAACGGCACAAGATCAACGCCGAGGACTGGCGCAACCGGCGCAAGTGGGACCAATACGAAATTGCGGTGGGCGATATGCTGGCTCTCACCCGGCAACCGCATGCCCCTTGGCATCTGGTTTCGGCCGAGGACAAGCGCTATGCGCGCCTGCAGGTATTGAAGTTATCGTGCCGGCAACTGGAAGCGGCCTTGGCGCAGGGCTAGGATTCCGTCGGCGCCTCGCCACTGCGGTGGGCATTGAATCGGCGCATCATGGCTTCCATGTCCTTCAGGCGGACCGGTTTTAGCAGATAGTCGTTGGCCCCCGCCTCCATCACGCGCTCCTTCTGTTCAGCCCGGGCATCCGCCGTGAGGGCCGTGATCCATACGTGACGCATGTTTTCGCCGCCGGAACCATCCCGGATTTTCTGAATGGCGGTGTAACCGTCCATCTCCGGCATGTGCAGATCCATCAAGACCAAGTGGTAGTCGGAGCGTTTCAGTTCATCGAGCGCGATCCGGCCATTCTCGGCCACGGTCCATTGACAGCCGAAATGACCCAGCACCTTTTGCATCAACAATTGGTTCACCGGATTATCTTCCACTAACAGCACTTGCAGATCGAAGGTGTTGATGTTGGTAAACGGCAGCGGAGTTGTGCCGGTGGCCGGAGTCGCCAAGGCGGAGCGCAGCGCATCGTGGTGGGCCGGCTTGTTGACCAGTAGGCGGAAGTATAGGGCCGCAGCGCCGCGCGATTTGCGGGCGAAAGGCCCAATGGCACCAAGGCGATCAGTTTTTCCCGTGGCAAATTCGCGGGCAGGCCGTGGCTTTGAATCAGCTCCTTGGCCAGTTTATCCGTGATATTCACCAAGGCGGTATCCCAGGATTGGGCGGGCAGTTCCTCGGGAGTGCAGGCGGTAATCCGGGCGCCCCATTGTTCGCACATGCGACAGAGTTCATCCCGCAAGATCCCGGCTTCCGCGGCGATGGCCACGCGCACCCCCGAGATGTTGTGGGGCGGGATGATCGCTTTGCTCGCCGGAGGCTCGACCTCTTCGGCAATGATGCTGAAGGAAAAAGTGGAACCCGAGCCCACCGAACTTTCCACTTTCATGGAGCCGCCCATCAATTGCACCAGATTGCTACTGATCGCGAGACCCAGCCCGGCCCCATTGTAGCGTCGCGTGCTGGAAGTCTCCAACTGACTGAAAGGGCGGAATAGTTTTTCAAACTTGGCCGGATCAATGCCAATGCCGGTATCCTTGACGGTAAAGATCACCGCACGCTGGCCCTTGGGGTGGTCTTCGGTCGGAGCGACCGGCTCACCCTGCACGGTGATCATCACGTCCCCGGATTCGGTAAACTTCACCGCGTTACCGATCAGGTTCAGGAGCACTTGCCGCAACCGGCCCATATCGGTCAGGACTGACTTGGGCACCGATTCGTCGATACGGTAGAGTAACTCGATGTTTTTCTCGCTGGCGCGGGTGGCCATCATGTCCAGCGCATCCTCGAGACATTCGCGCGGATCGGTGGGCTGCAGGTCGAGTTTGAGTTTGCCGGTCTCGATGCGGGCCGAATCCAGGATATCGTTGGTCAGTTGAATCAGCGCTTCGCCACTGGAACGAATGGTGCGCATGTATTCCTCCTGTTCGGCGTTGAGCGGGGTTTCCAGCAGGAGGTTGGTAAAGCCCACAATACCGTTGAGGGGCGTGCGCACCTCGTGGCTCATGGTCGCGAGGAAATGGCTCTTGGCCCGGTCGCCCGCTTCGGCCTGCTCCTTGGCCTCGCGCAGGATGGTCTCGTTGCGGCGCACCTCGCTCAGGTCCTCATAGATGGCGACGAAGCAAGTCACTTGATCCTGCCGGTCGCGCACGGCGGTGATAATACCCCGCACCGGATAACTGGACCCATCCGGCCGGCTGTTCAGCCATTCGCCGCTCCAGTTTCGCCGAGCGTAAAAAATGGCGGCGATATCCGTGGCGGTTTCGACCGGAATGGTCTCGCGGATATATTCCCGCCACGGTTTGCCGATGAGATCGCGGCGGGAATGGCCCACCTGGGAACAAAAACCTTGGTTGGCATATTCAATACGGCCCTGCAGATCGATGATCATCACGGCGGTGTGGCTTTGTTCGATGGCCTCGGAAAGATTGCGAATAACCTCATTCTGCTCCTGTTGCCGCCGCAGCACCGCATAACCGACCAGCGAGAAACCAAATAACACCCAGACATAGAGGGTGGACTTGGCGCTCGCCGACCAGATTTGCCAACGCCAATTGGATGCGGCCATATCCACCCCCAATACTTCCTGCACATTGCCGTTCGCATCCCGGGAGACCAAGGCGTAGCCGGTCACCCAGGTGCCAAAGGCATCCTTGATGGGCCCCTCGGTGGCTGGCAGACCATTCTTCAGGATGGATTGCAAACCGGGCGAAGCGACCGCTTCGGGGTAATCATCGCCGGGCAGCGAAATATCGGGTGACCCCGCCGGTTCTGAATCTGCGAGAAAGATTACGTGCGGATATTCGGGCATAGCCCGAAGAGGTAGACGAAATGCACATTGGTATCCGCCGTGCGATAGCGTATCAGGCGTTCCTTGATATCGCTGTAGACCGGCGACGTTTGATCCGCCTCCGTCCCGGTCAATTTGTGCATTTCACTTTTATCAAAAGCAGATGCGGCCCGTTTCGCATCGCTGATCAGGGAGTGGAGCAATTCATCGCGGGTGGAGACATAGCCCCAGCGGCCGGCCAGCAAGCCGGCCACAATAATCAGACCAGCCAACAGAGGCAGGCGGTGTCTACGGATGCGTGATCGTAATTGGCTCGACAAGGTGAGAGGGAATTAAGACCGGGGGCATGCCCCACGCAATCACGAAGCAGGGCACAAAAAAGCCGCCGCGAGTATTCGCGACGGCTGAATGTTGAAATGAATGAAGTTTAGGAAACGTGACCCGAGACGAGCTTGGTCATCTCGAACATACTGACCTTGGACTTGCCATTGAAGACAGCCTTCAGCTTGTCGTCGGCATTGATCTGGGTCTTCACCTTCGGATCCTGCAGTTTGTTCTTCTTAATGTAGACCCACAGTTTCTTGGTAAGCTCCGTGCGAGGGAGGGGGGTCGAGCCGACGACAGCAGCGAGCTTAGCGTCAGGTGTGACCGGTTTCATGAACGCGGCGTTGGGTTTGCGAGCGGTTTTTTTAGCCATAGTAATTTTTTGATTAGGGTGCTTTCGATCGAAAGCAACGCATTTATAGAGGGAGAAAGCCCTGTTTGCCTAGGAGAATTTTGCAAATCGTAACAGTTGAGGCAGGTCGGATGATCAGTGGTTGAGCCTTGGGATTACCCGTTTTTAGCGGGCTTGTCCTCCATTTGCACGAACTGTTGGTAAAGTTCCGCGTAGTGGCCGCCTTGTGCGAGCAGTTCCTCGTGACGGCCCTGTTCAATGATACGGCCTTGATCCAAAACCAACACCTGATCGGCATGGCGGATCGTGCTTAAACGGTGGGCGACAATGAAGCTGGTGCGACCGCGCAGCAATGCGACGAGGGCTTTTTGCAGGCGCTCCTCCGTCAAGGCATCGATGGAACTGGTGGCTTCATCCAGGATTACAATCCGGGGATCCGCCAGCAGGGCCCGGGTGAAACAGACCAGCTGGCGTTGCCCGACCGACAGGGCGGAACCGCGTTCCCCCACTTCGGTGAACAGGCCTTGCGGCAGGTTTTCAAATATATCCAAGCAATCGAGTTGGCGGGCGGCTTCGCGGATTTCCACATCGGTTGCTTCCGGCCGGCTCAGTCGGATGTTGTCCAGCACCGTGCCACTGAAGAGAAAGTTCTGCTGCTGCACCATGCCCATCTGGCGATGCAGGGATTTGCTGGTCAGGGCGCAGATGTCGTGTCCGTCGATCAACAGCACCCCACTGGTCGGCAGATAGAATTTGGCGACGAGGTTGATGATGGAGCTTTTGCCGCTGCCGGTATGCCCCACCAAGGCGACGGTCTGGCCGGGCTCGGCCGTGAAATTCACCTCGTGCAGCACCGGTTTGTCCGGAATGTAACTGAACGTGAGGTTGCGCAATTCCACCCGGGCTCCCACCGGAATATTATCAGCGCCGGTGGCCGGGCGCGGCAGATCAACGGCGGCCGGATCATCCTCCCAGTCCGGCTTCGCATCAATCAGGCGGAACACGCGTTCAGCCCCGGCCATCGCGACCAAGGCCTGGTTGTATTGGTTACCCAGCGTGGCAATCGGCGAGAAAAAGAAATTGGACAGAAAGAAAAATTGAATCAGCGAGGACACGGCCATGTCGCCGTGAAACACCCGCCAACCGCCGAACAGCAGCAGGATTGCGACGAAGAACTGACTGTTCAATTCCAACAACGGGGTGAGCACCCCGGATGTGCGGGCGAGCGCCAGATTGTAGCGGGAATGATCGGCCAACAATGAACGGAAGAAACCGGCGTTGGTCTCCTGCCGCACAAATCCCTGGGTGACGCGGATGCCGCTGACCGATTCGGCGAGGGTGGCGGTTACGCGGCTGAAACTTTCCTGGGCCGACCGCGTGAGGTTGCTGAGTTTGACGCGGAAGTGGCGGTTGATACTCCAAAGAATCGGAGCCATCGCGAGCACCACGCCGAATAGCTTGAGGTCCAGATGAGCCATGACGGCCGCCGTCACCACCATCTGTCCGCCCTGCACGACGGAAACAAAAAATACATTCTGAATCCCGACACGCAGTGACTCAACGTCGCTGGTCAGCCGGCTGATAATCCGGCCAAGTTTCATCCGGTGAAAGAAACTCATGGGCTGGCGTTGCACCCGCTCGAAGATCTGGGCGCGCAGCAGGTTCACGACAATTTGGCCGATTTCCAAAGCCAGGCGTTGCCGCCAGCGCATCATGCCCTCCGTAATCAGGGCAATGGCCGCATAGCCCAGCACGGCCCAAGGCAGCACATCAATTTTGCCCTCCGCGATCGGGCCCGCAATGATGCGCGACGAGGCCCAGATCATCGCGGACAACTGCAGTGGTCGCAGCATCACGATGACGATCAACCACCGGGTCTTGGATTTTACCGGACCGGTGTAACTGAACAACCGCCGGATCAAACTCCATTGCAAGGGCCGGAAGTGTGCCTCTTCGATTTCCTCCGGTGAACGTTCCACGACGGTGATATCGCCGGTCTTGACCGCGTGTTCCTTCATGAGGCGTCCTCCGGTGCCGCGGGGCCGACCTGCAGTTCGCTGCCGTCGAGTAATTGCAGCTTCGCCACCCGGCGATAGGGTCCCGGCACCCGCATGAGTTCCTCGTGGGTGCCCTGCTGGGTAATCCGACCTTCTTCCATTACGATGACGAAGTCCGCGCGGCGCAGGGTGCTTAAACGGTGCGCCACGATGAAAGTGGTGCGTCCGGCAATGGCTCGGTCGAGGGCTTCAAAAATTTCGTGTTCGGTTTCGCTGTCGATCGCCGCGGTCGGATCATCCAGCAGCAGGATGGCTGGTTCCAGCAGGACGGCGCGCGCGATGGCGAGCCGTTGCCGTTGCCCGCCGGAGAGGGTGTTGCCGCTTTCACCGAGGATCGTTTCGTAGCCCTTTGGCAGCTGCATTATGAACTCGTGGGCCGCCGCGATTTTTGCCGCCTTCACCACCTGCTCCATCGTCGCATCCGGATGGCCGAAAGCGATGTTGGCCGCAACGGTATTGGAAAAGAGAAAGCTCTCCTGAAACACGAGACCGATATTGCGGCGCAAGTCATCAAGATGCAGCCGGCGCGCATCGATTTCATCAATCAGCAGGCTGCCGCGCACCGGATCGTAAAAGCGCGGGATGAGGCTCATCAGCACACTTTTGCCGGCCCCGGTCGCACCGAGAATGGCCACGCATTGACCGGGGTTTACCTGCAGGTTGATTTCCTTCAGCACCGGGGTCAGGCCGCTGTAATCAAAGGAAACATTTTCGAAGCGCACGGTCCCTGCGAGTTTGGGACGCCGCAGGGCATTGGGCCCGTTTTCCACTTCGACTGGCGAATCGAGAATCTCGAACACCCGGCGCGCCCCGATCAGGGATTGCTGCACGGTGTTCACCAGGTTGGCCACGTTGTTGACCTGTCCGGAAAACTGCTCGAGCAATCCCGCAAATACCACGAGTCCGGCGCCGAGCGCCAGTTGGCCTTGGATCACCAACCAGCCGCCGTAACCGAGCAGCACCATCATGTTGATGCGGGTGAGGAAACCGACCGCGGGTGAAAACAAGCTCACTTGGTTGAAGATATTTTGCTGCTGGTCCAGCACGGCGTTGTTCGCGGCATCGAATTTGGCGCGGTCCTCTTCCTCCCGGCCGAAGCCTTTGGTGACCGCGATGCCCTGGATGCTTTCGGCAAAGGTCTGCACCATCTTGTCCACGAGCCCCCGGTTCTTCGCATACTCGGGTTGAATTTTCCGCGAAAACAACATCGAGATGATCCACAAGATGGGGGTCGTGGCCAGGCAGGCCACCGTTAGCCCCGGACTCAGGCTCACCATGTAGATGACGTAGACCGTGAGTGATATCACCATGATCACCGTCTGGATCAGCACTTGGTCGACAAACATCCGCACGGCTCCCACGTCACTGGTTACGCGGGTGATGATCGATCCCGTGGTGTTGGCGTCGAAGAAGCGGAAACTCAGCCGCTGCAGCTTGTCGTAAACCTCACTGCGCAGATCCAGCACCAGTTTCTTGTGCACGAGGATGTTCACCGCGACGGCGTAGGCGTAGTTGAGAATCGCCCGTGTCAATGCCAGCCCCAGAATAATACCAGCCAGCAACAGCAGCACGTGCATGGGCTCCCAGTGCAGCGGCAGATCGACCCCGAACTTCAGCTGCGGGGCGGCTACTCCCGGGGTGCCGTCCGCATTGGCGGGAGTCACGATGTGACGGATGTAGTCGATTCCGACTCCGGTGAAGCTCAGGCCGAAAATGCCCAGGGTCAGCAGCACGATCTGAATCAGGACCACCCCGATGCAGGAGAGCCGGTAACGCCACGCCAGTCCAAACAGCCGTCGGATCAGTTCCCCGTTCGAGGGAATCGCCGCGGCGGTGGTAGGCGGAGGTTCTGACATGTGAACCCCCACGTTAAAAACCATGCCGACGAATACACGATTTTTTTAACTAATTAAAGTCATCCAGGCCGCGCTAGAGCAGCGAACCCCGTAAAACCAAGAATGCCACGCTGAAATAAATGATCAAACCGGTCACGTCCACGAGGGTGGCGACAAACGGAGCGCTCGAAGTCGCGGGATCGAGGCCCAGACGTTTCAGGATCAAGGGGAACATCGATCCGACCAAGGACCCCCACAACACAATCCCCACGAGAGACATGCCTACGGTGACGGCTACTTTCAGTGCGTGTTCACCATAGACCGGGGAAAACATGGACCAGATCGCGATGCGCAGAAATCCGATCAAACCCAGAATCAAACCCAGGGCCGTGCCGGCCATGAGTTCCCGCCGCATGATTTTCCACCACTCGCGGAGTTTAAACTCACCCAAAGCCAGTGCGCGGATCACCAGGGTCGCCGCCTGCGAACCCGCGTTGCCACCGGCACTGATGACCAAGGGCACGAACAGCATCAGCACCACGGCCTTCGCGATTTCATCTTCAAAAAAAGCCATGGCCGTGGCGGTGAACATCTCCCCAATGAGCAGGACCACCAGCCAAGTGGCGCGTTTCTGGATCATCCGGTGCAGCGGGGTCGTCGTGTAGGGCTCATCAAACGCTTCACTGCCGCCCAGTTTCTGAATATCCTCGGTGGCTTCTTCATCCGCCACGTCGAGCATGTCGTCGACCGTGACAATCCCGATTAACTTTTTCCCCTCGCCCACGACCGGCAGAGCAACGCGGTCAAACTTACGAAACATCTCCAGCGCTTTTTCCCGGTCATCGTCCGGGGCCAGTGCCGCGTAGTTGCCATCCATCAATTCCTTGACCGGACGGTCCACCGACCCGAGCAGAAACCGCCGCACCCGCACGTCGTCAATCAGTCGCCCGCCGTCATCCACCACGTAAACCACGTTAAGGGTTTCCCGGTCGTAGCCATGTTGCCGAATATAATCCAGCGACTCGCGCACTGACCATTCCGGGTGCACGGCGACATAATCAAGGGTCATCATGCGACCGACACTGTGTTCGGGATAAGCGAGCAAAGACTGCGCGACCTGTCTTTCATCCGGGCTGAGCAAGGACAGCAGCTGCATGGCCAGATCCAGCGGCAAATCATCGAGGAAAGCGGTGCGGTCATCCGCCGAAAGTTCGTTCAAGAGCGCGGCCGATTGTTCCGGTGTGAGCAGTTTCAACAGGCGGTGCTGCGCCTCCAATGCGAGATAGGGAAACGTGGCCGCCGCCATTTCGCGCGAAGTCAGACGAAACAACAGCGCTAACTTTTCCACCGGCAGATCCGCAATGATCGGCGCCAAGTCACTCGGCAACCAGCGGGTCAGCTTTAGGCGCAAGCCCACGCCGTCCTTGGCCTTTAACAAGGCGCTGATCTCGGCTTTGAGCTCGGTGGTGGTTTCGGGCATTTTTGCACGCTAGTGTTGCCTGTGCCTCTGGCAATCTCTCACCCGCGAGATGCGCACTTGTTACAATCCTCCTCGCCAGCACCGGTCACAATCCGCTATCCATGACGGCGGTTTTCCTGTTTCCGTTCTGTCCGCCGGTCCCTGAGCCTATGAAAAAATATCCATGTGCAACGTTTCTCCCGCTGGTGCCCGTGCTCTTGGTTTGGCTGGGAATAGCCGGCTGCAATCGAACCGAATCCACCCACTGGCAGGGCTATCTCGAAGGAGAATTCATCTATGTGGCCGCGCCATTGTCCGGGCAGCTGGATACGCTGGCGGTGACCCGCGGCGACCAGATTGAGGCCGGGGCGTCTTTGTTCACCTTGGAGCAAACGGCGGAATTGGCCACCCGGCAGGAAGCGGCGGAACGGGTGAAGGCGGCTCAAGCCCGCTTGGCTGATCTGCTGATCGGGGCCCGCCCGAGTGAGTTGGCCGCCTTGGAGGCCCGCCTCGCCCAAGCGCGGAGTGCCGCCGAGCTGTCCGGGAATGAATTGGACCGGCAGGAGGAGCTCCGGATTGCCCAAGTCAACTCGGCCGAGACTTATGATCGGGCCAAGCTTACCCATCAAAAGAACCTTAGTGCGGTGGACGAACTGGTCGCACAACTAGAGACGGCGCGATTGGGTGGACGAGCCTCCACTGTAACCGCCGCCGAGGCCGAGGTAAGTGTAGCTGAAGCGTCCTTGGCGCGTGCCAACTGGAGTGTTGCGCAAAAAAGTCAGACGGCGCCACATGGCGGCTTGGTGTATGATACCCTTTATCGTGCGGGAGAATTTGTGGCGGCCGCCAAGCCGGTTGTCGTGCTGCTGCCGCCGGAAAATATCAAGGTGCGCTTCTTTGTGGCCGAAACGGTGTTTGGCTCACTGAAGGTGGGCGATGCACTACACGTAAACATTGATGGTCGGCCCGGGCCTCTGACGGCACACATCAGCTATCTCTCGCCCAAGCCCGAATACACGCCTCCGGTGCTCTACAATCGTGAAAACCGGGCGAAACTGACCTTCATGGTGGAAGCCAGCCTCGATGCGGCCGATACGCGGGAATTACATCCGGGCCAGCCGGTCGATGTTGAGCCAGTGAACTAATCACGATGAACGACCACGATTTCGTGATCGATGTCAGCGGCATCGCGAAACGCTTCGGCGACAAGACGGTGGTCAACGGCATCGACCTGCAGGTGAAGCGCGGGGAAATATATGGATTCCTTGGTCCCAACGGCAGCGGTAAGACCACCTTCATCCGCATGCTGTGCGGCTTGCTCACACCTGATGCGGGTCGCGGCACTTGTCTGGGTTTCGATGTCTTGTCGCAACAGGCCGAGATCAAACGCCAGGTCGGCTACATGACGCAGCGCTTCAGCTATTACGAAGATCTCACCATTGCGGAGAATCTCGATTTCATCGCCCGCGTCTATGCCGTGCCGGATCGCAAGGCCGTGGTGGACCGCAGTCTTGAACGACTCGGGCTGAAAAACCGGCGCAAGCAACTGGCGGGGGAATTGTCCGGTGGGTGGAAACAGCGCCTCGCCTTGGCGGCGTGCTTGATTCATTCGCCGAAACTGCTGCTGCTCGATGAACCGACCGCCGGCGTGGACCCCAAGGCGCGGCGGGATTTCTGGGATGAAATCCATGGCCTGGCCGCGGATGGGCTGACGGTGCTGATCACGACACACTACATGGACGAGGCGGAGCGGTGTCACCAGCTGGCCTACCTGGCTTACGGAACTTTGCTCACCCAAGGCACGGTGCGTGAAGTCGTCGCTTCCGCCGCCCTGACCACGTGGAGCGTGGCAGGTCCTGGGCTGCGTGAGTTGGCGGTGAAGCTCCGCCAACTCGACGGCATCGAGCAGGTGGTGGCCTTTGGCACCACGCTGCACGTCAGTGGCCGCGACGCGGCCCAATTGGAGTCGGCGATTCAGCAATTGCGCGACGACCGGCATCAATGGACGAAAATCCAGGCTGGTTTGGAGGATGTTTTCATCAGCCTGATGGGAGAATCGAAAGACAACTTCGCCTGACCATGCGACGCTTCACCCCTCATCGTCTCTGGGCCGTCGTCATCAAGGAGTTCATCCAGATGCGGCGCGACCGCGTGACCTTTGGCATGATGGTCGGCATCCCGCTCATGCAGCTGATGCTTTTCGGGTTTGCGATCAATTCGGATCCGCGGCAACTCCCCACGGCGGTGCGCATGGCGGATGACGGCCCCTTTGCGCGCACCCTCGTGGCGGCGATGCAGCACAGCGAATACTTTAACATCATTCGCACGACGGCCACGGAGGCGGAGACGCAACAATTGCTGCAATTGGGTGAGGTGCAGTTTGTGGTGAACATTCCGGTGGATTTCTCCCGTCAACTATTGCGCGGGGAGCGCCCCGCCCTATTGGTCGAGGCCGATGCCACTGACCCCGCGGCGGTGGGTCCGGCGGTTTCGGCACTGCGGGCCGTGGCTGACTCGGTATTGGATCGTGACTTAAAAGGTCCCTTGGCCGCCCTGCGGGTCTCGCAAAGTCCGATCGAGCTGCGGCTGCATGCGCATTACAACCCGGAAAATATCACCCAATACAACGTGGTGCCTGGTTTGCTCGGCGTGGTGCTCACGATGACGATGGTGGTGATCACGGCCTTGGCCATCACCCGCGAACGCGAACGAGGCACGATGGAAAATCTGCTCGCGACTCCCGTGCGACCTTTCGAGGTGATGCTCGGCAAGATCATTCCCTATATCGTCGTCGGCTATATCCAGTTGTCGCTCATTTTGTTGGCGGCCCATTTCATATTTCAAGTTCCGCTGGTTGGCAGTGTCACCTTGCTCTACCTGGTCGCGTTTCTTTTCATCGCCGCCAATCTGGCCGTGGGGATCACCTTCTCCACTTTGGCCAAGAATCAATTGCAGGCGGTGCAGATGGCTTTCTTCTTCTTCCTGCCGTCGATTCTACTTTCCGGATTTATGTTTCCGTTTCGCGGCATGCCGGAGTGGGCCCAGTGGGTTGGCACCTGCCTGCCCAACACGCACTTTCTGCGCATCGTGCGCGGCATTCTACTAAAAGGAAACGGCTTCACCGAAATCATTCCCGAACTCTGGCCGTTGCTGCTGTTTCTCACCATCGCGATGACGATCGGGGTGAAACGCTACCGCCAGACGCTCGATTGATAATCTCAGTTCAGGCTTTTCGGTGGCGGGGGCAACGTGGCCACGTGCACGGTTTGCGTCGGGAAGGCGAACGAGAGACCACGGGCAAGCACGGCGCGCATGATCTTCAGGTTGATCGCTTCGCGCAGTTCGAACGCCTTCAAGATCGCGGGTTCGGTGGCAAAATAGATGATCTGGATATCCAGGGATGAGGCGCCGTAGTTAAGGAAGTTCACGGCGGAGAACTCCTGATGAACCCCGGGGTCCTGCTTCAAGATATCGCGGATGTCGCCGAGAATTGCCTCCATCTGCTCCGGCTTGGTCTCGTAGGTCAGCCCGATTGTCAGGTCAACGCGGCGCTGCGGCATGCGCGAGTAGTTTGTAACCGGGTCGCTCGCCACTGACTTGTTGGGAATGATGATCAGGGTGCGTTCCGGGGTGCGCAGCTTGGTCGAGCGCAGGCCGATGTCCTCGACCGTGCCCTTGAGCGAACCGATCTGCACAAATTCCCCGATCTTAAACGGCTGGTCAATGGCGACGACGATCGAGCCAAAGACATTCGCAATCGTATCCTGCGCGGCGAGGGCGAAGGCCAGTCCGCCGATCCCGAGACCGGCGAGAAACGCCTTCACGTCAGCGCCGAGGCTTTGCGCGATCAGCAGCACCCCGAACACCACGACAATGGCGATTAACGTTTTTTTGATCCACGGCATGAAGGCCGCGATGCCCATCTGCCGTTCCTTCGCTGCCGCTTGCAGATGATCCAGAATGGTATCGAAAGCGCGGAGGAAGAGCCAAAAAAGGGTCAGTGAATAGGCCACGGTCATGGCATAGCCCAATGCATCGTCTCCGCTCGGTGAAAGTTTGAGCACCTTGAGCGCAGTCATGATCCCGGTGACCACGATCAAGGTCGCCACGGGATCCTGCAGCGCGGGAAACAGCTTTTCGTCCAAGGTGGTCTTGGTGCGGGCCGCCATTTTGCGGAAGAACCCAAAAATGATCACGGTAACGACCTTTCGCAGGAGGAAGGCAAAAATGATAATCAGAACCGCAATGACATAGTGCGCGGTCGTGTTGCCGCTGTTTCTCACGTCAAAAATTTCCAGGGCACTATCCACGACCACTTCCATAAAATCCGGGGTGCGCGGTTCGGCCTGACCGCTGGCCACCGCGGCGGCGGCGTTGACGGTTTGCGTCTGGGCCGCAGCGGCAGCGCTATCGGGCGCATCGGATTCCTGCGCCCGGCCTCCGGCCAGCAAAGTGAAGCAGACAAGGAGCAAGCAGAGGCGGCGTTTCATATGGTCAGATGGCCGACAAATCATCGGTTGGCGTCAGCTTGTCAAAATCTTCTCAATCCCGTTCCGCTGGATGGTGGAAACCGCCTGTAATTTTCCAGAAGGCCAATCCCCGGCTTGAATCCGGGCATGGGCTGCGCGCATCCTCCCGGGTCCATGTTTAACCTGTTCGCCATCGTCGATACCCTGCCTGCCCTACCGTGGTGGGCTTGGACAGGTTTCTTCGTCTTCATTACGGGCATGCTGATGTTGGACCTGGGGGTATTTCAAAAGGAGGCCCATGAGGTGAAGATGAAGGAGGCGCTATCCTGGTGCGTCGTGTGGTTCACCCTCGCCCTCGCATTCAACGGCTTGATCTGGTGGTGGCAGGGACCGCATCCGGCCCAGCAATTTCTGGCCGCCTATCTGGTGGAGCTGTGTCTGAGCGTGGACAACGTTTTCGTCTTCATTCTGGTGTTCGCCTACTTCAAGGTGGCACCGCGCTACCAACACCGGGTGTTGTTCTGGGGCATTATCGGTGCCGTGATCATGCGAGCCGTGTTCATCCTGGTCGGGGTCAGCGTGATCGCACGTTTCCACTGGATCCTGTATGTCTTCGGCGCGTTCCTGGTTTACACCGGCATCAAAATGGCGCTGCCGAGCAAGGAGGAAGTCGATGTGGACCCGGACCACAATTTCGCGGTCCGTCTCTTCCGCCGATTTTTCCCTGTCACCCAGAAAAAGCACGGCGGCGATTTCTTCATCAAGGAGAACGGGCGTTTTCTCGCCACGCCAATGTTCATCGTGTTGATCGTGATCGAGACCACCGACCTGGTCTTTGCCTTGGATTCGCTACCCGCCGTGCTGGCGATCACCCGCGACGGCTTCATCGCGTTGACCTCCAATATTTTTGCGATTCTCGGACTGCGCTCACTCTATTTTGCACTCAATGGCGTGATGCGACTCTTCCGCTACCTCAAGGTCGGCCTTGCGCTCATCCTGACCTTCATTGGCGTCAAGATGCTGATTGAGCACTGGGTTGAACTGTCCATAGCCGTTTCCCTTGGCGTGATAGCCGGGGTGCTGACCACCTCGATCCTGTTGTCGGTTTTGATTCCCGAAAAGAAATAGGGTCAGGCTAGAAACCGCTTCGTCCATTCCGGCTTGGGTAACGGGCAGGCCTGCCATTCCCCCCAGATCCGGTAGCGCCAACGCGCGATCACCTTGTAGCCGGCGTCGCGCCAGCTGGTCGGAATGATGCCCAGCACGGTGCCCATCGCTTTGGCCAAACCTCCGCAAACGCGCAAAGCGGCCACCACCCCATTGGTGCGCAAGAGATAGTGCCCCTGCGACGGGTTCGTCCAGTCCGGCACGAAAACCATCGAATCAAAATCCTCGGTGGGTAAACCCTGCGACCGCAGATATGCCTGTGCCGGTTCGCTCTGCAGTGGCGCAAAATGAATCCGGGCGTGCCGGTCCATCCGCAGCAGCAACCGCACGCTGCGATTGCACAGTCCGCAGGTGCCGTCGAACAGCAGGACTGGTAACGGGGATTTTTCCGGATGGTTGCTCACGACTTGGCTTGTTGCGCGTAAACCTCTGCAATGTCGGCCAAATCGCAAGCCGCGTCCACCACGCCGGCAAACCGCTCGCAGCGATGGGGGTCGGTGAAGCTGCCTCGTTCCGCATAATGCATGACGCCAGCCTCCAGTTTCCACGTGCCTTTCTGATGTTGGATTTTTTCCTGCACCTCGGGC
>Ga0222713_10002396_pt1 | contig 20105 bp, 26 predicted proteins | sample C33_649DmetaG_FD_165061 | JGI IMG/M metagenome (GOLD analysis project Ga0222713, IMG submission 165061) | Estuarine water microbial communities from San Francisco Bay, California, United States - C33_649D | ecosystem: Environmental > Aquatic > Marine > Unclassified | place: USA: California...
CGCTGATTGCGACCACGCCAGCGCCCGCAGCTTCTGCACCCGCGCAACCAGAACCGGCAGCACCGACACCACCAACCCGATCTAACGAATCCATTCTCCTGCGCCTGCTTGATGACGCTGGCGAGCGATTGCAATCAATCGAGTGTAGCGCCGTCAAGCGATTCGCAAACAAGCCCTCGGAGTTTCTGGCCAAGCTCGATCACTTCTGCACCGAGCATCGCTCGAGGGTGGTGGCGGCATACGCGCCAGTGCTTGAGGCGTTCGGGCTGAGCGCGGATCTCGACCACCATGTCGGCAGGCATCTCGACCAGTTCCGATCGGTATGGCTGGATTTTTCGGGCACCGTCTCAGCGAAAGATTTTTCGGATGCAGTCCTTGAAAAAATCAAAACCATGAAAGGATCTAAAGATGAAAACTAACATTGAACGAAGGTTCTCAACCGAGCTGCGAGTCGATCCAGGCACGCAGAAGATCATTGGCTACGCCGCAAAGTACGATCTCCCCTCCGAGGATCTTGGCGGATTCCGTGAGTTTGTGCGTCCAGGAGCGTTTCAGCGCTCCCTAGATAATCATCCCGATGTGAGAGCACTCATCGACCACAACCCGAGTCTAATCCTCGGACGCACCCTCTCAGGCACACTCAGGCTCGAGAGCGATGCGGTCGGTCTGCGGGTCACGATCGACCCACCGAACACCCAGTACGCCGCCGACCTTATGGCAGTCATGGCCCGCGGTGATGTCTCTCAGATGTCATTTGCATTCACGACGAACCTAGATTCGTGGGATCTCGTGGACGGTGAGCGGGTGCGCTCCCTTCTCTCCGTGGATCTGCATGATGTGAGTGTGGTCACCTACCCAGCTTACCCCGACACCAGCGTCGCGGTGCGCTCACTGACCAGCATGATCGACGAATCGGTGAAAGCTGCCCAAAGGCTGAGAGACCTCCAGATCCGTCGAATTTGGTAGGGTTTTGCACATTTCCCGGGGGTGGGGGATTTACCCCACCCCGACCTAAAAGAAATAACTCCCCGAGTTTTGACAGTTAAAACACTGTCATGCTAAATTAATCACATCGAATCCGTGCAGTCTTTACGCACAGATCCCGAACAAGGGACCTGTGCGTTTATTTTTTCCCGCCCGGGAAAAAGCACCCGGTCCTAATACCGATCCATATTAGGAAAAAATCCGATGAACGAAATCGAAACACTGCGCACCGAGCGCGCTGCTAAGCTTAACGAAGCTCGAGCAATCCATGCCAAGGGCGAAGCTGAAAAACGAGCTCTGACTCCTGAGGAGCAGACTGCGTTTGATAATCTGGTTGCCGAGGTTGATGATCACGAAATGAGAATCAGCGAACTTGAAGCGGCAGCTCCTGCACCCGCAACCAACTCCGCAGACGCTGGCACCACCCGCAGCGCCAAGCTTGCCGAGCTCGATGAAAAAAGCAAAAAAGTGTCGACAAGGAAGTCAGCACCCATTGAAGCTCCTGCGTTTGTACGCGATCTTGGAGATCGTCAAGCAACTGCAGACCGAGCCCTGGCCCTTCGAGGATGGCTGGGATTTCACAGCGTGAACGGCGCTTCTGATGCTCAACGCCTTGCAGCTCAGCGCTCTGGCCTTGAGCTTGGGAACAATCGCTTGAGCTTCAAGCTCGGTGCCAAGGCTCCCAAGAGCCAAGCCGAAGCCCGTGCTCAATCCTTATCCGGTTCCGCTGGTGGTTACACTGTTCCACAGGGTTTTCTCAATCAATTGGAAGCTTCCTTGTTGGCATTCGGTGGGATGCGAGAAGTCGCAACCATTATCCGAACTGGCGAAGGAAACGACTTGCCGATTCCAACCGTCAGCGATCATTCCAATGTTGGAGCGATCCTGGCTGAAAATACCCAGGTCGCTGAGCAGGATGTGACCTTCGGTCAGATCACGCTGAAAGCCTACAAATACAGCAGCAAGCTCATCCGAGTTTCTGCTGAACTTTTGCAGGACACTGCGATTGATTTGGAGTCCTTTATCGGGGGGGCTTTAGGGGAGAGAGTGGCAAGAATTTTAAACACTCACTTCACCACAGGTGACAACTCCAGCAAGCCCCAGGGCATTTCAGCATCCGGTTCCAGCGTCACCGCTGCCGCAACCGGTGCTGTGACCTATGCGGAACTGGTGGATCTCCAGCATAGTCTTGATCCTGCCTATCGTGCGAATGCAAGATTCATGATGCACGACAGCACTTTCAAGGCTATCAGGAAATTGGTGGACGATCAGAATCGTCCGATCTTCCAGCCTGACATCAGCGCCTCATCTCCTGGCACACTGCTCGGCTCGCCGATCGTGATCAACCAGGATGTGGCAACGATGGCAGCTTCCGCCAAGGCGATCTATTTTGGTGACTTCAGCAAGTACATCATCCGCGATGTCCAGGACTTCACCCTCCTGCGTCTCGAGGAAAGGTACGCTGATTATCACCAAGTCGGTTTCGTTGGATTCTCCCGTCACGACGGAAGAATCCTCGATGCTGGCACTGACCCCATCAAGCACTTGGTGATGGCAGCAAGCTAATGAAAGTTAAATTCCTCACCTCCGTGGCCGGTTTGAATTTTGGCTATGATGCGAATCTGGTCTATGATCTGCCGGACTCGGAGGCAAAAAAATGCGTTGATCTTGGGTGGGCAAGCGTCGTTGAGGCGCTTGCTCCTCCACTCCCCGAAACCCGTAAAAACAAGGCTGAGAAGGCAACCACCAAAAAACACAAAGAGACTCGCTAATGCTCACGGTCACCACGCCACCAGCGACCGAACCAGTCACCCTCGCAGAGATGAAACTGCATTCGAGGATCGACACCCTAGAGGATGACGACCTCATCCTCGGCTTGATCTCGGCGGCGCGTCAGCACATCGAGCAGATGGCAAACATCAAGCTGATCACGCAGACCCTTGCGCTCTCGATAGATGAACTTCCAGACAGCGGGATCATTTACCTTGATGGCCCGGTGCAGTCCGTGGACTCGATCATTTATTACGACCTCGCCGGAAACCAGCAGGAGTGGGACAGCTCGCTCTACCAGGTCGACACCAGCGCCAACCCCGGGCGAGTCATGCCAGCCTATGATGAAGACTGGCCCGATGTGATCGATGACTACAACTCATTCATCATCAACTATGTCGCAGGTTACGGTGACGCAAGCGCAGTCCCAGCGATCTTGAAACAAGCGATCAAGCTTTTAGTCGGTCATTGGTATAACCAGCGCGAGACTGTTTCCCAGGCGCAAAGCTACGAGGTTCCCTACGCGGTTGAAAACATCGTGAAAATGTTCTCTAGGGGGACAGTCAACTAATGATCAAAGCCGGTGAATTAACCCAGAGAATAAACCTCCAGCGTGACGCTGGAAACTCCGTCGATGACTACGGACAACCGCAGCGCCTCTGGGGAACATATCACACGACCTGGGCGAGCGTGCGCCCGCTTTCCGGCAGGGAGCAGGAGCAGGGAGCTGCCCGCCAAGCGGTGATCTCGCATCGGGTGCGTTTGCGCTACAAGAACGGCGTCCTTCATGGGGACCGGATTTCGATGGCTGGCGGCAGAGTCCTCGAGATCGTGAGTGTCAGAAACATCGATGAGGGTTCGTGGGAACTTGAGATTGATGCCATTGAAAGGAGCGCGTGATGGGAAGACCAAGGTCATCATCCACGAGCTCAAAAAACTCCAGCAGAATTTACATTGAGGCGAGCTCCCTCAAAGGAATCCTGCAAAACATGGAGCACATTGATCGTTACATCAAGAGGGTGGCGCTCGGTCAAGCTTTGGAAGCTGGTGGCGAAATGATTCTGGATGTTGCGCGCCAAAAGGTGAAAAAAGCCAGCGGGCACCTGTCCAGATCGCTTGGCATGAGAAAAAAGATTGTGCTCCAGACAAGGGCGCAATACAGCTACGCGGTCATAGGTCCGATCAGAAGGAGCTACACCGCAGCAATGAAAAGACTCCAGATGAATCGGTCGCAAAGAAGAAACTCAACACCCAATGAAGTGGTTAACAGCGCAACTCAGTATAGTCATTTTGTCGAGTACGGAACCTCTCCGCATCCCATCGGGAGCGGAGATGTCACCAATTACGACTTATCGATGCGCAAGGGTAAAAAGTATCAAGCCAAGGGTGCCTGGCATCCGGGCGCAAAACCTCAACCTTTCCTTCGTCCAGCATACGACGAGAAGAAAGACCTTGCGATCAAGGTCATGGGTGAGATTTTGGCAGATGCTGTCGAAAGGGGTTCCGCATGAGCGCAAGCAAAGCACTCCGGGCCCGACTGGTGGATGATGCGACCATGACCGGACTGGTCGGCACCCGCATTTATCCAGGGCGAGCCCCGCAGAATGTCAAGCTCCCCTACATCGTGTACCACCGGATCAGCACCGTGAGGGCGGCGACCCTTGATGTCGGCAATGCCAAGGTGCCCGAGGTCAGGATGCAGTGCGATGTGATCGCCGCCACCCAGGCGGAAGTGGAAACAATTCTGTCACGCATGCGGGTCGTGATGGACAATTTTCGCGGCACCTCCGCAGGGGTGACCGTGCTCGGCGTCAGTGTGGATGATGAGCAGGACCAACCCGAATTTTACGAAGGGTCGGACACCGTGTTTTATCATTCGAGTTTGGATTTTTCCATCATCTATAGGGAGGTATAAAGCCATGGCAGCAGTAATCACCAGCGGAACAACCTTGACCATCGGTGGCACATCGCTCACCGGGGTCACTGACATCACCCCACCGAGCTCGACTCGCGGGATGATCGACACCACCCATCTCGGCAGCGCCGACCATGCCAAGGAATATTTCCCAGGCATGATCGACGGCGGCGAGTTGTCAGCGACCGTGATTGTCGGCGCTGGCGCTGGCATCAGCACCATCGCTGGATATGTCGAGGATTATGGCGCGACCAAGGCCTGCGTCATCACCCTTGCTGACACCAGCACCGTGTCATTCTCAGGGTATGTGACCAAGGTCCAGATCGATGGGATCGCAGTCGGCGACAATGTTGTCAAGGCGACTGTGGGCGTGAAACCAGTAGGGAAAATTACCTACGCATTTGATTAAGGAGATTCACATTTTAGACAAGGCGAAACTACTTGGCGCAGGGAGCGCCTACAAGCTCGGGGAGATCGAGATCCCCGAGCTCGGCGGCAAGGTGTTCCTGCGGGTCATCTCCTCCAGGGAGCGTGACCAGCTTGAAAGCGAGATTTCATCGGGCAGCAAAAGCGGGAATCTCTCAAACATCCGCGCCAAGCTGGTGGTCAGGTCACTCTCGGACGAAGCGGGAAAAAGGATTTTCTCCGATGCCGATGTGGAACTGGTCGGGGACATGCCAGCGCCTCTTGTTGGCATCCTGTTTGATGCCTGCGCTCGGCACAACGGCATGACTGGCGGAGCAGTCGAAGACGCCAGAAAAAACTAATCGAGCGCCCTGCGCGCCGGTTTCTTTTCCGGCTGGCGGGGCACTTGAAAAAGACGGTTGCGGAAATCCTCGACGGCATGGATGCCGCCGAGCTCACCGAGTGGATTGCGTTCTCCACGATCGAGCCCTTGGATGCGGACCGAGCAGACATTCACGCGGCGCAGATCTGCAGCACCACGGCGAATGTGTGGCGGGCTTCAGACAGCAAAGCGATCGAGGTGAAAGACTTCATCCCGGACTGGTACGGTGAGCAGAAAAAAACCGACAACTTCGCCGCGTTCAAGGCGTGGGCGATTGCGATGGGATCAAAAAAATAGGGGATCGACATGGCAAAAACAATCGGGTCGCTCAATGTTTCGATGGGCCTGTCGATCACCGATTTCATCCAGAACCTCGACAAAGTCAAGGAGGACATGGGTAAACTGGAGGCCGTAACGCAAGCGGCCTCGCAGCATTTTGACCGGGATGTCGCCGGGGTCATGGGTGACGCCCTGCATAAATTCGCAAAGAGTTCAAAGCTCGGGGCCGATGATGCCCTGGCGTTTGCGGTCAACCTCAAGAAGCTAGGTCTTGACGCTGATGGCATCACCAGCACGCTGGAGAAGTTTGGAAAATCCATCGGGAGATTTGCCAAGAACTCGGGCGAAGCGTCCAAGGCATTCGCCGGGGTGCTTGGAAAAATCGGGCAAAGTGACAAGGTTCTGCTCCAGGATATCCAAGCGCTGGAGTCGATGGGGGTCAAGGCATTCGACGCTCTTGCCAAGGAGCTCACCAAGGTCGAAGGCAAGGCGGTCACGACTGCGGATGTCATGAAGCGGATCTCATCGGGTGCGATCAGTGGTGCCGAGGGTTTGAAAGCTTTGACGGTTGGCTTGACAGCGGTCGTCGAAAAAGTCCGAGACACAAACACCGCAGAATATGTCGCCGAAACCAAGAGATTGAAAACAGAATCCGACTTAGTCACGAAGTCGCTTGAGCTCCAAGCTCGTCAGATGAACTTGGATTCTGGGGCAACTAAGAAACTCTACGACGAGATGGTAAAGCTTGAGCAACAGGAAAAGATCCTGATAGAGCTTGAAAACAAGGCGAAGGGCATAGTTCCTCCGCCAAAGATTGACACCAATACGCCCGAATACATATCGAACGCAATCAAGCTGAAATCTGAGACGGACCTAGCGACTAAGGCTCTTGAGCTTCAGGCCCGTCAAATGAACATCGATTCGGGTGCCACCAAGAAGCTTTACGACGAGATGGTGAAACTTCAGGAGCAGGAACAAAAAATAATTGAGGCTGAGAACAGGGCGCGTGGAATTCCTCCACCTCTTCCAGTCATGCCTCCACCTCTTCCTGGTGAAAAGATCGCCGTTAAAAAGACTCCCGACAATGATAAAAACAAAGAGTCTCAGGCCAAGGTAAGGCTCAGCCAGTTTCTCAACTATGTCGAGACCAAGATCACCTCGGCGGCGTCATCAATTTACAACAAAGTGATCAACCTAGTAACCAACCCGATCACGGTGATCAGCGGGGCTCTTGCGAGCTATGGAGTCTACAAGATCTACGACCGCGCGGTGATGGCATTCGCAAACACCGAGGAGATTTTGACTAGGATCAAGGGTCTCGCAGGCGATGCCGGAGCGGCTGAAATCGGCGGCGCAATGAACGAGATCGCCAATCAAGGACGCATCGCCCAAGAAGCAATCGGCAAGCTCGCCACCGGGTTTCTGACTCTTGGAGTGTCCAGCTCCGACGCGGCAAGAATGCTCCAGTCATTCGGGACAATTTCCCAGGTCGCCGGGTCCGGTGCAGGTGATGTGTTTGCGAAGCTCGGCGAAATCAGTCAGTCGATGATCAGGACAAGCGAGGTGCAGGCATCTGATTTTGAGCAGCTTGCCGCATTGGGTCTACCAGTCTATGAGGCGCTGGCGCAGCGGCTTTCTCAAGTTACAGGGCAGGCAGTCACTGCTGAGAAGGCGATGCAACTTTTGGCTCGAAAAGAGGTCGGAACCGCCGATGCGCTCAACGCTATAAACAATCTGCAATCGAATCCCAAGGTGATCACGCAGCTCGAGCAACAGGCAAACACGCTCAAGGGAATCTATGCCCGGCTCGCTGGCGAGGTTGAGGGATTCTTCACCGAGTTCGGTGGTGCGATCATGGAGGCGCTTGACCTCAAGGGATTTTCCAACAGTCTAGTGGCATTTGTCCAGAACATTAGAAACAACTTTGAAAGCATTGTCCCGGCTATTAAGAATGTCGGAATGATCCTTGCAGTGGTGCGTGATGTGTTATTCCAGGCGTTTCAAGGTCTGGTCAATTTCTTTACGACGCTTGGAGGCGCTGATGCCACGGTTGGAAACATCGACAATATCAGATCAGTGGTCATTCAATTTGCTCAAGGGGTTTTGACAGCACTTCAGAGCGTGATGCTGGCAGCGGTGGATATTGTAAACAAAATGATTCAATCCGTCGGAGGTCTGGAGAGATTTGCTAAAATCGCCGGTGGTTTCGTGGCTGGCGCTGGATCAGGCGCTTTACTTGGGTCTTCTGCTGGTGGCATTGGCGCTTTACCAGGGGCAATTGTTGGCGGCATTACCGGAGCTGTTTATGCGTTTAGCAAAACATCTGGTGCCGGTGACATGATTGACGCCGAAGCCATCAAGGCAAAAATGAATGATGCCTTCAAGTCAATTGCGGATGCGGTTGGCGCAACGGGAACTGATCAGGCGCAAAGCATCGTTCAGCAGTTCATCGGGTCGTTCAACACGGCGATCAATGACGCTGCTGCCGGAACCATCAACCAAAACAACATGATCATGAAGATAAACACCGCGTTTGATAAAATGATCGATGGTCTGGACATTGGCATCACCAACGGAACAATGGGGCACACCGCTTTCTTAAACCAGCTTTCTGGTGGCACTGCGACAGCGATCGCCATGTTCAAGCGCCAGCTTGATCTCGGATCAATCAGCACTGATGAATTTGCAAAGACAATGGATCGCATGAGGACAACGGCGTTTGCGGCTCTGGACGCGCAACTATCCGCTGGAACCATTACCAACGAAGAGTACGGCAACTCGATCATTGCGATCCAGCAACAGTTTGACGCACTCAACCCGCCAGATCTCGCAGGGCTTAACGCGTTCATGGGCGGCGACAATGTGCCGCAGTGGATCAAGGATCTGAGCAAGGTTGAAACTCCCCTCGAGATCTACCGGCGCAAGATGGAAGAACTCCAGATGGCGCTGGCCGACCGGCCCGACCTGTTCGCCGCAGGAGCTGCGCAGCTCGCCGATGAGCTTGAAAAATCAGTCGGTGCGGTCGAGGCCCTCAAGAATCCCGGTGCGCTGTTGGCTGGAAGCGCCGCCGCCTTCTCCCAGGTGCTCAAGATCCAGAACGCTGGCAAAGGTGAAAACGCAGCGGATCGGCTTGCACGCATTCAGCAACAGGCACTCCAGCAGGATCGCGCCAGAAATGAACTCTTGCAGCAGATCGGCGCTGCCGCCGCAAACCAGAACAACCTCGTGATCGCTAACTTCTAGAGGAGCACCGATGGCAGTCACCAACACCTACGAAACTTATGAAGGACGCACCGGAAGCGATGACAGCAAGCTCCAGGTCTCGCTGGTACGCACCTTTCTGGTGCAGACCGACACGATGAGCGATGATGTCCCGGATCTTTTCGGGGCCAATCTTCCCGCGCTTTTCTCGGTGCATCCAAATTTTGCCAGGGCGTGGTGCGTCGGCAGGACGGCGGCGCAGACCGAGGACCCCTATTTCTGGAAAGTCACTTGCACCTACAGCAGCAATGTGGACACGATCTCTCCGAGCTCGACCCCGAGCGCGCCGCAGACACCCGAGGTCGCCAATCAGATGAAGGGCGCAAGCCCTGCGGAAAAGGCCGACCCCGATTTCATCAACCCGCTGCTCCGTCCCACCGATGTCGATTTCAGCACCGTTGAAAAGGAATACATCATCCTTGATGATTTCAGCCCGACGCAAAAGGCTGTTGTCAACGGCAATGGCGAGCGTCTAGACCCTCCGCTTATGGGATCTCGTCCCGTGGTTTCCATGAAGCTCGAATTCAACACGGCGACATTTCTGGCGACGACTTGGATGGCAAGAGTCAAGTGCGTCAACCAGGCATCATTCGGATCGTTCGCAGCACGCACCATTCTCCTGGACAAAGTCAGCGCCAAAAGAGTCTACGAGAATGGCTACAAATATTGGCGAGTGACGCTTGAGTTTCAGCTTGATCAAAACACCTGGGACGCTGTAGTCCTCAATCACAGCTACACCGAATGGAACGGAACCGAGTTGGTGCCAGCGACCGACAAGAGCGGGAGGCCGCTTCCCAATGGGGTTATCCTTGCGGGCGACACCGGCATTCCATTAAATCATGATGTTGACCCATCCGAAGCAAACGGCGGTCATTTGCGTTTTAGGATTTACGAGGACATTTCCTTTTCATGGCTCGAACCAATATACGCCAACATCCTCTAGGAGTTTAAATGAGCGGATACGGATTTACCGAGGACAGTGCCAGGCGGATCGTGAACGCGGTCCGAAAAGTCGAGGGAGACACCACGCCACCGGTCGCCGTGGGTCCCCGCTTCACCGGCTCCCAGATGAGCGTCGTGAAGGTGACCAGTCTCGGTTCCCCATTCGCCACCGGGCAGAGGGTGGATTACAACGCATCCGCAAACACCCGAGCCGACATCAACCAGGTAAAGATCAAGGAGGTCAACGGAGCGACCCTCACCGTCGGAAACTATTATGTCGGGCTTTTCTCAGGATACACGACCACCGATGACCCGCTGTTTTTGGTCAATGTCTCCGGGAGCGGGGGAGGTGGCAACGCGGTGATTGATGTGGTAACGGATGTGACATGCGACCCAGTCAATGGGCTGGTGGTGTCCACAGTCACCCTGAGTGGTGCGGATTATGACAATGCAGTGATTAGAAACTTTCTTGCCCTTTCAGATGTTGACGCAAAATCCTATGTGGGAAATGCTGGCAGGGTTGTGCAGGTAAATGCCGCGGCAGATGGTCTTGAATTTGGTGACATTGTCACTGGTGTTTCAGATTCATTCATCAGTCTCACGGACACGCCGCCAGCATACGGGTCAACCAACACCTATAAGGTGCTTACAGTATCAAGCACCAACGCTGGGATCAGTTTTTCAGACAACAACATCACCACCAAAAATAGCATCAAGGGTGGGGGGAATCCGAACAACCCGACCACCTATGCATCCTTGGAACTGGTTGGGGATGTGTCGACTCCAGTCGCCAATTATTTTTATGGAGCTGATTCATCATCGGTCAGGGGGTGGTACAAGGTTAAATTCACTAGCCTGGACAATGTGCCAAATAGTTTCACTGGCCAAGCTGGGAAATTCCTAAAAGTCAACACCGGGGCTACCGCGCTTGAATTTGCGGAAGTGGACATCGATACAATCCAGACTGATGTGACAACGCTTCAGACTGATCTCGGTACAGCACAGACAAACATCAGCACATTGCAAACAGATCTTGCAACTGCTCAGACGGATATCACAACTTTGCAAACTGACCTTGCGACTGCTCAGACAGACATCGCTGATATCTTGACCAGATTAAGCACAGCGGAAACAGCTATCAGCACGCTGCAAACGGATCTTGCAACTGCTCAGACGAATATCTCAACTTTGCAAACTGACCTTGCCACCGCACAAACGGACATTAGCACGCTGCAAACCGACCTTGCGACCGCACAAACGGATATCACCAACAATTATAATTCCCTTGATGCCCGCATCACGGCACTGGGGGGATGATGCAATTTGCGACAACATTTCAATTAGGTTCAATTCCAAGTGGTTTTTGTTCTGACATCAATGCGACAACTGACAATATAAACATCGGGTCAGGCAACACATTTTCTGGATTTTGGCCTTATCTTTCATCTATCCCGGGTTCCTATGAAACAACAGGGAATGTGATTGCTCGAGCAGTTTTTGAAAAATTACCCATTAATAACGCGCCAGCACTCCCGGCAGAATTAGAAACCCAGAAGATTTATTTTCTCAGGAAAACCGGAAGTGATGTAAAAGTTTATTTGACTTTTGCTGACGCACAGGGTGAAAGCAACCGGATTAATTTTGCCACCAGTGCAAACGGGTATTTGTTTTCAGTTTATTTTATCGACATTGTTTACCGGCATTTAAACGCATGGTCACCAGCAGCTCCAACACTGGCAGAAATCCCATGCTGTCCTGATGTGCCAGCGGTATTTACAAATTGTCCAAATATTGGAAGTGTTAGTTATATGGGTGAAACTAGAGAGTTAGCACGATTTAACACTTATGGTCAAAACTTTAACGCAGATGGTTCGTTAAATTCACACGAACCAATTCAAAAAACTTTTACATCAGCAAATGGTCATGTATATGATGTTGAGGTTTATATTAATTTTTATTTTAATGACTTGCCACTTCCTTCTGGAAATGTTCAAGGACACCCGGGATTAGTAATATTTTTTTCTGGATCTTATGGTCCAAATTTTGGTGAACAAATATTTGGTCAATTTTATTACACAACATCAAATAATTTTGAAACTAATATGACATTAAATTTAATTGATCCGCAACCAGATTTTCTAGTAATAAACAATTTGAACCAACTTACAGATCAAGGTTTTTTGCCATCAACCATAAATTTGTCATTTAGTGGTTCAATCACTCCACCTTCTCAAATAAAAGTTTCAATACCAGATGCTTTTTTTAAAAACAATTTTTATGATAATGCGACAGTCAGCATTATTGAAAAACCTATAAACCTTGGGTTAATTGAAGATGTCCTTACTTATGATCACTCAACTAGAACCTATTGGGGATCATTGCAAAACATAGCAGGAATAACTGGAAGAATTCATCTAAGCATTCCAAGTTTTTATCCATTGACTTCAAGTGGAGTGAATTTTATTAACTGTGGGTCAGGTTATCGCGCACAAAACAATTTTAGAGGCGGCGAATTTTTAGACATTCATTTAAATGATTCATCCAATTCAGAGTTTAACTTTTATCAAACATTTTATGCGGAAATTGATTTGGGTGTGAATTTATGGGCAATCAACAAATTGCGGTTATTTTCATCATGTGATAGTTTTGGTGGATATCCCACAGGTTTAAGTCTTGGTGAATCTTGGTTTGATTCAAGAATACTTTACAATGTGCCACTTGGATTTAATTTTGATTTTCTTCAAAATGACCTGCAAAAAAACAAAATATTATCCATAGCTTTTAGTCGTTGGGGGGAATCTAAATTTAGGTTGACCAATGAAATCATTCAAGAAAATGACAATTCTGTAAACCATTACCATCAGAACATTTTCTACATCAAGTCCGTCCACCCGGACGCATACATCACCAGTCTCGGCCTGTAACCCGAGCAATTTGCGCACGAATCGGACGAGATTAGAATATTAATTATCGTTTTTTTAGGGGGTCTAATGGCCGCATTTCACCATCTAGTCATAGATCAAGGCGCGACTTTGCGGGAGTCTTTTACCTACAAGGACTCCGACAACGCTGTCGTTGACCTCACCGGATACACCGCGCGCAGTCAGGTGCGCTCAAGCTACACCTCCGCCACTGCCGTCCTCAATCTCACCAGTCAGGCTGGCACCCTCACGATCACCGCAAACACCGGGACCATTGCTTTCAATGTTTCCGCAACTACAACCGCAGCACTCACTCCCGGAAACTATGTCTGGGACCTGGAGCTGGTGGACGCAACCGGCATCGTGACTCGTCTGGTCGGTGGCACTTGTACCGTGACCCCGGAGGTGACTCGATGAATGAGGACTTTATTATCGTTCATCAATCGCCTGCATCGATCGAAGTTATCTCGAAGGTCGGGACGCTCACGGTCTCAACACCCGAACCAGTCGGTTCCATGGAATTCATGAATGAGAATGTCATCGTTCATGAAGCTCCTGCACCGATCGAGGTCATCTCGAGGGTCGGGACGCTCACGGTCTCGGCACCCGGACCACTCGGTCCCAGGGGATTCACCGGGGCAACCGGGCCGCAGGGTCCAGTTGGCGTTGCCGGTGGCCTTGATTCTTTGGACGATGTTCTCCTAGTCAATTTGCAGGACGGGCAGCTCCTGCGCTACAGCGCACCGCTGCAGTCGTGGACAAATTCAAACACCGTGGACGGTGGAAACTTTTAACTCGAAGGGTTGGCATCATGGCAAACACGATCCGAATCAAACGCAGATCTGCGGCGGGAAGCGTCGGAGCTCCCAGTCAGCTGGCACCCTCAGAATTAGCATTTAACGAGGCAGATAATACGCTCTATTATGGATTCGGTGATGCGGGTGGCGGAGTGTCATCCAGCATTGTCGCCATCGCCGGGTCGGGTGCATTCGCTTCTCTCAGCGGGAATCTGACTTTCAGCGGCACCGTTTCTTTCACAAACACATCAGTAACTTTTGCCAATGGATTCACGCTTCCTGTTAATCGTGGAGGCACCGGAGCGAGCAGTGCTGGCGATGCCAGAACCAACCTCGGCCTCGGAACGATGTCCACGGAGACCGCAACCGACTATCTTTCAAAGTCAGGCAATTTATCGGGTCTCGCAAGCACCAGCACCGCAAGAACAAACCTCGGTCTTGGCACGATGGCGACTGAGACCGCAACCGACTATCTCAGCAAAGCCGGGAATCTTTCCGGGCTGGCCAGCACCAGCACTTCCCGCACCAATCTGGGACTTGGCAGCATCAGCACCCAGGACGCAAGCAATGTGACGATCACCGGCGGCTCAATAACTGGTATCACGGATCTTGCCATCGCTGATGGCGGCACCGGGGCAAGCACTGCCGCCAATGCCAGGATCAATTTGCTGCCAAGCTACACATCAAACGGATCAAAAATCCTAGCGCTCAACAGCGGCGCAACCGATGTCGAATGGATATCACTCTCCGCCACCGGGGTGACCTCCGTCGCACTTTCCGCACCCAACATCTTTAGTGTATCGGGTTCCCCAGTGACCTCGACCGGGACCTTGGCGCTCAGCCTTGCCACACAAACGGCGAATTATGTCTGGGCTGGCCCGACTTCCGGTGGCTCGGCAACTCCAGCATTCCGGGCATTAGTCGCTGGTGACATCCCGGCGCTCTCCTATCTTTCGACCTCGGGAGGCACGGTTTCCGGGAATGTCACCGTCACAGGCGACCTGACCGTGCAGGGAACCACGACCACCATCGACTCGACGACGGTCAATGTCGCAGACAAAAACATCGTGCTCGGAAATGTCACGACTCCGACCGACACCACCGCGGATGGTGGCGGGCTCACCTTGAAGGGCGCAACCGACAAGACCATCAACTGGGTTGATTCAACCGACTCCTGGACAAGCTCCGAGCACCTCGATCTGGCTTCGGGCAAAGTGCTCAAGATTAACGGCACCACCGTGTTGTCAGCAACCGCTCTTGATGGCGTGGCGATTGACGGAGGCACTTTCTAGGAATGGCGAACACGATAAAGCCCAAGCGAAGTTATACATTAAGCAGCGTCCCCAGCGGCCTCGCCGCCGGGGAGCTTGCGGTGAACGCATCGGCAACACCAAAAATTTGGATCGGAAACTCCGCAGGCACCGGGAATGTTTTGGTCGCGTCATTGAGCCTTTCCGACATGGCGGGCAGCACGACAAACATCACCGAAGGCACGAATTTATATTACACCGATGCCAGGGCGCGCGCAGCGGTTTCCGCAGGAACCGGAATTACTTATTCATCCTCCACAGGCGTGATTACAGCGGACGCCGCCAGCGCAAACACCGCAAGCAAGCTGGTGATTCGTGATGCCAGCGGAAACTTTTCGGCAGGAACGATAACAGCATCCCTGACAGGAACCGCATCCACAGCAACTAATCTTGCTGCTGGTTCTGGTGGAACAATTCCTTATCAGTCTGCTGCTGGCACGACTGCAATGCTGTCTAACGGAACAGCAGGGCAGCTACTTCAGGCAAATGGTGGCACTGCTGCTCCATCATGGGTGGCATCCCCTGGAGTTCCAACCGGATCACTTTTCCCTTTTGCCGGTTCAGCAGCACCAACCGGATATCTTTTGTGTGATGGATCAGCAGTCGCAAGGACTGGAACCTATGCGGCATTATTTGCTGTCATTGGAACAACCTATGGTTCAGGTGACGGAAGCACAACATTCAACCTACCGGATCTCAGAGGAAGAATGCCTTTGGGTGCTGGCACAGGTGTAGGTTTAAACGCATCAGGAACAGGAAAACCAGCAGGAACAAATCAGACGGCACGGACAGCAGGGCAATGGGGTGGTGAAGAAACGCATCTTTTAACTTCTTCCGAAATGCCCCAACATAATCATACTGGTGTTAGTGGGTATATGTCAGCTAATTCAGCTCACGGCCATTTGCAGGCAAATAAACAAGGTACTTCTGGTGGTCAATATGGACTTGTTGATAGTGGAAATTCTGGAAGCTCCGGTCAACCGTACACCGCTACTGTTAACACAGATCACTACCACACCATCCCATATGACGGCAGCAGCAGTCGTCACGCAACCATGCCACCATTTATAGTGGCTAATTACATTATTAAGACTTAGGAGATCTCATGGAGATTTTGATTAGCGAATTTGAAAATGTTGAAATCAAAGAGAATGGTTATAATGTCACATTCGTGAACAGAAATAAAAAGAGATCAACTAATGATACGGACTTTTTCCCGGCTGGCTCAGATGTTGAAGTCAAAATTGGTGAACTTAAAAAGCTGTTGAAGAATTATTTTAATGCACAGGTATGACTCCTGATGAGATTAGGGCGGTCAGGAAACTTTTGAAGCAAGGATGAAATCATGAACTTTCTCATCTATCTCCTTATGTTTTCCCAGATCGAGTCAACCTCGGTCGAGGGTGGTCGCACCTCACCCGACGGCAGCGAGGAGATCCAGGTCGATCTACCGGGCTCGGAGCAGATGAAGAACACCGGAGGCCGCGATGGCGCTGGCCTTTGCGTTTTCACCTCGATCGAGCACAGCGGACGCTGGCAGAATGTCGAATCCATCCTCGGCCTGCAAAAGAAAATGACCAAGGAGCTCGGCGGCGGCTACCCATCGAAGGTCGAGAAGATGCTGGCCAAGTATTGCGAGGGTGCGCAATATCTTCAGTACGAGGGAAACGATCCCTCACTCATCAAGCTCGCTCTCACGACCGGGAGGATGCCATCGGTCACCTACGGATATTCGCCCAGGTACAGTGGCAAGATCGCTCACATGGTAAACGCTGCGCATCTCTCGGAAAAGTGGGCAGCGATCCTGGACAATAATTTTCCCGGCGAGGATAAATACGAGTGGATGTCTCCCAGCGAGTTCAAGAAACGCTGGATCTCCGGCGGTGGTGGCTGGGCGGTCGTGCTGCTGGCACCTCCTCCTCCTCCGATCCCGGTCAATGACTCGCCTCCGGTGAAAACCTACGGGCAGAAATGGGGCGCAAGCTCCAGCGCCGCGGTCGCGGTGCCCTATGAGTGGAGGGTCATCGACGCGGACCAGGTTGCGCTCTACAGCGGTGGTTACCAGCGGGGAGTCTGGATCAAGAAACGCCAATGCTACCGAGAGCTTCTCCCAGATGGCAACTGGGGAGCGGATCAACCCGAGGCCCCGATCACGCCACCCGAATCCCACCTCGAGAAAGTCATCGAACAGAAGGAACTCAACTTCGGTTTGGATCGTTCTCGCATCGACACCGGGGTCGAGAAGTTCTGGCTCGGTGGCGTTGAGGTTTCCAAGAAACAAGCTTACAGCGCGCTTGAGGGAAAGGGAACCGATCTCATCGACGACCGTCAGAAGCTCCGTTTAACGGTGATCGGCACTAAAGCTGAGTGTCAGGCAGTTGTCAAAGATCTCGAAGATCATCCCTCATTACACGCTTTTGCTGACATCTTGCTGGTCCAGTCATACCGGCCCGACTCCTGGGCGGTCAAGGATATCGGATTGCTTCCGGGTTCACCACGGATCGTGGTGCAATCGGGGCCCGATGCCAAGGGTGTTGGCAAGGTTTTGCATTCCCAAGGTGACTATGATGGCGGAGCTGCGGCGCTTGCGGATGCGCTCCGCAGGGTGCGACCTGACTACGACCCCAAAAAAGACGCAGACAAGCGCAAGATCCCGAACCCGCTGCCATCCTCGGGAAGTTTTCTAAGCCTCTTCTTGATGCTGGTGGCGGGCGGGTTGACGCTTGCGGGTTTCCCTCTGCTGGCCGCTCTGGTGCGTGGCGGGAGCGCCATCGCAAACAAGGAACCCGAGGTTAAAAAACCAGTAAAGCGCCGTCGCAAAAAGACTTAGGAAATTATTTTTTCCGAGCGCTGGATTTTTGGAAATCTCGGGTGACAATCGTCGAATAACTAGGAGGCGATAATGGCAGACCCAATCAAGCCAGGCTGGCAGACAACCGAATTCTGGACCACGATGGTCGTGCAGGGAATTTCCCTTGCCGTCGTCTTCGGGGTCATCAACAGTTCCGATAGCTCCACACTCGCGGATTCATTGACCAAGATGATCACCGCTCTTTTCTCGCTGCTGGTTTCCGGCAGCACCGTGCTCAACTACATCAAGGCCCGAGTCGCGGTGAAAACCCGATGAACTTCCGGGACTTTATCCTTGGAGGCCTCATCGGCTGGGTGCTTTGGATCACGCTCTACGGAGGGTGCCAGTGTGCCAGTCAGCGTCCACTCGTTTCTCTCGGAAAACTTCTCCTCTGGTTACTCGGAGCTCTCCTCTAGCATGCCAACAAACCCCGAGGATGATCCCTGGGTGGCTCATTTAGAGCATTGCTATCTCAACCGAGACAAGGGAGCAAACGCTGTCGATCCCGAGGATCTACGCACCCTCATGCTGCGCAGGCTGGTGATCGTGTTTGGAGTGGATTCCGACTATGTAAACTCCCTCATGCCGCTCCTCATCCAGCAGTTCGCGATTGACTACGCTCGAAACGGCAAAACCAAAATGTGTTTTCAAAGCCTCGATGAAAACTTCATTGAGCTCAGCGATCCGAGATTTCACGCCAAGCTGAAAAAAATGCGTCGTGGTCGTGGGAAAGACCCCTATGCCATCCCAGGAGTTTAACATGAGAGAATTCTTGTGCCCCGGATGCAGGCAGATCAAAAAACACCGGGCGAAAAATCTTTGCATTAATTGTTATGACAAACTACCGAGAAAGAAAATAACCTGTCTCGGGTGCGGGAAGGTCCGTGAGCATCGAGCTCGGAGACTTTGCGCGCTTTGCTACGACAAGAAAAAGAAAGGGTTCCCGAAAATGACACACTCGCTCGGATGCGTCCGTGAGGAGCAGGAAAATCAATACGACAGCATGAGGGTCCAGCCCTTGTCACCTACGATGGCTCGACCCGGGACCGAGGAAAAGATTCAAGTGCTGATCGCACGGCACGCCCGCCACGAGCTTCTTTGGCACCCCCACGATTGCCTCATCCCGAGCGAGCGCGGTGAGCTCGGCATGTCGGCTCGCCCAGGGAGGCATCTCCGAGGAGAGAAAACAGTCAAGCGGGCCTCTGGCTGGCACAACAGCCCGGTCGAGAAAATCTTCAGTGTTCCCGATGAGATCGGCCTTGATGCAGACTAGATCCATGAGCATGATCGAGGCGATCACCAACACGCTGGTCGGGTTCGTGATGTCAATCCTCCTGCAATTGATGATGACATCCGCTCTCTCGATCCAGATGAGCCTCGACCAAAATTTAATCATGTCCCTGGTGTTCACGGTCGCCAGCGTGGCGCGGGGTTATCTGGTGCGCCGGATGTTTTTGAAATTGCACGACATTTTTTGATTAAATTTTGTACAGAATCCGTACAGAAAACCGTTTTTAAAATCTTCAAATTACCGCAGAAATCCTCGATTTTTTCAAAATATCTTTTCGCAGAAAATGCGTGCATGAAACGCTATAAACACAGGGTTTTTTGCGGATTCGTTGCAACCGCTTGGGGTGGAAGAGGTCGCAGGTTCAAATCCTGTATCCCCGACTAGACTTACGACGAATCGAGACCCCTCAATTTTCTGTACCGTACAGAAAATCATGGCAGATTGAAAAGGAGATGTGCGTTTTTTCATGTATACTGAATCCTTGGGGCAACCATCCTCAAGGGAGATAAGTCGCATGAAGCGCACACCTAAACTCTGTCGGCACAAGGCAAAGAACCTCGGGTACTCAACCGACCCGCGCACCGGGCATGTTGTCTATCACGGCCCTTGGGGACTGCGGTCAACCAAGGAAAACTACTCCCGATGGGTGGCGGCATTTGCCTCGGGCCTCGATCCGCTCACTCCCTCCGCAGATCCAATCGTCGCCGATCTCATCAATCAGTTCGCCCGCTGGGCCGACACCTATTACCGCGACCCGGTCACCGGGAAACCCACCAGTCAGATTCATGTGCTGAAATCAGCGCTTCGGGAGCTCAAGAACTATCTCACGAAACCGATCAAGGATTTCACCCCGCAGGATCTCATCGCGGTTCGAGCCGAGATGATGGAGCGACCCGTCACCGCTCAGAGCAAACGCACAAAACCCAAACCGCTTACGATCTCCACGGTCAACAGCTCAATATCCAAAATCAAAATGGCATTCAAGCGTGGCGTGGAG
>Ga0222713_10002397_pt1 | contig 20105 bp, 18 predicted proteins | sample C33_649DmetaG_FD_165061 | JGI IMG/M metagenome (GOLD analysis project Ga0222713, IMG submission 165061) | Estuarine water microbial communities from San Francisco Bay, California, United States - C33_649D | ecosystem: Environmental > Aquatic > Marine > Unclassified | place: USA: California...
CGATGGCCTGCTCCTCACGGGACGAGTAGACGTGGCGGGCAAACACCTGCCAGTTCCTCGCCAACTGCCAGCGCGTCGAGAACTCCCACTGCTCGACCTCACCGGCCCGGTAGCGATAACCCAGGTTGACCAGCGTCGCTGGCGCGGGTCGATACTGTACGAAGGCCCTGGTCAGGACTGAGGTCGAGGCTTCGGGATCCCACTGCAGGCCGAGGTCCACGCTCCACTGGCGATAAGCGGAGACTGACAATTCGGCGACCAGGTCCGAGCTGCGATCGCCCCGGCTGTCTTCAGACGGGAGCGCCACCCGGGGCGTCTCGAAGTTGAACTCCTGGCCGAGGGTGGCTGACAACAATTGCCTGCCGGAACCGGTATCCAGCAGGCGGCTGGTCAGGCCTATGGCCAGCCGGTGGACGTCCGCGATTCGGTCTCCGCCGACGAACCTGCTGGGGTTGAACAGCCGGTAGCGGTCGAAGGTGGGCAGCGCGGTGTCGAAGATCGGCAGGCCGGCTTGCTCGCGGAATGGCGTCCAGACGTAGAGCAGTTGCGGCTCCAGGGTCTGCAGCATGCCGCGCTCCTCGAGCCGGCGATCCAGGATCAGACCGCCGTCCAGCGTAAAGGTGGGAGCGCCTACGGAGGGCGAGTCGCGATCACCTGGCGGGGTGTCCTGCAGGGCATAGGCGAGTTGTCGGTAACCGATGGCGGGCTCCAGGAAGGTCCCGGCGGTGCGCATCGGCCAGGACAGGCGTGGCGCGAGGTCGAGGCGTGCTCCCCGCACCCCGACGTCGCGCTCGAACCAGGCCGCCTCGGCCGTCAGGCCCAGCCGCAATCCGGTCGCGGGTAGTGACCACTGGCCGGTCAGCGCCAGCTGGGGCAGACGCGAATAGGGGCGCTGGTCGGGTCCAATGAACTGATCGATGGTCTGGAAGTTCTGTATTGCGGCGACGCCTCGCCAGCCGTTGCCCAGGACTTCCCAGGCCAGCCGACGCTCAAGGTGGGTGATGCTTGTGCCTTCCGCGCCCTTGGCGAAGTCCTCGAAGTACTGCCGGTCACTGGCCTGTTCGAGGTTAGCTACCAGGCGCCCGAAGGACCCCAGACGGGTCTCGTGGGTCAGCTTCAGGTAGCCACGGTCGTCGTCATAGCGCCGGTCGCTGGGCAGGATACGCCCCTGCAGGCGCCCACTGCTGGATGGCGAGAGGTAACGAAAGCTGCCGTCGAGCGCCAACCCACGGTTGGTGAACACGATGGGCTCCAGGGTCGCGTCGTAATTGGGCGCCAGGTTCAGGTAATACGGTGCACTGAACTCGATCCCGTTGCTCGAAGACGTGCCGACGGTGGGAAACAGGAAGCCTGTCTTGCGGCTCGCGCCGGCCGGAAAGGACAGCCATGGCGTGTACAACAGTGGCAATCCCAGAAAATCAAGGCGGACCTCCCGCGCCGTACCTTGTTCCCGATCGCGGTCGATGGTGATCTCGCCGGCGCGCAGCAGCCAGTCGTCGTTGCCAAGGGGACAGGTGGTGAAGCGGACCCGTTGCAGTTCCAGGTCGCCTTCCGTGTTTACCCCGAGTTCGCGGGCTTCGCCTCGCGCGGGGCGAGTGGGCAGTTCGAATTCGGTGCGCTCGAAACGGCTGCCCTCGGTGTCGCTCCAGGTGCCGGATTCCGCAAACACCCGCAGGTCCGGGTCACGATACTCGACCTCGCCATCCACCTTGAACGCCCGTCTCGCCCGATCGTAAGTCGCGTTCTGGGCCGACAGGGTCCGGTTGCCCTGGCGGATTTCGACGTGCCCGAGCAGGCTCGCGTTGCCTTCCACGTCCACGGCCGCGCCGTCACTGGTGATTTCCAGCGGCAGGTCGCCGTCTGCCACCGCCACGGGCGCGGCAGTCGGCAAGGTCGGCTCGGGCGCCGGTCCACAGGCCTGGTCCGCAGCGGCAGCCCACCCGGCGGCCAGCGCCGCCAGCAGGCCGCAGTACAGCGCTGGACAGATCGCTAGCCTCGACGCGCGGGTTCCGGAGATGGTCACCCGGGCAGTTTATAATGCCGCGTGAGCCAAGTCCCCTTGGCAGGCAAGGCCTCGATGGCAGCAGACCCCCGACCTGAAGAACTTGCAGCCTGGCTTGGCACGACGCTTGGCCCGGGTCCGCACGGCTTGAGGCCCGCGTCCGTCGATGCGAGCTTCCGGCGTTATTTTCGGGTGGAACACGCCGGTCGCAGCCTGGTCGTCATGGACGCGCCACCTCCCCGTGAGTCCCTGGCGCCCTTCCTGAAGGTGGCGCGTCTGCTCCGTGAAGCGGGCTTGAGGCCACCGGCCATCCTGGCCAGCGACGAGAGCCGTGGCTTTGCCCTGCTTGAGGACCTCGGGATGGCCCACTACCTGCAGTGCCTGCAAGAGGGAGCCGATCCGGACCTGCTCTACCGGCCGGCGATGGCAGCGCTGGTCACCATGCAGGCTGGCATTGACGGGGTGCGGGCCGGCCTGCCCGCCTACTCGAACGAGCTGCTCGCCACCGAGTTGGGGCTGTTCGAGGAGTGGTTCCTGATCCGTCATCTCGGGCTCAACCCTACTGCCGGGGAACGTTCCCTGTTGGCTTCGACCCGCACGCTGCTGCTCGAAGTGGCAGCGGCCCAGCGGCAGGTGTTCGTCCATCGCGATTTCCATTCGCGCAACCTGATGCCGGCTGCCGGCCAGCCGGCCGTCATCGACTTTCAGGACGCGGTCGTCGGCCCCCAGGCCTACGACCTGGTCTCGCTGCTCAAGGACTGTTACGTGCGCTGGCCACGCGAGCGTGTGCTGGGTTGGGTCGACCACTACCTCGCCCTGGCTGGCGCCGAGGGCCTGGAGCCTGCGCAGGGTCGCGACGCCTTCCTCCGTCAATTCGACCTCACCGGCCTGCAGCGCCACCTCAAGGTGCTGGGCATCTTTGCCCGGCTTTGGCACCGCGATGCCAAGCCGGGCTACCTGCAAGACCTGCCGAGAGTGCTCGACTACGCCGTGGAGGCAGCTCAGGCGGAGCCGGCCCTGCAGGCTTTCCACGCCTTCCTCCTCGGGCGGGTCGTCCCGGCCTTCGCGGCGGCGGCCAGGGTAGCTCCGGGCGCGAGTCGGTGAGCAGTGTGCCGGTCAGGCGGGCGATGATCCTGGCCGCGGGTCGTGGCGAGCGACTGCGGCCCTTGACCGACGCCTGCCCCAAGCCGCTGCTGAGGGTCGCGGGGCGTCCCCTGATCGAATATCACCTTGAAGCCTTGTCGCGAGCGGGCATCCAGGAGGTGGTGATCAACCTGTGCTGGCTTGGCGGGCAGATCCGTGAGGCGGTGGGTGCGGGGGAGCGCTTTGGCCTGAGGATTCGTTACAGCGAGGAAGGCAGCGTTGCCCTCGAGACCGGCGGGGGGATCTTTCGTGCGCTCGAGCTGTTGGGCGAGGAGCCGTTCCTGGTGGTCAACGGAGATATCCACACCGACTATCCATTTGCCGACCTGCGCCTCGCTGCGGACGAACTGGCGAGGCTGGTACTGGTCCCCAACCCGTCCCATCACCCCGCCGGCGATTTCTCCCTCGAGGCAGGCCGCGTAGTCGAAGGCGGTCCGTTGCGCTACACCTATTCGGGGATCGGCCTTTACACCGCGGGTCTGTTCGCCGGCTGTAGCCCGGGCCGTTTCCCCCTGAAGCCGCTGCTCGACCGGGCCATCGCCGAGGGCAGGTTGGGTGGCGTGCTGCATGCGGGGCACTGGACCGATGTCGGAACGGTTGAACGGATGGCCGCACTCGAGGCGGCACTGAGCGGGGGATCCCGCTAGAATCCGCGGATGGATTCCTCTGACAACACGCCTCCCTCGGCCCACGCGCGGCTGCCCGAGAGCGGCAGCAAGTACCGCACCAGCCAGGGTTTCACCGCCATCAAGGACGGGGTCAAGGCGCGGGTGGTGGAGGTGCCGCTGCAGCAGGTGGCCAAGCCGCGTTGGCTGCGTGCCGGTATGCCTGCCGGGGCCGGCTTCGAGGCCGTGAAGTCGGTGGTGCGCCAGCATCGCCTCGCGACCGTCTGCGAGGAGGCGCGCTGCCCGAACATCGGCGAGTGCTGGAACGCGGGCACGGCCACCATCATGCTGATGGGTGCCGTGTGCACCCGCGCCTGTCGTTTCTGCTCGGTCGACACCGGCAACCCGCGTGGCTGGCTCGATCCGGAGGAGCCGGCGAACACCGCCCGCAGCGTGGAGTTGATGGGCCTCGGCTACGTGGTGCTGACCTCCGTCAATCGCGACGACCTCGCAGATGGCGGAGCCGGGCATTTCGCCGCCACGGTCCGGGCCATCAAGGCGCGCTGCCCGGACACCGCGGTCGAGGCCCTGGTGCCCGACTTCCAGGGTGTGCTGGCAGACGTGCAGACGGTGGTCGACTCCGGGCTTGAGGTTTTTGCCCAGAATCTGGAGACGGTCGAGCGGCTCACCCACCCGGTGCGCGACCCGCGCGCCGGGTATGCGCGCACCCTCGACGTGCTGGCGCATGCCAAGCGGTACCGTCCCGCGGTGCTGGTGAAGTCCAGCCTGATGCTCGGACTGGGCGAGACTGACGGGGAGGTGTTGCAGGCCATGGACGACCTGCGCGCGGCGGGTGTCGACCTGCTGACCCTTGGCCAGTACCTGCGGCCCACCCGCCATCACCTCGAGGTGCAGCGCTTCGTCACCCCCGAGGAATTCGCCTCGCTCAGGCACGTCGCGCTGGAGAAGGGTTTCGTTGAATGTGTCGCGGGCCCGCTGGTTCGCTCGAGTTACCGCGCGGAGCGGGCACTGGAGCGTAACAACGCGGGACTTGCCACCTGAGCACGGGAGTCACCATGCATCCATTTCCGCATCACTACGCCGTGTCGATCGCGGCCGCACCCGAGGGCGCTGTACAGATCACCGGCGAAGCCCTGCCCGGGATTCACTCCACGGCGCCGCCCGAGTTCGGCGGCCCTCCTGGCCACTGGTCACCAGAGACCTTGCTCACGGCGGCCGTGGCCGATTGCCTGGTGCTGGGCTTTCGAGCCGTGGCGCACGCTTCGAAACTGGAGTGGACCTCGCTGGAGGCCAGCACCCGGGGTGCCCTCGAGCGCGTGGATGGCGTGACGCGTTTCACCCGCTTCGACAGCAAGGCGAGGCTGCTGGTGCCGGCGGGAACCGATCCGGCACGGGCCCGCCTGCTGCTGGAGAAGGCCGAGAAACTCTGCCTGATCCTGAATTCCCTGAGCGCGGAGCGGCATCTCGAAGTCGAGGTCGTCACGGCTTGACCGTCCTGCGCTGGCTGGGTCGGGCAGACTATGAAGCCACGTGGGCCGCCATGCGCGCGCTCACCGAAGCGCGCAGCGAGGCGAGTCCCGACGAACTCTGGTTCCTCGAGCATCCCCCGGTCTTCACCCTGGGCATGGCCGGACGGCGCGAACACTTGCTCGCCGCCGGCGACATCCCGGTGGTGGCCACGGATCGGGGTGGCCAGGTCACCTACCACGGCCCGGGACAACTGGTGGTCTATCCGCTGCTGGACCTGCGTCGTCTGGGGCTTGGGGTTCGTGCCCTGGTAGAGCGCCTGGAAAGGTCGGTCTGTCGTCTGGTGGCAGAGTCCGGCATCGAGGCCTCGGCGCGCAGGGATGCGCCAGGCGTCTATGTGGGGGAGCGCAAACTGGCCAGCCTCGGACTGCGCGTGCGGCGGGGCTGCAGTTACCACGGCCTGGCCCTGAACGTCGATCTAGACCTCGAGCCCTTTGCGCGGATCAATCCCTGCGGCTACGCCGGACTGGCCATGACCCGGCTGGTTGACCTGGGTTTCGACCTCGATGTCGCAGCCACCGCTCTGCGGTTGTTGCCCCATCTGGTGGAAGAACTTGGACTCGCCGGGCCATGCCGGTGGCAGGGCGAGGCGCCGCTCACTCCCGACAATCCGTAGAGAACTCCGGCAAGGCATCCAGCCAGGCCTGGTGCAGGCGCCGGAACACCGGCCCGGGGAGGCCGTCACCGACTGGTCGACCATCGAGCGTGGTCACGGAGCGCAGTCCCGAGCCAGCCGCCGAGACCATGACCTCCGGCGCCGCGAGCAGTTCGTCCCGGCTGATCATGCGATGGGCCGTGGCGATCCCTGCCCGGGGTGCCACCTCGTTGACCACGTCGCGAGTGGTGCCAGGCAGCACTTTCCAGTCCTGCGGGGGCGTCACCAGCGTGTCGCCGAGCAGCACGTGCACGCAACTGGAGCCGCCCTCGGTCAGCCAGCCTTCGCGGAGCAGGATGGCTTCCTGGGCGCCGGCGTCTTCGGCCTGCCACTTGACCATCACGTTGGCCAGCAGGGCGGTGCTCTTGATGTCGCACCTGGCCCAGCGGTTGTCCTCCAGCGTGATGCAGGAGGAGGTGCGCTGCAGCGGATCGCGGGCAGGAGGCTCTGCCCGGGAGGCCATGCCGAACAGGGTTTGGCTCGGCGCCTGCAGGCGCGGCACATGCCGACGCTCGGCTTCCACGCCACGCGAGACCTGCAGGTAGAGCAACAGGTTGCCGGCGCCGTTGCGATGGATCAGTCCGCCGCATACCGACCGCCAATCCGCGGCAGAGAGCCTTGGCTCCATGCGCAATTCGCGCTGGCTGCGTTCCAGTCGGGCAATGTGTTCTTCAAAGCGGTAGGCGAGTCCGCCATAGACGGGAATCACCTCATAGACCGCGTCGCCGAACAGGAATCCGCGATCGAGCGGTGAGATGTGCGCAGCCTCCAGCGGCAGGAAGCTGCCGTTGAGCCAGGCCGTAGGACAGGTGTTCGGCATGCGCGCGAAACTATTCCAGCCAGGCCGCCACGCCGTCCCAGGCGCGGCGAAAGATCCCGCCTTCTGGCACGGCAGCGAGGGGGTAGAGATCCCTGAGCGCCACCAGCTTGCCGTCCAGCGTCAGCCGGAGCTTACCCACTGGCGTATCTGCAGCCAGCGGTGCCTGCAGGCCCGGGCGAAGTTCTGTGGCAGCCACCACCTCCGCCGCGCGCCCGCGCGGGATGGTGAAAAAGACCTCACTCGCCGGCCCGAATGCGGCCTCGCCATCCTCGGCGCCGAACACCCGCGCCTTGCCCAGTGCAGCGCCGGCTTCGTGCAGCTTGACGGTTTCGAAGAAGTTGAAGCCATAGCTGAGCAGGGCCAGGCTGGCATCCTCGCGCTGTTTCGGACCCTTGGCCCCCATGACTACCGCAATCAGGCGCATGCCGTCGCGTTGGGCTGAGCTGACCAGGCAGTAGCCCGCGGCCTCGGTGTATCCGGTTTTCATGCCGTCGACCGAGGGGTCGCGGTCCAGCAGGCCGTTGCGGTTCGGCTGGGTGATGCCGTTCCAGGTGAACTCCCGCTGCGAGTAGCGGCGGTATTCCCCGGGGAAGCGTCCAATGATGGCGCGCGCCAGCGTGGCCATGTCACGCGCCGTGACCAGGTGCCCCTCAGCCGGGAGTCCCGCGGAATTCAGGAAGTGGGAGCCGCGCATGCCGAGGGCCTTGGCGTGCTGGTTCATGAGCGAGGCGAAAGTCTCTTCCGAGCCTGCGATCGCCTCGGCCAGAGCGAGGCTGGCATCGTTGCCCGATTGCACGATCATGCCCTGCAGCAGGTCGTCGATGCTGACCCTGCTGCCCACGTCGATGAACATGCGTGAGCCGCCGGCCCGCCAGGCAAGCTCGCTCACCGTGGTCTCGGTGTCTAGTCCGACTCGGCCTTCCCTCAACGCACTGAATACGGCGTAGGCAGTCATCAACTTGGTGAGGCTGGCAGGTTCCACGGCCTCGTCGGCGTTGCGGCTAGTGATGACACGCCCGCTGTTGGCGTCCACCAGGATCCAGGCGCGGGCCTCCAGCCGGGGAGGCGGGGGAGGGGGCAGGACGGCTTGAGCGGGCGTTGAGAGGGCGCTGACCAACAGCGCAGCGATACAGAACAGAGGGAAGCTTCGCATGGGCGAAATTCTAGGCCAAGCCAGTTCCGTGCGCATCTCAGTCGGTGACCAGCAGTGCTCCGACCACACCGAGACCCTTGAGCAACGCGGCCAGCTCGTCGAAGGCCGCTGCAGACGCCAGCGGTCCGATGTGCACCTTGAACGGAGCCTGGGACCCTGCGGAAGAGCGCCTGACCTCCACGGGGCCTACACCTGCGGCTTTCAGCCGCTCCGCCAACTGGCGGGCATTCGATTCCTGACCGAAAGCGCCCGCCTGGGCAAACAGCTGAGTGGGACGAGCCGGGCTGGTGGGTGCGTCCGGCCCTGGGCCGACCACCACCACTTCGACTGGTGCGGTGCCCGAGCCGACCATGTCGAGCTGGGTGGCTGCCGCGTAGGACAGGTCGATGATGCGCCCGTCGACGAAGGGGCCGCGGTCGTTGATCCGGACCACCACGCTCTTGCCGTTACCGAGGTGGGTCACCCTGACGTAGGCGGGCAGCGGCAGGGTCTTGTGTGCCGCTGTCATGGCGTACATGTCGTAGCGCTCGCCCGATGAGGTGATCTCGCCATGAAATTTGGGACCGTACCAGGAGGCGATGCCGCGCTCGGCATAACCTTGGGCGGAATTCATCACGTAGTAGCGCTTGCCGAACACCACGTAGCTGTGCGGGTTGCCGCGCTTCGAACGCGGCTCTGCCCTTGGCACCGCATCAGCTACCTTGCCCACCGGACGCGGTGGTGGGGCGCTGCAGGCCGATAACAGCAGGGCTGCCAGGGGCAGCAGGTGACCCACTGATCTCACTGCGGATCCTTGCCGAGCCTGAGCGCGATGGTCCTGCCCAGTTCCTCGACGGCAAGCGCGTAGAGCAGACTCCGGTTGTAGCGCATGATGACCGTGAAGTTGTGCAGGCCCGTCAGCTGGATCGGTCCGGCCGCGCCCATCACCTCGATATCCAGGGTGGACGAATCCCCGTATTTGCCCAAGGGTGGTTTGGCCTCCGCAAGGATCGGTTCGCCGCGGCGCCAGCCGTGCTGCAGGAGGTAGTTGGCAACGCTCGAGATGGCATCGTCCCAATCGGCAAAGAGATCGCGCCGGCCGTCACCGTTGCCGTCGACTGCATAGATGCGATAACTGCGTGGCATGAACTGCCCGAAGCCCATGGCGCCAGCGTAGGAGCCGAGCGATTCAAGGGGAGAGACGCCCTCGTCGCGCACCAGCGCCAGAAACTGTCCCAATTCGCCCAGGAAGTATTCGCTGCGCGGCGGGTAATCGAAGCCGAGTGTGACCAGTGCATCGAGTACCCGGTGCCGGCCGGTGATCCCGCCGAAGCGGGTCTCCACGCCCAGGATACCTACGATCACACGCGGGTCTACCCCCGTTTGTCGCTCGACCTCGGTCAGCCGATCGGCGTGCTCGTTCCAGAAATCGACACCTGTAGCGATCCGCTTTTCATCGAGGAAGTTCTCGCGGTATTCGCCCCAGGTCAGGCGCTTTTCGGCTGGTCGGCTTATCAACTCGATGATGTCGGGTTGCGGCTCCGCCCGGGAAAGGAGCGATTCCACCCACTCGCGCTCGAGGCCATGCTCGGTACTGGCGGCGTCGATGAATGCCTGTACCTCGGGACGGCTGACGTCGAGTGTTGAGGCCACTGCGCCGCACGTGAACAGCCCGCCGCAGCACAGCAGGAGCAAGGCCCGAGGCTTCACGCGCGGATGAGCTTGCGCTGGAATCGCATGCTCAGGAGGATACCGAAGCCCGCCATGAGGGTCACCATCGAAGTCCCTCCGTAACTGATCAGCGGCAGGGGCACGCCGACCACTGGTAGCAGTCCGGTCACCATGCCGGTATTCACGAACACGTAGACGAACAGGGTGACGGCAATGCTGCCTGCCAATAGCCGACCGTAGGTGTCGGCGCACTGGCTGGCGAGGAACAGCGCGCGACCGATCAGCATTGCATACAGGCCGAGCAGGAACGCCTGGCCGATCAGCCCGAACTCCTCACCGATCACCGCGAAGATGAAGTCGGTGGTGCGCTCAGGGAGAAATTCCAGCTGGGCCTGGCTGCCGTTCATCCAGCCCTTGCCAAACACGCCGCCGGAGCCGATGGCGATCTGCGACTGGATGATGTGATAGCCCGAGCCCAGGGGATCGCGCTGGGGGTCCAGCAGGGTCAGGATGCGCCCGCGCTGGTAATCGTGCAGCAGGTATTGCCAGGCCACATAGCCGATCGGCACCGCCCCTGCTGCGAGGCCCCAGATCACCTTCCATGGCAGGCCCGCAAGCAGGATGACCACGAAGCCCGCGCCAGCCACCAGCAGCGCGGTGCCCAGGTCCGGCTGCAGGAAGATGAGTACGGCCGGACAGACAATAATCAGGGTGGTCACTGCCGCGTCCTTCATCGAGAGCGGCAGCGGGCGGTTGTGCAGGTAGAACGCACACATCATCGGCAGGGCCAGTTTCATCAGCTCAGAGGGCTGGAAGCGCACTACGCCGAGGTCCAGCCAGCGCTGGGCGCCCTTGCTGACATCCCCGATGACCTCGACCGCGACCAGCATCAGCAGGCCTGCGGCGTAGACGTATGGCGAAGCCATTCTCAGGAAACGGGCCGGTACCTGCGCAATGACCAGCAGCACCGCAAGGCCCATCCCCAGTCTCGCCAACTGCCGCAACCAGAAGCCGACTTCGCCTCCCGAGGCGCTGTACAGCACCAACAGGCCGAAGACCGAGGTGGCCCCGATCGCCGCCAGCAGGTAACCGTCCAGATGGAACAATCGCAGCCAGCGACCGCCGGTCGGGCCGCCCTGGCCGCTGCGGGGTAGGGAGATACCGGACAGACGCATCACGGTCCGGTCCTCTTGAGGTAAGCATCGAAGACCGCCCGTGCCACAGGTGCCGCTACCGCGCTGCCGCTGCCGCCGTTTTCGACCAGCACGGAGACCACCAGCTTGGGATCCTCGGCCGGCGCGAAGGCCACGAACAGGGCGTGATCGCGCAGTCGTTCGTCGATCGCCTGCTCGTCGTAGCGTTCATTCTGGCCGATGGAGAACACCTGCGCCGTGCCGGTCTTGCCGGCGATGGAATAGCCCGCGCCGCTGGCCGCCCGGGCCGCAGTGCCGCGCGGACCAGAGGTGACCGCCACCATGGCATCCACGATCACCTGCCAACTGCCCTCGTCCTGTAGCCTGACCGGCTCGAGCGGCACCGGCGCGCGTTCGCTGACGCGTCCGCTGGCAGGGTCGCGCTGCCCCCGCACCAGGCGCGGCTTGAAGTGCTTGCCGCGGGTCGCGAGCAGCGCCGTCGCGTGGGCCAGTTGCATCGGCGTGGCGGTCCAGTAACCCTGGCCGATGCCCACAATGACCGTTTCGCCCGGGAACCAAACCTGGTTTTCCCGGCTGCGAAATGCGCCCTTCTTCCAGGCCGGCGAGGGCATGATCCCGGCGCTCTCGCCGTCGATGTCCAGCCCTGTCGGTTTGCCAAAACCGTAGCGGCTCATCGAATCATGGATCCGCTCGATGCCCAGGGTCGAGGCCAGAGAATAGAAATACACGTCACAGGAGGTCATCACGGCCTCGCGCATGTCCACCGTGCCGTGCCCCTCGCGTTTCCAGTCGCGGTAACGGTGGCTGGAGTTGGGCAAGGTGAAGAAGCCGCGACAGAAGCGGCTGTCCTCCGGCGTGACCACCCCGTTTTCAAGGCCGACCAGGGCCATCAGCGGCTTGATGGTCGAGCCGGGAGGATAGGTGCCCCGCAGGGCCCGATTGAACAGCGGTTGATCGGGGTCCTGGGTCAGGCGACTGTAGTCCGAGGTGGAAATGCCTTGCGAGAACAGGTTGGGATCGTAGGTGGGCAGGCTGGCCAGCACCAGTACGTCGCCATTCCACGGGTCCATGGCGATCACGGCGCCCCGCCGGCCGGTCATGGCGGTCTCCGCCGCCCGTTGCAGTTCGATGTCCAGGCTGAGCACGAGGTCGTCTCCCGCCACGGGCAGCTCGCGCCGCATGCCGCTGTCGGCGAGTTCGCCGGTCACGCTGCGTCCCTCGGCATTCACCAGCCGTTCCCGGAAACCGCCGATGCCGTGCAGCACGCGCTCGTAGGATTTTTCCAGACCCGCCTTGCCGATCTGATCGAGTGAGGGGTGGTAGCGTCGCTCCGGTTCCAGCCTGGCCTCGTCGTCCTCGCTGATGGCACCTACGTAACCCAGTGCGTGGGCTGCGACCGAACCATAGGGGTAGCGACGCACTGGCCGGGTCGCCAGGGCCACGCCCGGCAGGCGGTGCCGGTTTACGGCAAACACGGCTGCCTCTTGCTCGCCAAGCCGGCCGAGGCCCACCGCCTGGAAGGCCCGCTTGGTCCGGATCTCGCGCCGGGCGTCGTCAATCCGGGTCCGGTTCAGCAAACCAAGCCGGGCCAGTTCCGCCAGGGTCTCATCAAGGTCGGTGACCTGCTCGCGGGTGAGGGTCAATTGCAGTGCCGGGACGTTCTCCGCGAGCACGCGTCCTTCGCGGTCCAGCAGCAGGCCTCGGTCAGGAGAGAGCGGGTCGACCTTGACCCGGTTGCCTTGCGACAGGGCCAGGTATTCGTCGTACTCGACGACCTGCAGCCAAAATAGTCTGGAGCCGACCAGCAGGAGGGCGGCGCCCATCAATGCGGCCGCCAGCCAGGCCCTGAAATTGAATACCTGCTGCTCCCTCAGCAGGTCCTTGACCTGATTGCGCCGCATCGGGACTCAGTGCCTGCCCAGGGCGCGCTGATGGAGTGCAGCGAGCAACGGCCAGAGCAGCGCGCTGGTGAGCGGATAAAGCCAGCGCCATCCGCCGCGGCCAGGCAGGCCGGCCATGCCGTCGGTCCAGAAGATCAGGAACTCATAGATAAACAGCAGGCCGGCCACCACCACCGCCTGATTGAGCGGCGGAAAGGCCCTGACCTGCAGACGGAACTTCAGCGCGATGGCCACAGTGACCACCATAGCCAGCGCGTTCTGACCCAGCATCCCTCCCTGCAGCAGATCGAGCAGCAGTCCGGTCAGCCAGGCGGCCAGCAGTCCTGCTGGCTTCGGCCCGGCAAAGACCAGCCAGAGCAGGGTGATCGAGAGGAAGGCTGGCCTGGCCGGGTCCAGCCAGCTCGGCAGGGGGATGACGCAGGCAGCGGTCGAGGCCGCCACCAGGAGCGTCATCCGGAACACGCGCTGGGCGGTGCCGCGGGCCACCTCAGGGCACCTCGGCGCCGTCGCTCGGCGCCTCGGGTTCTTGCACCTGGTTGTCGTACCAGGCGAGCAGGACCTCAGGGTCGCTGGAGAGCCGGGCCAGCGGTCGGACGGTCACCCGCAGGCCCTGTTCTCCAGGTTCCTTCAGCAATTCCTCGACCTCACCGACCGGGTAGCCCGGCGGAAAGACGCCACCCAGTCCGGAGGTCACTACCAGGTCACCCGGCTCAATGTCGGCATTGCCCGGCAGGAACGGCAGCTCGATACGCTCGAGATTGCCCCTTCCGTAAGCGATGGTCCTCATGCCCGTCCGGTTGATTACTACGGGCAGGGCGTGGGCCGGGTCGGAAATCATGATCAGCTCCGCGGAAACCGGGCCGACCCGGGTGACCTGGCCGAACACGCCCTGCGCATCGAGCGCTGGCTGGCCTACGTAGACGCCGTCCGTGCTGCCCCGATTGACCAGCACCCGGTGCCGCAGGCGGTCCATATCCAACCTGACCAGCTCGGCCACCAGGTAGCGGTCAATCACCCTGGCGGTGGTCTGGCTGGCCTCGCGCAGGCGGGCGTTTTCGCGTTCCAGTGCGTCGAGACGCATCTGCCGCAGACGCAATTCGCGGTTCTCCTCGGCCAGCCGGCCGTTTTCCCCCCGCAGCATCGAATGGGTCGCCAGACCCTCGCTCATCCAGCGGGCTGCCGAGAACGGTGCGTCAACCGAGCGTTGCAGGGGGTAGAGAGCCGCCATCAGCGCACTGCGTAGCGCGTCGAGATAGCCCGCCCGGTGATCCGCAATCATCAGGATGCCCGAGGCGATGACCAGCACGAACAGGCGGGCTGCCAGCGACGGGCCAGAAACGAGAAGCGGCCTGATGTCGTGGTCCTGTCTGGACGCCAACGAGAGACTCCGTATCCGGAACCGCGGACGGCCCGGCGGTTCAGTTCAGTCCGAAGATGCCCGGGTGTTCCTCGCTCAACTCAAGGATGCGCCCGCCGCCGCGCGCCACGCAGGTCAACGGATCATCGGCCACCAAAACGGGCACCCCGGTTTCTTCGGCGATAAGCTTGTCGAGATCGCGCAGCAATGCCCCACCACCCGTCAGTACGATACCGGTTTCAGCAACGTCGGCGCCCAGTTCCGGGGGAGTCTGCTCAAGGGCCTTCTTTACCGCCTGGACCACGCCCTGCAGAGGTTCGCTGAGCGCTTCCAGGATCTCGTTGGAATTCAGGGTAAAGGTGCGCGGCACGCCTTCCGTAAGGTTGCGACCCTTGACCGACATCTCCTGGACATGCTGGGCGGGATAGGCTGAACCGATCTGGATCTTGATGCGTTCCGCGGTTGCTTCGCCGATCAAGCTCCCGTAGTTGCGCCTGACGTACTGGATAATGGCTTCATCGAACCGATCGCCGCCGATCCGTACCGATTCGCCATAGACCACGCCGTTCAGGGAAATGACCGCCACCTCCGAGGTGCCGCCGCCGATGTCGACCACCATGGAGCCGCGCGCCTCGTTGACGGGCAGGCCGGCACCCACCGCTGCGGCCATCGGTTCCGAGATCACGTCGACCTTGCGAGCGCCGGCGCCTTCAGCCGATTCCTGGATGGCGCGCCTTTCGACCTGGGTCGCGCCCCAGGGTACGCAGACCAGCACCCGCGGGCTCGGCTTGAACCAGCGATCACCGTGCACCTTGCTGATGAAGTACTGGAGCATCTTCTCGGTGTAGGTGAAGTCGGCGATCACGCCGTCTTTCATCGGCCGGATGGTCTGGATGTTGTCGGGCGTGCGACCGAGCATGGTCTTGGCCTCGGCGCCGACCGCCACCACCGACTTGATGCCACGCTCTTCCTGGACCGCCACGACCGAGGGTTCGTTCAGGACGATGCCCTGACCGCGCACGTAGATGAGGGTGTTGGCGGTGCCGAGGTCGATGGAGATGTCGCTGGAGAACTGCCCGATGAGGTTCTTGAACAGGTTCACTGAGTTTGGTCTCGTGAGGGGGCTGGAATGGCGGCAAAGTCTAGCCGCCGGCAGGACTTTGTACAAGCAGACGTGTATGATTCGCCGGGGATTTCTGCTGGCTTCGGCGGTACATCCCCACCCCCTCGACCCTGCCTTCGGAGGCGCCGTGACGCTGACCCGACATGACGTGGAAAACATCGCCAGGCTGGCTCGCCTGCAGATTCGCGAGGACCAGTTGGAGCCCTTCGCGGGCAGCCTGAGCCGCATCATTGATTTCGTCGAGCAGCTCGGCTCTGCTGCGACCGACCAGGTGGAGCCCATGGCCCACCCGCTGCAGGGCATGGTGCAGAGGTTGCGCGAGGACCAGGTTGAAGCCAGCGATCAGCGCGACCTGTTCCAGCAGAACGCGCCGGAGGTGGCGGCCGGGCTCTACCTGGTGCCGAGGGTCATAGAGTGAGTTTTCACGCCCTGACCGCGGCCGAACTGGGCCGCGCCCTGCGCCGGCGCGAGGTCTCGAGCCTCGAGCTGACCGACCATTTCCTGGCCCGCATCGAGGGCAGTGGTACCCGCCTGAACGCTTTCGTCACCGTGACGGCTGAGCGCGCCCGCGCGGACGCCAGGCGTGCGGACGCAGAGATTGCCGCCGGCCGGGGTGGCCCGTTGACCGGCGTGCCCATCGCCCACAAGGACATCTTCTGCACCGCTGGCATCCTCACCACCTGCTCCTCCCGCATGCTGGCCAACTTCACCTCACCTTACGACGCCACGGTGGTTGAGAAGCTGACCGCGGCCGGTACCGTGCTGCTCGGCAAGACCAACATGGACGAGTTCGCCATGGGCTCCTCCAATGAGACCAGCTATTTCGGTCCCGTCCGCAACCCCTGGGACGAGGCGCGGGTGCCCGGCGGGTCCTCAGGAGGCTCGGCGGCGGCGGTGGCAGCCGGACTGGCGCCGGCGGCTACCGGCACCGATACCGGGGGCTCGATCAGGCAGCCTGCGGCGCTCACCGGGCTCACCGGCATCAAGCCGACCTACGGGCGGGTGTCGCGCTACGGCATGATCGCCTTCGCCTCCAGCCTCGATCAGGCCGGCGTGCTGGCCCGCTCTGCCGAGGATGCAGCCCTGTTGCTGTCCGCGATGTCCGGCTTCGATCCGCGCGACTCCACTTCGGTCGAACAGCCGGTCCCGGATTACCACGCGGGTCTGGAGGCGCCACTGGCCGGCCTGCGCGTGGGCGTGATCCGCGAGTTTTTCGGTGAGGGGCTCGAGGCAGGCACCGCTGCGGCAGTCACTGGCGCGCTCGACCAATTCAAGCGCCTGGGCGCCGAGGTGGTCGAGGTGAGCCTGCCGGCCCTGCCGCTGTCGGTGCCCACTTACTACGTAGTGGCTCCGGCAGAGTGCTCCTCGAACCTGTCGCGCTTCGACGGCATCCGTTTTGGCTATCGCTGCGAGTCGCCGCGTGACCTCTACGACCTCTACACTCGCTCGCGCGGCGAGGGCTTTGGCGACGAGGTCAAGCGGCGGATCATGACCGGCACCTACGTGCTTTCGGCCGGTTACTACGACGCCTACTACCTGAAGGCGCAGAAGGTGCGCAGCCTGATCGCCGCTGATTTCCAACGGGCCTTCGAGAGCGTCGACCTGTTGTTCGGCCCCACCGCGCCCACTCCCGCCTTCGGGATCGGCGAGAAGGTCGACGACCCGGTCACCATGTACCTGAACGACATCTACACCATCGGTGCCAACCTGGCCGGCCTGCCCGCCCTGTCTGCGCCCTGTGGCCTGGTGGATGGCCTGCCGGTCGGCTTTCAGTTGATCGGCCCGCAGTTCTCGGAGTCGCGCCTGCTGTCGGCCACCCACGCCTATCAGCGCGAGACCGATTGGCACCGGCGCCTGCCGCCGGCCTGGGCCTGAGGAGGGCATGGCTTGAGCAACGAATGGGAAGTGGTGATCGGGCTGGAGATCCATGCCCAGCTGGCCACCCGCAGCAAGATTTTTTCAGGCTCCTCGACCGCCTTCGGGGCGGCGCCCAACGTCCAGGCCAACCTGGTCGACCTGGGTTACCCGGGCGTGTTGCCGGTGCTGAACGCCGAGGCCGTGCGCATGGCGGCGCGCTTTGGCCTGGCGATCGGCGCCACCGTGGCTCACCGCTCGGTGTTCGCGCGCAAGAACTACTTTTATCCGGACTTGCCCAAGGGCTACCAGATCAGCCAGTACGAACTGCCGATCGTGCAGGACGGCAGGGTGGACATCGTCCTCGACGACGGCAGCACCAAGGTCATCGGGGTGACCCGGGCGCACCTGGAGGAAGACGCTGGCAAGTCACTGCACGAGGAGTTGCCCGGCCAGTCCGGTATCGACCTCAACCGTGCGGGCACCCCGCTGCTGGAAATCGTCTCGGAGCCGGACCTGCGCTCGGCCCGCGAGGCGATCGCCTACATGAAAAAGATCCACACCCTGGTGCGCTACCTCGAGATCTGCGACGGCAATATGCAGGAAGGCTCGTTTCGCTGCGATGCCAATGTCTCGATCCGGCGTCTCGGCCGACGGGAGTTTGGCACCCGCTGCGAGATCAAGAATCTCAACTCCTTCCGCTTCGTCGAAAAGGCCATCAACCACGAGGTGGCCCGCCAGATCGACGTGCTGGAGGGTGGCGGGTCCATCGTGCAGGAAACGCGGCTCTACGATCCCGGCAAGGACGAAACCCGCTCGATGCGCTCCAAGGAAGAGGCCAACGACTATCGCTACTTCCCGGACCCCGACCTGCTGCCGCTGGTGCTGGACGCCGGCTGGATCGAGTCCCTGCGGGCCACGCTTCCGGAGTTGCCGGACGCCAAGGCGGAACGCCTGGTGACCGAACACGGCCTGCCCGCTTACGATGCCGGAGTCCTGTCCGCCAGTCGCGAGTTGGCCGACTACTACGAAGCGGTGATCGGGCTGGTCGGTGGGCAGCCCAAGCTGGTCGCCAACTGGGTCATGGGCGACCTCTCCGCGCTGCTTAATCGTGACGGCCTCGACATCCAGATGTCGCGAGTGAGCACGCAGCGTCTGGCCGGCCTCATCGCGCGCATCGTCGACGGCACGCTCTCGGGCAAGCTGGCCAAGGAGGTGCTGGAGACGATGTGGGACGAGGGCTCTGATGCCGATGCTGTCATCGAGGCGAAGGGCCTCCGGCAGATCACCGACACGGCGGCGATCGAGACCGTCATCCGCAAGGTGATGGAGGATAACCCTGGCCAGCTGGCCGACTATCGCAGCGGTAAAGACAAGCTGTTCGGCTTCTTCGTCGGCCAGGTCATGAAGGCGACGGGTGGCAAGGCCAATCCAGGGCAGGTCAACGAGCTGCTCAAGCACCTGCTGGCCGGTTAAGCGTGGGCGACAACGACCAGCTTCGGCGTTTCCTGTTCGAGGATCTGCCGGTTCGCGGCCAGTTCGTGAGGCTGGACGCGAGCTGGCGCGCCATCATCGAACATCAGGAGTATCCTTCGCTGGTGGTCCACACCCTGGGTGAGGCCATGGCGGCGAGTGTCCTGATGGCCGGCACCCTGAAGTTCGAGGGCCGTCTGTTGTTGCAGTGTCAGGGCCCGGGGCCGCTGCGACTGCTGCTTGCCGAATGCACCCATGCCCGCGCCGTTCGCGGCGTGGCCCGACTGGCTGGCGCTTGCCCCGAAGCAGCGCCGCTGGCCGTGCTAACCGGCGGTGGGCAGCTCTCGATGACCATCGAAAACCCGGACCGCGATCAGCGTTACCAGGGCGTTGTGCCCATGGAACAGGAACGGCTTGCAGGGTGCCTGGAGGCCTACTTTGAGCGCTCCGAGCAGCTACCGAGCCGACTGATGCTGGCGGCGACCCAGAACCGAGCGGCCGGGCTGCTGCTACAGAGGATTCCGGCGGGCGAGGAGGGTGAGGAGCCCACGGCCGAGGCCTGGGAGCGCCTTGGCCTGCTGCTGGCCACGCTGACCGCGGAGGAGCTCCTGCACCAGCCCTGCGAGGTCATTCTCCACCGGCTTTTCAACGAGGACGACCTGCGCCTGTTCGAGGGCGAACCGGTCTTCTTCCAGTGCGCCTGCTCGCGTGAGCGAGTAGAGGGCATCCTGCAGTCCCTCGGCGCCGCAGAGGTGGAGGCGGTGCTGGCAGAACAGGGTCGGGTAGAGGTGCGCTGCGAGTTCTGCAACCGGGCCTGGACCTTCGATGCGGTGGACGTCGGGCGGGTCATGGCCGACACGCCGGCCACGTCGCAGGGAGCTGGTCCCCACTGAGGTACACTCCGGGCATGGACGCGCCAGCCAGACCGCCGGTCGAAGTTTCCTTCGAGTTTTTCCCACCGGGCGACGCCGCCATGGCCGATTTGCTGTGGTCGTCGCTGCAGCGACTCGCCCCGCTGGCGCCAAGGTTCGTGTCGGTGACCTACGGGGCCGATGGGTCCACCCGCGAGCGCACCCACGAAGTGGTGACCCGCATCCAGCGCGAAACTGGACTCACTGCGGCGCCCCACCTGACCTGCGTCGGCGCCGAACGCGGCGAGGTGCTCGACATCGCCCGCCGCTACTGGGACGAGGGCGTGCGCCATATCGTGGCCTTGCGCGGCGATCCCCCGGCAGGCAGCGACGGGTACCGGCCCCATCCGGGTGGCTTCGCCTACGCGGCCGATCTGGTGGCGGGGCTCCGGCAAGTGGCGGATTTCGAGGTGTCGGTCGCTGCCTACCCCGAAACACACCCAGAAGCGGCCAACCCTGCCTTCGACATAGAGGTCCTCAAGCGTAAGCAGGACGCCGGCGCGACCCGGGCCATTACCCAGTTCTTTTTCTCGACCTCGACTTACCTGCGTTTCCGGGAGGCCTGCGTGGCAGCGGGCGTGACCCTGCCCATAGTTCCGGGCATCCTGCCGATCACGCGCTTCCCCCAGCTGGCCCGCTTCGCCGCGCGTTGCGGCGCCTCGGTGCCCGAGTGGCTGCGCGAGCGTTTCGAGGGCCTCGACGATGACGCCGAGACCCGGCGCCTGATTGCCGCCTCGGTGGCCATCGAGCAGGTGG
>Ga0222713_10002398_pt1 | contig 20090 bp, 12 predicted proteins | sample C33_649DmetaG_FD_165061 | JGI IMG/M metagenome (GOLD analysis project Ga0222713, IMG submission 165061) | Estuarine water microbial communities from San Francisco Bay, California, United States - C33_649D | ecosystem: Environmental > Aquatic > Marine > Unclassified | place: USA: California...
AAACTACATCCTACAGTAACGAGGGCGGCTGGTTCGACTGCGACAAAGTGCGCTTTCGTTTTGGCTATCCAGAGAAAATAGGCGGGTGGGAGAAATACTCACCAACTTATTTCTTGGGTAGTTGTCGCGCCCTACACCCGTGGATTGGCTTAGACGGCAGCCGTTATATCGGCGTTGGAACACACTTAAAATATTACATTAACGAAGGTGGCGGTTATAACGACATTACCCCTATCCGGCTTACTACCGCCGCGGGCGATGTAACGTTTACCGCGTCCTCAAACCAGTTAGGCGCTAACGTTGCCATTGATGCAAGCGTCATAGTCTTAGCTAGTACCAGCGGTTTCCCTAATAGCGGACGGATCAAGATAGATAGCGAGATTATCACCTACTCTGGTATTAGTGGTAATGACTTAACCGGTTGTGTTCGTGGTCAAAACAGTACGACCGCCGCTACTCATACAACAGGTGCCGTTGTAAACTGTGCCACCTTAATCGTAAATGACGTAGCCCACGGTGCGCTACAGTACGATTTTGTGACTTACTCCGGAGCAACCTCTCTTGGAGGACAGATTACAGCCGATATCCTAAATCAGGAATATCAGATCACGGGTATTATCGATAACGACAATTATCAGATCGAAGCTCGTGAAGTAGCCGCAATTGTTTCAATCACCGGAACAAACGGATTAAACCCCACTTATGTCTTTGCCGACAGCAGCGACAGCGCTAATGGCGGCGCGAGTGTCGTGGGCGCTTATCAGATCAACACCGGCCTTGACACATCTATTACTGGTACCGGTTGGGGAGCAGGCACTTGGTCACGTGGAGCGTGGGGCTCGGCCGCTTCTATTACTACATCAGGCCAACAGCTAAGAATTTGGTCACACGACAACTTTGGTGAGGACCTTCTTGCTTGTGTACGAGACGGTAACATCTACTACTGGGATAAGACCTCGGGACTCGGCTCACGGGCCGTGGCCCTTTCTAGTTTGGCCGGTGCTAATGCAACGCCAACGATTGCAAAACAGATTTTAATTTCGGACCAGGATCGCCACATTATTGCCTTTGGTTGTGATCCAGAGAACGATATTGGAACGCAGGATCCGTTGTTGATCCGGTTCTCTTCGCAGGAAAGTTTAACGGAGTGGAACTCCACACCGACTAACTCGGCTGGTGATTTGAGGCTTAGTGATGGCTCTGAGATAGTCATGGCCCTCGAAACAAGGCAACAGGTTCTGGTATTTACGGACGTGTCGTTACACGCTATGCAGTATTTGGGACCACCGTTTACCTTTGGTATTAGCTCGATTTCAGAGAATATAACTGTGGCAGGGCCGTTATCGGCGGTAGCTGTAGAAGATAACGTGTTCTGGATGGGTCGTGAAGAATTCTATGTATATGGCGGTGCGGTACAAAGGATACCTTGTACGGTACGTGATTACGTGTTTGACGATATCAATACAGGCCAGTTTGGTAAGGTAACGGCCGCTACGAACACGGCTTATTCTGAGGTGTGGTGGTTCTACCCATCCTCTTCTAGTGAAGAGTGTGATCGGTATGTTGTATTCAACTACCAGCAACAGATTTGGTATTACGGCACCTTAGAGAGAACGAAGTGGGTAGATAGGGGTATTGACTCTTATCCGATATCGGCAAGTACAGATCATGCTCTTTACTATCAGGAGATTGGTTTTGACGACGGTAGTGCTAACCCGCCTGCTGGTATTAACGCTTATATTGAGAGCAGTCAGGTAGATATCACGGATGGAGAACACTTTATGTTTATCCGTAGGATGATCCCGGATATGACATTTAGGAATAGCTCTAATCCAACGCCAACGGCAGTTATGACGCTGGAAGTTAGAAACTATCCGGGGGCTAATTACACCAATTCTACTAACAGCTCTATCGCTAAGACGGCGTCTGTGCCTGTAGAACAGTTTACAAATAATGTTAATTTAAGGCTTAGAGGCCGCTCGATGGCCTTTAAGATATCCAGCACGGACACCGGGGTAGGCTGGAGGCTAGGGTCCCCACGTATTGAAGTAAGACCGGATGGGCGCAGGTAATGTCACGGAATCTAGTATTACCGTTCTTTCCTGTACCGCCGCAGAATTATGACAGAGAGTACATCGCCGAGATCGTTAGGTCGTTTTCGATCTATCTTGGGCAAATGCAAAACCCTGGTGAGGGGCGTAATACCAATATAGTCCTCACTAATTTACAAACAGATGACAGCGGATTAGAGACAGGTGCTTTATTTCAACAGGCAGGTTTTGTTAAAATAACCTTAGTAAATATGCCTCATGTCCGTGGTCAACAGGCAACGGGCTCCGTAGGGAGCGTAACGGTAACGACATGAGCGACGAGACGATTATTACATTGGCTAATGGTTCCAAATGGAGACCATCCACCAGCCAAGACCTTATTCATTGCGCTAACTGCGGCAATGCGGTGGACACCCCTGAAGAAGTGCTTTCATACCCTACGGGAAATTGCCCTGATTGTGGCAATTCGTGGACTGGGGATGAGAGTAGAAGTACAATAATTCAAGTAACTATGCCGCAGAGCATAACTGGTGGAGCAGGCTAATGGCTGAGATGACCGCACAACGAGAAATTGAGATTCCAGACGGTGGTATTGCTGGGTTCATGATGTCCGATGAGGACCTAGCAGAGCTAGAGAGACAAGAAGCCGAGAAATCTTTTGGAAATAGAGGCATTGCCGAGTTTAGCGACATGGCGATGAAAATGGCTGCCTTAGGACGTTATGGCGATGATTCTATTGTTCATGCTCAGACAGGCGAGATTGTCGTACCAAAGCCAGTTCTAGACAGTAACCCAGAACTAAAACAAGCTATTTTTGATGACATGCGAGCTAGGGGGATTGAAGACCCTGAGCGCTATGTTGTCGGTTCAGAGACTAATTCCATCAACCCTGAGACAGGGCTCATGGAATTTGGTTTTTTTAAAAGTATTGCAAGGGCCGTTAAAAATGTAGCAAGTAAAACAGTAAAAGTTTTAAAGAAAGTTGCTCCGATTGTATTGCCGATTGCTTTGGCAATGACTCCGCTAGGACCTATTTACGGCGCTGCACTTGGCTCAGGTATTGGAACTTTATTACAAGGAGGCAGTATTAAAGACGCTCTTAAATCTGCGGCCATTTCAGGATTAACGGGTGCGGCATTTACAGGTATGTCTGGTACAGGCACCTTTAGTCAAAACGTAGGTAATGCTTTATCTAACCCCGGAGCTAGATTTGCTCAAACAGGGGCCGGTCTAAAAGCCGGGTTTAGCGGCGAAGGTTTTGGTAAATTGTTTACACCGTATGCAGCGCCTGCTCAAGAAACAAGTACTTTTGGAGAAAGCATTCGTTCTGGAGAAGCTACCCAATCGTTTTCAACAGAGCCTGTAAGCGCAGAATCTCAATATGCGGCGGATGTTAGCGGTACTAGAACCGGATTAGGAACATCCGTTACCGATCCTACGGGACAACTTTCTCCAGTGCAGTCGGGAGCAGGAACAAGTCAAACGGCCCTCGGCCCTGTAGATTCTGCTGGAACCACGTTTAACAAGGGTATGTACATAGAATCTGCCGCAACCCAACCACCCGCTGCGGAAAAAACGTTTACTCAAAAAGTTGGCGATTTCTTTATGCCTTCTGGTAAAAGTGCAGAAGACGTTAGAGCTCTTCAATCCGCTTCATACAATGCAGACATTGCGGCCGGATTACCAAAAGAAATAGCGACTCAAAAAGCTCTTGCTATAACAGGAGAACCTAGCTTCTTAGCTAAATACGGACCAATGACGGCTCTTTTAGGGACAGGCGCTTATGCGGCTGGGTTTTTTGACGAGCCGGAGCCCGAGCCGTCTCCGCTAGGTCTTAAATCAGGACCATCTGGAACAGAGCTATTGGCACAACGTCCTGATCTTTACGCCCCAAACATTCGTCCCGGTCAAGGATCTAGTACCTACATAGAACAAAACCCTTATTCGTCATATGCTAACTTGTACCCCATAAATTATGGATTAAGCTCAAGCACTCCTGCCGACGTATTCCAAAGACAACCAATGTATGCTGCGGAAGGTGGAGAAGTCTACCCAAGACGTAACGGCGGGATTATGCCTAACGAAGGCATTCCAGGACAAGATAGCGTTCGAGCTATGTTGATGCCGGGTGAGTTTGTCATGACTACTGATGCAGTTCGTGGCGCAGGTGATGGCGATTTAAATCGTGGCATAAATAATATGTATAACGTAATGGCTAATTTAGAGCGTAAAGGAAGGATGGCGTAATGGCTGAAGTTACAGAACAGATAGTCCGAGAAGCGCCGGAAGTTGAAGCCTATAAGCTTGGATTATTACAAGCGGCCAAAGGTTTAGCCGATCAACCCGTTAATTTACCCGCTCAACAAATAGCAGCACTTAGCCCATTACAACAAATGGCGTTTGGTAGTGCTGAAACAGGGGTAGGTGCTTATCTTCCTTATCTGCAAGGCGCTGGTTACACTTTAGGTGATGCCCAAACCGCATTAGGCGGAGTCATGGCCGGGGCTACACCTTATCAACAGGAAGCTTTATACGGGTTAAGACAAGCCGGTGCTGCTATACCACTTGAAGTAGGGGCGGCTCAACGTGGGTTACAAGGCGCTATTGAATACGGCGCACAAACTGCAGATCGAGCTCGTGCTGGCGCGATGGGTATAGGCGCACAAGCTCTTCCACAGTTTGGACAAGCTACACAAACAGGTATTGGCGCTTATCAAACCGCCTTACAAGGTTTAAGCGGTACTACCGGACAGTTTGATCCCTCTCAGATTGCTACCTACCAAAGCCCTTATGAGGACATTGCGGTACAACAAGCGTTGGCAGATATTGCTAGACAGGGACAGATTCAACAACAAGCTCTTGGAGCACAAGCCGTATCTCAAGGTGCATTTGGTGGTTCAAGACAAGCGATTGCGCAACAAGAATTAGCTAGAAACGTGTTGGAACAACAAGGACGGACCGCGGCTCAAATGAGAGCTGCCGGGTTTGAGAGTGCAGCACAACGTGCACAAACCGCGTTTGAGCAACAGCAGGCTCGTGCACAACAGGCGGCAGTACAAGGCGGACAGTTTGGCTTAAATACCGCTCAATTACAAGCCGCTAATGCACAAGCTATGGCCCAGACGGGTATGAATTTAGAACAATTATCGGCACAAACAGGCATGTCCGCCGCAGACTTGGCTGGTAGATACGCACAACAAGCTGGGGCTCTTGGCATTACTGGACAACAAACGGCTGGTCAACTTGCTCAAGGTATTGGCGGTCTTGGCGTAGATTACAGCCAGCTTGGACTACAGCAAGGTGAAGCGCTTGGAACGCTTGGACTGCGTCAGGCTTCTCTTGGTCAGCAAACTCAACAACTGGGTCAACAGCAAGCTGGTTTCTTGTTTGATCTTGGTCAGAAACAGCAACAGCAACAACAAGCTGAACTTGAGGCAGCTCGTCAAACTCAGCTTCAACAGGCTTACGAGCCGTATCAACGTGTTGGATTCTTGTCTGACATTTATAAGGGTGCTCCTACTACGCAACAATCTATTACAGCGGGCACAACACCAACCACGTCAGCGGCTGAGAAGTTTCTTGGTCTTGGCATAGCAGGACTTTCGGCAGCAGCCGGAGCATCTAAAGCGGGGTTATTCTAATGAATAGAGAATTAATGGCACGGCAAATGTTCGCCGGTGGTGGACAGGTTTACAAAATGCAGGAAGGCGGGGTTCCTCCCGTTAACCCGATGGCCGGGATGCCGGTATCACCAGACGCGGCAATGCCCCCGATGGCAGGTGCAGCGGGGGTTGATCCAGCAATGATGGAACAGATGCTGATGCAAGCGCAACAAAACATCACGGCACTTGATGACGCCCAAAGCGCAGAAGAAGTCATGAACGCGATGCGCGGGGATCAAGCCAGCATTGAAGAGCGACGGATGGAGCTTGCCCAGATTGTTGGAGAGGGCGATGCTCAAAGCACCCCTGAGTCTGTTCTAACGTTGGTTCAACCGGTCATGATGATGGCACAGGTTGACCAAGGCATTGGCGCATTGGCTCAAGACCAGATGAATCAACCAGTAACGGGAGACATGGCTGGCGGTATTATGTCAACAGTCGATATGGGCGCTCAGGAGGGCCCTGCTCCTGTAAATTTTAAATATGGCGGTGTGGTTGGGATGCAAGAGGGTGGTGACCCCCTCACCGCCAGTTATCAAAAAAGATTACCGTTATATCAACAAATTGTTGGTATAGACCCTGCAGAACAACAACGACAAGCCGAACTAGATGAAGCTCAAATATTGTTTTCTATTGCGAAAGGGGGTTTGCAGTTAGCCGCACCTGTTGATCGTAGAATGAGCACTGCCGAAAAATTAGCGTTGGTTGGACAAGGCGTATTGCAAGATATTAGTGGCGTAACTTCTGAGGCAAGTAAACGTAAAGCGGCTGAACGCGCTACGATGCAGCAAGCAAAATTTGCGGCATTGCAAGCGGCGGAAACAGAAGCGGCTACTTTAGGTAAACGAAAAGAAGTCACTATTGATGGACAGGTAATAGATATTACAGATCCTCGAAATCCTTTTGTTGTTTTTGGAGATAAAAAGAAAAATCTACAAACAATTGGTGGACAAATAATTGATGTTACCGATCCTAAAAACCCGGTGGTTGTTTTTGGTTCTCCAGATACAAAGACCGTTACTATAAAAGACCAAGTAATAGATATTACAGACCCCAAAAATCCAAAGGTTATTTTTGGAGATAAAGCAAGAGAGCTGATTAGCACTAACGGTCAAATAATTGACGTCACCGATCCTAAAAACCCGATGGTTGTTTTTGGAAGCCCTGATAGAAAAATCGTGTCTCTTAAAGGTCAGGTATATGACATAACCGATCCTAAAAATCCATTTGTAATAGTCGGAGATAAAGATAGAGATATTAAAGAACTAAATGGACAACTTGTTGACGTAACCAACCCAGAAAAGCCGTTTGTAATATTTGGAGAACCTACGCGTAAACAACAAGTTGTGAATGGACAAATAATAGACACCACAGATCCTAAAAATCCATTTGTAGTGTTTGGAAATATAAATAAAGATATCAAGACAGTAGACGGACAACTTGTTGACGTCACCGATCCAGAGAATCCAAAGGTTGTTTTTGGTGATAAAACTAAAGATTGGAAGGTTGTTGACGGTAAACTATACGAGATTGTTGATGGACAACCTGTTCTTCGAGTAGACAAGGATCAAGCAGGATCGGATGCGTTTTCAAAAGGCGATATCGGCAGGGCGCAAGCATTCCTTGCTGGACCCGGCGCGGCTGACATGGCACAAAGATATGCTGATGGTGCTACTAATCCGGAAGAAAATAATCAGATTGACTTATTTGTTTCTTTCTACACTAATCCGCAGAGAGTTTTTGACATTGGTGTTGGGGATTTTGTAACCGTTGAGGGTCACAAACTTCCAGCGATGTGGAGAGAGGCTATAAGCAAACGTAAATCAAATGTACCGGGAGCTTCTGTGCCTGTAATAAGAAAGTCCTCCTCTGGAACAGTAGTAGACGGAACAAGCGGTAGAGATTCTAGGGAAGCCCCTATTACAGGAGCTACTTATCAAGAGTTGGTAAAGGATATAGAAGACGCTACAGACATCACCGGTAGAGCTTCAGCTCTCGCTTCATGGATGAACAAAGGTTCGGAAATATTAACCGGGGGATTGTTGTTTGACGATATTGATAAAACACAAAGAACCATTAAAAACATGAACACTGCGGCGCTTGCGTCTCTAGTCGGAAATGTCCCTGGTAAAGAAAGTGAGCAATTCCGCAAAGAGTTAAAGGAAATATTGCCTGATGTTGGTGCCTTTACAGTGGGATCAGAATCTTCTTTAAGTCAGATAAAAGGAGCGGTTGCTTATTTTAACCAAGAGATACGTGCTTTAAACGCGAAAGCAACATCTCCAAACCCCCCTGCAAGTATCGGAGAGATAAGATACGGTTTAGACAGTTTATCGTCGTTTAGAGATTTTTATAACAAGCTCGCAAGAAAATTAGAGGCCGAATTAAACAGAGGTCGGGCTAAGAGACCTCCTTTAAATAGGTTTATGAAAAATAGCGAGGAGTATAACGAGGGAGCAGATTAATGACCGTAGAAATAGATGTTACGGAGCCAATCGCAAAGCTTCCAGAACCCGAAGTAACTTTTCCAAATCAAGAAAAATTGGATGAGTTTAAACAAAATTTTGATGTTGAAGCGGCATCCAGAGAAGGTTTAACCGATTCGGATATCGTTGGATACATTCAAGAATATTTTCCAGAGTTTGATTATGAACAAGCTACTTCTGAACAAGAAGTTATGGATGAACGTGGAAACCTAATTTTGGTTCCTGGTTACACGGACAGGGAGCTAGTTCAATTTTTTACTAAAGCTTTACCGCTTGATCCCGCGGAAGCTCTCGCAAGAGAGGCGGAACGCGGCATGTTAAAGAGCGCACCTATGACCGGTGGTTTAATGACTGGGGCAAGATTAGGTTCGCCTTTCGGATTACCTGGAACGGTAATTGGCGGGGCAGTTGGACTTTGGTCTGGTTGGGAGTTTGGAGATACCGTAGACAAATTATTGTATGACCAAAGCCCTTATGCTCCAAGCGTTAGACCTTGGGCAGAAGCTGGCACCACTTTGGGCACCGGAGCGGCATTCCCGCTTGCTCCTTTTTCCGTTACATCTAAATTAACTCCAGGGACCATACGTTGGTTGCAATCTATTTCGGGTTTGTCTGGCCGAACTACCCCCGTAGAGAGCATGTTAAAAACGGCGGCAGAACGTCCAGGTAGGTTTTTAATGGCGGAAACAACCGCACTTGGTGGATCTTCCGTAGGTTCATTATATAGCGAAAAAATATTCCCTGGGGAAACGTATCCAAGGATAGGTTTTGAAATTGTTGGCGGTATATTTAGCCCAATTAGCATAGGCACCAGGGCAATAGAGGCTACGGCAGAAAAAATTGTTTCTCTTGCCAGTCGTGAAGCCCGTATGGGTAGACAAGGCGTAGCATTAAGAGAGTGGTTAATGAAAAACGCTCCTGTGGATAAAAGTGCCGACAAAGAAACGCAAGCAGCACAACGAGAACAATATGTGGGTAAAATTTATTCTATATTGTCCACGCGTGAAGGGAAAATCCAAGCCGCAAAAGAAATCGGAATTGACTTACAAGCTCATCCAGAATTACTAGAAACAAGAAGCACCGCTAGTGTATTAGATGATCCCGTAATTCGTGGTCTTCAAGCAAAACTTGGTTTAGATCCAAAAGATGGGGCTCGTATTCGTAAATCAATAGAAAGAGATTACGCTGGTTTACAGAACTTAATCCAGATAATGGAAGCTAGTGGAGATCCTTCTATCATATCTCAAGCTGCCAAAATGAGGCAGGACTATTACCGTAGCCTAATCTTACGTCGTTTAGATTTAGCTAATTTAAATGCCGTAGACCTTATTAGTAAGATAAAACCCGGTGATCCACGGGCAGCAATGAACGCTTCTGAAACGGTGGAAAGTTTAACAGAGCAAGCGATTAAAGATGTTCGTTTGTATGAAAAAGATTTATACGATGCCGTAGATAAAACTGAAACTATGTCCTTGTCCAATTTCATAGACGAATATATGAAAATGGAACAAGAGCTACTGGATAACGAGGTGGTATTACCGGGCGTTATAACAGGATTATTTAATAAAGCCCGTGGAACTTCTGTCGAAATAGGAGAAGAATCGTCTCAACAATTAGCTAGATTAGACAGAAGAATTAGAAATGCCGAAGAAAATATAGCTAAAGTTCGTAGTGCTCACCCAGAAAGTGTGGAAGGTGCTGAAAGTTTATACGACACCACCAGTGCTTTTGATATTCAGTTAGCGGAAATACAGGAAGCCATTAGAACTTTAGAAAAAACCCCTATAAAAGACTTACCGTTTGCAGGACCTGAAAAGAATAGACAACTTAATGTATTAAGAAACAGGGCTCAAATTATTGATGCTCAATTGAGTAAGTCAGACCTAAGCCGAATGTCTGAAACGCCTCTAGCACCAGAGGCTATAACGATAGGCGAAGCTATGCGAGCTCGATCTTTGTTATTAAATAAGGCTAGAGAAGCTTCCTCATCAAAAAGGTTTACGGAGGCTCACTTCCTATCTGATTTGGCGGATTCAATACGAGATGATTTTGGAATAGCTTCCGGGGGAGATGACGTTAATCTTGCAACATTAACAGATAATCAAAAGGCGTTAAAAAAGGCTTTTGGTTTCTCTTCTGCAATGAATGACGTCTTTACACGGGCTTTTCCAGGAGCGGTCTTAGCGAGAAACAGAAGTGGCGCTCGCAAAATAATGCCTGAATTATTATCTAAAACAATTTTTAGTGGTGGTGGAGATGCTACTTCCCTAAAATACGATGAGTTAGATAATGCTATGGTTTTTGCTGCTAATGAACTTGGTACGGACTATAACGCAACCGCCCATGCCAGAATAGGAAGTATGCGAGCCGCGCATTCAGACATATTGCGTAGTAAGTTTGAAGAACTTATTGACAAAGACGGCAAGGTAACTCCGGATAAGTTGTTCAAATTTAACCGTGATTATAGGAATGTTTTATTTGACGAGGCCGGAAACAGTCGCTTCCCCGAGCTAACAGAATCTTTATCTGATTTGAAATCCGCACAAGAAGCCGTAGATATAGTTACGAAACGCCAAGGGCGGTATCAAGATGCTCTAGAAAATTCTTTTATATTTTCACAGTTACCTTTGGCTGGAACAAACCCCCGCAAGTTAATATCAAATGTTTTAGGAACTCCAAAATATAGAGGTGCGGACGATCCTACAGGGGCTTTTGTCAAATTAATTCGGCAGGCAAAATCAGCGGATGCTCAAAGATTAGCTAATGGTCAAAAAGAAGGAGCTGTTAAAGGTCTAAAAGACGTGGTGCTTGAAGAAGCGTGGTCTTATTCTTCTGGGGTAAACAGTAAAACTGGAGTAGACGAGTTTAATTTTAAAGCTTACTCAGATTATTTAACAACACCATTAAAATCTGGAGGATTATCTCCCCTTGCAATAATGCAACGGGAAGGCGTTTTATCTAGTGGAGAAGCCACTCGTCTAGCGTACATTTTAAAAGAAGGTGTAAAAGTACAAGGTCAAAGAGGTTTAGCAAAAAATGCTCAAGAAGTAGCGGGAGAACCAGTTGGTTTGGGCACCAGAGGTTTAGACACGTTTGTCCGATTGGTTGGATTGCGTATCGGTAGAAAAGCTACGCAAATGGCTCCGGGTCAAGGACAAGGTTTGGCGGAACCTGCAATGATTGCTAACGAGTTTGGGATGTTGCTTAACATACCAAGAATTGCACACAGGGATTTATTGTTAGAGGCAATGGAAAACCCAGAAGTATTTAAGTTATTGTTAGAAAAAGCTGACAACATCGGTCCGAAAAGTATTAACAGAAGACGTAGATTAAATAGCTTTTTATTAAATGCAGGATTGATCAGTGCTGAAGATGCGGAACGTGATCGACGTAGAAGACAAGCCGATCCACGCCAACTTAAAGTACGACCAGATAATTTAAGAGAACGGGAAGCCGCTCCTGAGGAAAGACCTCGTAGAGAAGTAACACCAAGAAGAGAAGAGGACATCCCTGGAATAACTAGTCCTCTAACACAACTTGACAGAACACCTGCCGCTCCCACCGTTGCGGGTGCCGCTGCACCTAGACCAGCTCCATTTGTAGTCGCGCAAGCGCCCGTGGCTTCACCGCCACCGGCACAACAAGCACGGCCCGCGGACAGGTCTAGGTTTGCAGCAGCTTTCCCTAGCGACATAACGGCGCCGTTTATTAAACAGCAAGGCATCGAAACGCTTTTAAGCTAATGGCTATACCAACCTTCAGTTTTGGTTCTTACGCGAGTGACCTAGTAAGTCCCAACCGAGTGTTGGTGCCTACCAGGTTGACCGCGGCAGATAGACCGGTTGCGGAAAGATATAAGACAGAAACAGAAGCTTACAACCAAGCGATGGATAAATATCGTCAGGACGTCGAAGCATACAACGCGGCCCTCGAAACATACAACGCGGGACCGCGTGACAAAGAATTTACAATGGCGACTCCAACCGCTCCGGCCAATCTTGGTTATACAACCGAAGACGTACAAGCATTTGAAGCGGACGCCGCATCACGGGCCGCGGCCCAACAAGCGGCAAAGCAGAACGCTTTGAATATCATCATGAACCCGCAGGGTTTTTCCCAACAGTATGGTATTGGTTCGTTAGCGTTTGCTGACGGTGGAGATGTTCCGCAAACATTTGCGGGTACGGGAGAATTTCCACAAACAGAATCTTCTCAAGGCTATACGACACGTCCGGTTTCCACCGATGCAGATTTACCTTTAGTTGCGGAATTGATGGTAGATTCAATTCCAGTAGTAGGGGATATAAAATCAGGAATAGAAGGTGCTGATTATTTAAAAAAAGGGGAGTACGGTAACTCTTTATTATCTTTTGCGGGTGTACTGCCTTTTGTGCCTCCGTTGACGGGCATATTAAAACAAGGCGCAAAAGTATCAAAATCTTCCCTAGACGACTTAACCACTCCAGAACTCATAACCTCCTGGGTTGTAGCACCTGAGAAAGTTAATCGATCAGAATTCATAACAAAGTTAGCCACTAAGCCAGAAGTTGTTCAACGCTCACAAAAAGCTTTGAATGATTTAGGTTATGGAGAAACAGTTCCTATGTTTAGGATTGTTAAGCTAACTGACAATAAAGAAATTGTACCGGAGTCTTTAATATCTGCTACGTTAGATCCAAAGTTAATAGAACAAAATTTTCAGTTTTTATCTACGGGTAAATTTGGTAGAGCAGGAACAACTGATTATCGATTATTGCGCTACGATGTTCCAAGGGATCGTGTGGCGGCTTATTTACCCGCGTTGTCTGGCGACATTACGTCTGTGGTAAATACAAAAATAAAGAAAAAAGGGTTTGGGCAAGATTTTGCGGAAGGGTATCAAACTGTTTCTGATCCCGCCGCTCATGCAAAACGTTTGATAAAGTTTCAAGATGAAGTCTTGGCAGATGTTTCTGGAATAGAACCTAAAGTTTTAATTAGTCCAAAAGGTAACCCTCAAAACTTGTTGTCAATAGATGCTTCTCAAATGAGCTTACCTATGGCGTCTGGTAGAGTTTCTACGTTTGGGGATTTACCAGAATCTATGCAATATATGAGTCCACAAGACCGTAAGCGTTACGAAGACGCTATGCAAGGGTATCAAAAGTTTTTTTCTAAAGGTTTCGAAAACGGCGGAGTTGTAGACGAAGGTATCGGTTCGTTGCCGTTTGAAGAGGACCTTTATAGGATGGAAAGCAACCCTAGACTGGGGTTCGGTGCTTACGGCATACGGCACAGTGGAGAAGGGCTAAAAGGAAAAGGTTATTTTGGTGAAATATCATCACCTAATGGGCAAGTCGTAACAGAATACTCTGTGTATGATGAAGACATTGGAGAATATCCTTCTATTGTTCCAACTTTAACTAGAGAAGAAATAACCGACACCATTTCAAGATCAACTAAGGGTGAACAACCTTCCATAGAAGTAATAAGAAAAGCAAGACGTCACGCTATAGAAAGATTGTCGGAAGGTAAAAGCCCGTTTTCTAGTAACACTGAATTACGATTTCCTTTACCTTCCGGAGCATCAGAAGACCTTATTAATCGTATTTCACGTTATTTAGAAAACAAACGTCCCAACGATTAATCCCACGATAAACCACACGACTGCGGCAAACGTAGCGCGGGCTTCTTCATCTATAAAATCTGATTTCTTCAAGGCCCTACCGTAAATATCCCTTGAGTTGCGGTTAAAACGTAACGTCCAATTGCTTCTATCCATGATGTTCTCCTATTAAAGTAACCAAGCGCGGGCCTCTTCGCCTAGAACTTGACCCGCAATGTCTATCTTATTTCGTAATGCACCTAGAATTTTTTCGTCGATTGTCCTCGGAGACACCAGATCGATATACGTCACCTTATTAGTCTGACCAATCCTATGGGCTCGATCTTCAGACTGTAGCCGTATCTCCAAGTCATAGCTGTTGCTGTAATACACAACGGTATGTGCCGCTGTCAAAGTAATCCCGTAGCCACCAGTCTTAGGCTGACCCACAAAAAACCGTAACGGGTTATCCATATCTTGAAACTTATCCACAATCTCTTGCCGTTCATCCTGCGGCGTCTCACCGTAGTAGCAAGCCACGCTATCTTCACCATACTTCTCGGCCAACGCATCACGGATCTTTTTAATATCGTAAGTGTAGCTGGCCCAGATTATCACTTTACCTTGCGTTTCTTCGATAACTTCTAAGAGTTCATCCAGCCTATTGTTCTTAATTGGCTCTATCGGTCCTTCATCCGGTTGCAAAAATCCACAACATATTTGTTGCAATCGCATAATCTGTGTCAGTACACTAGCGGTCGTTGCCAGTTCACCACTTTCGAGTTTCGCCAATGCTAACTTTTTCATCTGTTCATATACTCGCGCTTGCTCTGGCGTTAAATCTACGTTTCGAAGAATGTAAGTTTTATCCGGCAAGTCCAAGCAATCTTGTTTTAAGATGCGATTACTAAACTTATCAAGCCGTTGATTCAGTTCATCTAATCTACGATAACCCGTAATCTGCTGGAAACTACGCGGCCCCATCGTGCGTTGTTGAACGGTAGCATACCTACCTTGGAACGAGTAGTAACTGTTAAATCCCAAGCACTTCGGTGACAAGAATTCGCATTGACTGAATAAATCCATCGGGCTTTTTGTGATCGGCGAGCCTGTAAGAATGCGTCGATATTTGCTCAAGTTTTGCAAAGCAACAATGCTCTTGGTACGCGCCGCTCTGCGGTTTTTAATGGTGGTGCTCTCATCAACAATCACCATGTTGTTTGGATTCTTCGATAAAAAAACCTTGGCGATCTGCACACCCTTCTTTGTACTAAAAGCTTCGACGTTCATTACAAATATTTTTAAACCATCAAACGGCTCTAACACAAAGGGTTCAAGGTCTTCTTTAAATTTTTGTGTAATATTGGGTTGCCATCTCACGATCTTTCGGTTTATCCTCTTAGGAAGATGGACGGGGACCTCTTTCTTAACCCAGTTGTCAAAGACACCTTTCGGCGCGATTATCAGCACAGCGTCGATCTCGTTGGCTTCGTATAGCATTCCTATCGAATCAACGGCAACTTTAGATTTACCGGTGCCCATCTCCATCAGTAGCGCATAGTATGGCGCGGACCACGAATCACGGATCACGGACCTTTGGTGATCGAACGGTTCAGTCTCAAATATATAGTCCAAAATTGTTTTCCTTTCCCCTATTGACATATGTAGGATAAAGCGTAGTATACGCTATTGTCAAGGCCAGACATGGTCTTTATTCACGAAAGGAGGTAGACGATGGACTTGACAGCACTAATGGAACAAGAATCTGCACCGAGTAAGAGTGCGGTAGAAAACATAAACCAAGGGGGTCTGCAAAGTGTTGCATCGACTGCAAAGGCTATCAGAGATAAGGAAGCGCTTATCGACGAGCTTGAGCAAAAACTTGCGGAAGAAAAGAAAGCCCTGCTTAAACTTACCGATGAGGATTTACCGGCAATGTTCTTAGAACTCGGTCTTAATTCTCTGACCTTAGATGACGGGTCGCAGGTAGAGGTTAAGCAAACATACGGGGCTTCAATCCGTGTAGACAACCGCGACGCGGCCTATGACTGGCTACGAGACAACGGCTACGACGATATTATCAAGAATACCGTCGCATGTTCGTTTGGACGTGGCGAGGACGAACTTGCACAACAATTCTCTGAGTTCGCAGTCAAGCAGGGCTTCGACGCACAAACAAAAACTGAGGTACATCCACAGACACTAAGAGCGTTCATTAAAGAGCGTGTCGAATCTGGGGACGAGTTTCCAATGGAATTGTTTGGTGCTTGGGTAGGTCAACGTGCAACTATTAAACGAGGAAAACAATAATGGCTAAGTCAGAAGTAGCTAAAGTAAAAGAGAGCGGTATCACCGTTTTCGATCCATCTATCTTTGAACAGGACGCAGGGCGCGGCATGGAGAACCTCGGTCAAGAGGACATGGCGCTACCGTTCCTAAAGGTATTGTCAGGTAACGATCCGGTTCTGGATGAAATTGAAACTGCTCGTAAGGGTGACATATATAACACCGTTACCGGTGCTGTATATAAAGGCAAGGATGGCATAAGAGTTATTCCTTGTGCGTATCAAAGACGGTTTATCCAATGGTCACCACGGGGTTCAGGTTCCGGTGCGCCTGTAGCAATCTACACGCCACAAGACACACGGCCCAGGACCGAGCGCAGTCCTGATGACAATAAAGATTATGTTGTCGAAGGCAACGGCGAGTACATCGAGGAAACACACCAGCACTTCGTTGTTGTGTTAAATGATGACGGTGCGGCAGAGACAGCGTTGATTGCGATGAAGTCTACGCAGTTGAAGAAATCCCGTAAGTGGAACTCCATGATGATGTCTCGCGTAATGCAGGGATCGAATGGGGCGTTTACTCCTCCGCGTTTCTCTCACATTTATCATCTCAAGACGATCCAAGAAGAGAACTCAAAAGGTTCTTGGCACGGGTGGGAGATGTCCGTGGAGGGGCCGGTACAAGATATCGCCATGTACCAACAGGCAAAGAAGTTTGCTGAGGATATCATGAGCGATAACGTAGTAGTCAAACACGTTGATGATCAAGATGGTGGTGGAGAGTCAATACCGTTTTAATCATGACGGGGCGGGGCAACCCGCCCTATCAACGTGGGAGATTACATGTCAGTCAAAAAATTTGCGGAAATATTTGAAGGATTAAAGTCAGCCTATGGCTACTTTAAGATAGAACGACAAAACGCAAATGGTAAAAAGGCGGGTAAAGCTGGTGTAGTCAGAGAAGAACCTACGCTTGAATTATTTGAACAGCACATCGCTGGTGGGGAGACCGGACTCGGTATCATCCCAATCAACGAGAACGATTGCTGTAAGTGGGGCTGTATCGATATCGATCAGTACCCTCTGGATCATGCGGGTCTTATCAAAAAGATACGACAGCTTAAATTACCGCTCGTGGTCTGCCGGTCAAAGTCCGGTGGAGCGCATTGCTTTTTGTTTAGTGCAGATTGGGTAGAAGCCCGTGATATGCAGAAAGCTTTGAAAAGCATTTCTGCCGCATTGGGTTATGGTGAAAGCGAGATATTCCCAAAGCAGATCAAGTTGCATCTTGATCGTGGGGATGTGGGGAACTTTTTAAATCTTCCGTACTACAATCGGGAAGACGGATTACGTTACGCATTCTTAGACGATGGCACATCTGCTACGCTAGAAGAATTCATTGGGCTGTACGACACCTATGTACAGACTCCGGAAGAGATCAAAAAGTTACAGGTGATCGAGGCCCACGAGACAGACCTCTTGGCCGACGGACCACCGTGTTTGCAGATTCTTACCAAGAAAAAGATTTCTGAGGGCGGAAGGAACAACGGCCTGTTTAATCTTGGCGTGTATTTAAGAAAAGCCTACCCAGATTCATGGGAAGCTGAGATACTAAATTACAACAGTAATTACCTCAGTCCTCCCCTACCTCTTGGGGAGGTGAACATAGTAGCTAAACAATTAAACAGAAAAGAATATGCGTATAAATGTTCCGATGCTCCTATTAACGCTCATTGCAACAAGGATATGTGTCGCACCAGAAAGCATGGGATTGGCGCGGCAGTTGCTGGAGCCAGTATTGCAAACTTACGCAAATACAACTCCACCCCACCCGTATGGTTCATGGATGTTAATGGGGAGCCGTTAGAACTTGACACCGACGGTCTGATGAATCAGACCACGTTTCAGAAAGCGTGTATGGAGCAATTGAACTTCATGCCGCGCTCGATGAAGAAACAAAACTGGGAAAGTCGGATAAGCACCTTGCTTACCGAAATGAAAGACAACGAGAACGCGATCATTGAGGTAGCTCAAGACGCTAGTGTCAGCGGTCAGTTCTACGATTATCTTGAGGAGTTTTGTAGCCACCTACAGCAGGCGCAGGACAAAGAAGAGATACTGCTCCGTCGTCCGTGGACCGACGAGGATCACAGCATAACCTTCTTTAGACTCAAAGACTTTGAAGCGTTCCTTAGGAAGAACAAGTTTTTTGAATATAAATCGCATAAAATCGCGCAACGTTTGCGTGATATCAACGGAGACAGCACGGTACTAAAAATCAAGGGCAGAGCAGTCAGGGTCTGGCAGATACCTAGTTTTGAATCGGCAGATGTAGATTTAAAAACCCCTAAATTTAAAGGTAAGGAGTCACCGTTTTGATTGATTACGCAGACAGAGCTAGAACCATGTACACCATGCACGTCAAGGAACATCGGACCTTGACCGCCATTGGTAAAAAATTCGGACTATCTAAGGAACGAGTGAGACAGATCGTTTCTAAATACCGCGAGGAAAAAACAGATGTATCGGATATTCGGCCCGCCCGGCACGGGGAAGACAACAACGCTACTAAACATGGTGGACAAAGCTCTTGAGAACAACGTCCCACCTAACCAGATAGCGTTCCTTGCGTTTACCAGAAAAGCGGCGAATGAAGCACGAGAACGTGCCGCCGAAAGATTTGGTCTCGATCCGAAGAAGGACCTTATTTACTTTCGTACTTTGCATAGCCTTGCTTTGATGCAGACTGCAATCCGCACGGAAAGTATTATGACGGACCAGCACTACAAGGAATTGAGTAGCGCGATAGGGGTCACGCTCCACGGAACAAGAAAGAGCGGCTCAGAAGATGATCTGATGGAATCCGTTAGCGCGAGCGATCCGATACTCGGACTTATAAACTTAGCGCGACTACGCAAGGTTTCTTTGCAGGAACAATACAACCATAGCAACATTGCTTACGACTGGGTGACCGTCAAGTATGTAGCTAAGTGCTTGAAAGAATTTAAAGATGATTTGGGGTTATACGACTTTACTGATATGCTCCAAGCTTTTATAGACGATAGCGATAAGGTTTGCCCACACTTCAAACTTACCTTCTTAGACGAAGCGCAAGACTTGTCCCCACTTCAGTGGGACATTGCACATATTCTCGATGAGCATTCCGACAGAATGTATTGTGCGGGAGACGATGACCAAGCTATCTATCGATGGGCCGGTGCCGACGTGGATCATTTTATAAACATCAACGGCGCATCAGAGACCTTAGAGCAATCTTATCGTGTACCACAATCGGTACACCATCTTGCCGAGAACGTAGCAAACCGCATTCACCATCGATTCCCGAAGCGATACTTACCACGAGAAGAAGTCGGCAAGGTAGAACGTGTCTCGACCATTGATTCAATCGACATGTCACAGGGGGATTGGCTGATCCTCGCGCAGGCCGGATACCAACTACAGCCCGTGGCCCACGACCTTAAATCCAACGGATACTTATTCAACTACCGCGGCCATCGGTCCATTAGCGAAAAGATGTCAGACGCAGTAAACGGTTGGGAACAACTTAGAAAAGGCAGAGAGATTTCGGGAGAGGTTGCACGAAAGATTTATAGCTACATGTCAGTCGGTAATCGCATCCAACGTGGATTTAAAAAGTTACCGGCGCTCGAAGACATGGACTTAGTAAAGTTTGATGAGCTTGTGAATGATCACGGCTTGTTAGCTACGAAAGAAATGAAGTGGCATGAGGCGATGGATAAACTGCCCGAGACGGATCGAGCGTATATAATCGCGCTCTTGCGCCGTGGAGAAAAGTTCAATGGCATTCCCCGCATCACAGCATCCACGATCCACGGATCAAAAGGTGGAGAAGCGGATAACGTTGTACTGTTCACGGACCTTAGCCCTGCCGCAGATATGGATATGAGAATTCATCCTGATGATATTCATCGGGTGTTTTATGTTGGTGTTACAAGAACAAAACAAAATCTATACATCGTCGAACCTGACGACATTTC
>Ga0222713_10002399_pt1 | contig 20090 bp, 17 predicted proteins | sample C33_649DmetaG_FD_165061 | JGI IMG/M metagenome (GOLD analysis project Ga0222713, IMG submission 165061) | Estuarine water microbial communities from San Francisco Bay, California, United States - C33_649D | ecosystem: Environmental > Aquatic > Marine > Unclassified | place: USA: California...
CACCCGGTCTCGGGGGAGATTGGCGATAAAGGCCGCTATCTCGTCTGCGGTGATATCTGTGGCGATGGGTGGAGTCAATGGCGCTGGCGTTTGCGCGGTCAACACGCCGGAAAATAGCAGCGCCAGACCGCAGATAATCACTGTTTTCATTATTGTCTCCGCTCCAGTGGTGACTCGTGTTCGCAGAATAGCGAGTCTGTCGCGCCGGAGCAATCGCAGCGAATGGATGAGTCTGTAGAACAGGGCAGGCGCGAATGCGGCCGCAAAATTGGCGCATCCGTATTTATTTAAGTGCCGTATCTGTGTATAACAAGTCAAAGAATTGTGAAACGCGTGAGGCTGTTCCAGGCCCAGGTCGGGCCCGGTCGCCACACTTGCCATCGAGTCGGGACGGGTTGGGAAGAGAGCTGGGAGTACCAGATGATCAAGACGGTATTGCTAAACAAGCAGGAGGGAACGACGCGAACCGGTGGCACGGAACTGATCGAGGTTTGGCGTACCGAAACCGACAGCGTACTGTGGCTGGATATCTGCGATGAAGAAGCGAGCAGCGAACAGAAGTTGCTGCGGAGTTTTGGCATTCATCGCCTCGCCATTCAGGATGCAATGCGTCTGCGTCATCCGCCCAAGATCGAGCCCTTCGATGACTATGTGTTCCTGCTGATGCGGGGGCTGGATGCCGCGACCGAAGGCGTCGAATTCAAGGTTGTACAACTTGCCTTGTTTGTGAGTGAACGGTTTCTGATCACACGTCACAACAAACCTGCACTAAGCACCGACTGGCTGACAGCCGAGATTACTTCGAATCAGGAATTGACCCACAACAGTCCTGCCGAGCTCGCACTCATGCTCAGCAACAAGCTGGTGCGTCGCTATGTTGACATCCTGCTGGAGCTGGAACCGCGGCTGGATCATCTTGAAGACATCATGTTCGAGAGTTCCAATGATGGCATTCTCGCCGAGCTCACCGGGTACAAATCCCGCTTGCGTCACCTGGCAAGAATCGCCAATTATCACCTGCATATCGCGACCGAATTGCGCAAGTACGAGATCACGATCTTTCCGAAGAAGTTAAAGCACGAAATCATGGATCTGTATGAACAGATCGAGCGCTCCCGCAGTTTGGCCGCCCTCTATTATGAAGTGGCGACAGACCTCACCGATGGCTATCTGGCGCTCGCTTCCCATCGGCTGAACTCGGTGATGAAGGTATTGACGATAATCACCGTAATTTTCGTGCCTCTGACGTTTCTCGCCGGCATCTACGGGATGAATTTTTCGAATATGCCGGAACTGGGTACGCATAACGGCTACTTCATCGTGCTCGGTGTCATGTTTGTCGCTGCCGTTGTGCAATTGATCTTCTTCAGACGGCGAGGCTGGCTCTGATGGAGCAATCGCTGTTGAGCGAGATGAGCGATCCTGGACTGTGGGCCAGCTGGGCCGAGCAAGTCAGGGCCTGGGCCGAGTCCAGTCTGTTCACGACAGCGACCCTGATTGAGCTATCAATCATCCTTGTTGCCGCTCTCATTGCCTGGCCTATCGCGCTGCGGCTGGAGCAACAATTCGAATTCATCCTGAATCGTCCCTCACGCTATCCGGTAATGGATCGGCTATGGAATACACTGCGCGACATCGACTTCCCCAGTGTCTGGCTCTTTCTGCAATGGATTAGCGTGCTCATCACATCTGGCATGGGTGTACGAAACACCACGCTGGTCGTCACGACGAGCCTGCTCACTGCCTGGGTCATTGTGCGCATGGCCACAATCGTCGTACCGAACCCGTTCTGGTCACGCACGATCGCGACGACGGCGTGGATCATCGCAGCTCTCAATATTGTCGGTCTGCTGGACCGGACCATGTTGGTGCTGAGCGACGCCTCTATCACCCTCGGACAGGTCACTGTCTCCGCTCTTACAATCATCCAGGGATTGATCGCGCTGGGTATCCTGCTGTGGGTCACCACCGTGCTCGGCCAATTGATCGAGGGACGACTGAAGAACTCAAGCAGTCTGTCGCCATCGATCCAGGTACTGTCGGCCAAACTCATTCGTATTGTGTTAGGCGCATTTGCCTTCCTCTCGGCTCTCGCCATCGTCGGTGTCGATCTCACCGCGCTCGCCGTGATTGGTGGTGCAATTGGCGTCGGTCTCGGCTTTGGTCTGCAGAAGATCTTCGCCAATCTCGTCAGTGGTTTCATCCTGTTGCTCGACAAATCCATCAAGCCGGGTGACGTGATTGCGGTGCAGAACTATTACGGACGTGTGGATTCGCTCGGCGCGCGTTACGTCTCTGTAACCACTCGCGATGGAATTGAGCACCTGATTCCAAACGAAGAACTCATCGTCAATCGGGTGGAAAACTGGTCCCATTCCCAGAACCTGCTCAGGCTGCGCAAGAAAATCGGCGTGCACTACAAGGCCGACATTCACAAGGCTCGAGAGCTGTGCCTGGAGGCCGCCGCTGAGACGACCCGGATATTGAAAGATCCCAAGGCGGTGTGCCTGCTGAGCGACTTTGGAGACAGCTCCGTCGTACTCGAGATGCGCTTCTGGATTGATGATCCGATGAACGGTCGTGCCAATGTGACGAGCGAGTTGCTGACCCGGATATGGGATAAATTCCATGCAAATGGCATTGAAATACCGTATCCTCAGATGGATCTTCATCTCCGCTCTTCGAGTCTCAAAACCCCCGCGGGTGGTTTGTATGCGGACGATAGCGAAGTCGAATAAGCATCTGATTTGATCAAGCCAAAGTGAGTTCCTGCATGAAAATTGCCATCTTGTCGCGCAATCCCAAGTTATATTCCACACAGCGACTGGTTGAGGCAGCGAAACTGCGAGGTCATGAGGTGCGGGTGCTGGACGTGCTGCGCTGCTACATGAACATCACCTCCCATCGGCCATCGATTCACTACAAGGGTGAAGACCTGGCAGGATTTGACGCCATCATTCCCCGCATCGGTGCCTCCGTGACCTTTTACGGCACCGCGGTTTTGCGACAATTCGAGATGATGGGTGTTTATCCCCTCAATGAATCCGTCGCGATCTCACGTTCACGCGACAAACTGCGCGCCTGCCAGCTGCTGTCGCGCAAGGGCATCGGCCTGCCAATCACCGGGTTCGCCAACAAGCCCGATGACATCAACGATCTGATCAAGATGGTAGGGGGTGCGCCGCTAGTCATCAAGCTGCTGGAAGGCACTCAGGGTATCGGCGTGGTACTGGCAGAGACCCGCAAGGCGGCAGAGAGCGTTATCGAATCGTTTCTGGGAATGAACATCTCCGTGCTCGTGCAGGAATTTATCGCAGAAGCCGGCGGCTCTGACCTGCGCTGTTTCGTTGTCGGTGGCAAGGTCGTGGCGGCAATGAAACGCCAGGGAGCAGAAGGCGAGTTCCGATCCAATATTCATCGGGGTGGTTCCGCTTCTCTTATTCGCATTACTCCCGAAGAACGCTCAACGGCGGTGAGAGCCGCGAAGACGATGGGACTGAATGTTTGCGGTGTCGATATTCTGCGATCGAATCACGGACCGGTTGTGATGGAAGTGAATTCCTCTCCGGGGCTGGAAGGTATCGAGAAGGCGACGAAGAAGGACATTGCCGGCGAGATTATTTCGTTTCTGGAAGCAAATGTAAAACCGGGCAAGACCCAGACCAAAGGCGCTGGCTGAGATGCGAGAGGGCTTCACACTCGGCGGCGTAACGGTCAAGGCGGGTGCCCAGGCCCAGATCGATCTACGCATACCCAACCTCTACACCCATGACCCGATGTCATGCCCGGTCTATGTGATTCACGGGCGCAAGCCGGGACCGATTCTGTTTCTCTCTGGCGCCATACACGGAGACGAGATTAACGGCGTTGAAATCATCCGCCGGGTCTTGAAGCGCAAGTCAGTCAATCGCATCAACGGCACGCTGGTGGCCGTGCCGGTGGTCAACATCTTCGGCTTCATCTCCCAGACGCGTTATCTGCCTGATCGCCGCGATCTCAATCGTTCGTTTCCGGGATCCGAATCGGGTTCTCTCGCGGGCCGCATCGCCCACATGTTTCTCACCGAAATCGTGAAGAAGTGCACCCATGGTATCGATCTGCACACTGCGGCAATACATCGCGACAATTTTCCCCAGATTCGTGCAGTGCTCTCCAACCCGGAAGTCGCACGCATGGCGCGGGCGTTCAATTCTCCGGTGATCCTGAATACGCCCATTGCCGAAGGCACGCTGCGAAATTCGGCTGAGAAGCTCAATATTCCCGTGATTGTGTATGAGGCCGGTGAAGCGCTGCGGTTTGATGAGGTGGCCATTCGCGCCGGTGTCAAGGGTATTGTCGCGGTCATGCGTGAACTTGGCATGATTACCGGCGCAAAACAGCAGCAGAAACAGCAGCAGCCGAAACCGAGGGATCCCTTCGAAGCGAAATCCAGTACCTGGGTGCGGGCTCCGAAGAGCGGTATCTTGCGCGCGAACAAATCGCTGGGGATGAAAGTCTCCAAGGGTGAGTTCCTCGGTGCAATCTCGGATCCCTTCGGTGAAGACGAAGAGCGCGTCACGGCGCCGGTGGAGGGCATAATCATCGGTCGCACCAATATTCCACTGGTTAACGAAGGTGAGGCGCTATTCCATATTGCTCGCTTCGAGAATGCCGGTGAGGTAGGTGATCATGTGGAAGAGTTTCAGCAACTGTTGGATCCTGCCATGGACCAGAAACCCACCGCAGAGCTGCCGATTGTCTAGCGTTTAGCCGACTCGTGCAGCGTCAGGACCTGGTTATTCCCCACGTGCAGGCGGCGTGTTCCGGCTGCCCCCCAATTGAAACGAAGCGCTGCTGTTGACAAGAAAACGCCGCTTGAGCACGTTTCGTCCCAGCAGCATTCTGAATACCATCGAATCCCTGTCGGTCAGTGTGATCTCACCATCGAACGACTGTGAGCCTAATACGAAGGTGGAGGCGATGACGAATCGTAATTCAGCATGCCCCCCGGAATCCCGCACCATGCGCTCGTCGATAATCGGGGCGTGGCATTCCACGACGGTGTCGTTGTCATTCTGGTAGGGATGCAACAGAAATTTTACGTGCCGTACGCCATCGACAGTATAAGGCTCAATAAAGAAGGCATGCAGCGCTGAGGTCTTGGCTCCCGTATCCACCTTGGCCTTGATCGGCACCGAAGTCAGGCGGGGCAGGTGCACCCACTCCCGCCAGCCAATGATGTTCATGAGTGAGGGATCGACTGAGCGTCGCGTTTGTTTTACCACGACCGGGGCTCACTGCAGCTGTGCGTCATCGGGTGTCCTCAGGATCAGGGCAGGGCGAACGCGACCAGTTCAGGGCTGTGCAAGCGATCACCGATAGTGACGGCGATATATTGCTTGCCGTTCACGAGATAAGTGATGGGGGCGCCCGTAGTGCCTGCTTCCAGCTCGGTTTCCCAGATGATATCGCCTGACTGCTTGTCATAGGCCCTGAACATGGGGCCGCCGCTGTTGGTGGCAATCTCCACCGGCATATCGATCGGGATGCGGCCGCCTCCGCGCTGATTGGTCTGGCCCTCACCAAGAAACAGCAGCGACTTCGTGAGCAGTGGTGACGGTCGACCGGGTACGCCCAGCTTGCCGAGATTCAGGTGCGCGATCGCCGGGTTGTCCCGCGGACCGTCACCATTCGGTACCATCCAGACATGGTCACCGGTGTTCATATCAATCGCGGTGACGCGACCATAGGGGGGCTTGAACAGCGGCAAACCCTGAGGGCCGGCGATCCAGCGGCGGGAACCTTTGACGTAGGCCAGATCCGTTACTTCCGGGTCACCCGGCAACAGGTCTGCCACGAACGGTGCCGTAATAGACGGAATGTACAGATATCCCGTCTCCGGATCGAAGGCGGCGCCCTGAACATCGGCACCCCCCTGGGAACCCGGTAACTGGATAGTGCCCTGGGTGCCATTGGGATCGTCGCTGACGAGGGATGGCGGCGTAAATAACGGGCCGGTGACATAGTGACTGAAAATTTCCAGGGCCTGTTCCCGCAATTCCGGGGTGAAATCGATCAGATTGTCGATAGTCGCACCCTGGCGCTCGAATGGCGCCGGCCGGGTAGGAATCGGCTGGGTGGGAGAGGTGACCTCGCCGGGAATCGTGGATTGCGGCACCGGCCGTTCGACGATGTCCCAGACCGGCTCACCGGTGACGCGGTCGAGCACATAGGCGAAACCCTGCTTGGTAATCTGGGTGACCGCCTTGATCGGGGTGCCTTCGACGGTGATATCCATCAGAATGGGTGCGGCCGGCGGGTCATAGTCCCAGAGGCCATGGTGCACCATCTGGTAGTGCCAGACCCGGTTGCCGTTCTCGGCATCTACCGCGACCAGGCTCTGGGAGAACAGGTTGTCACCCACGCGATGGCCGCCGTACATGTCATTGGTGGAAGAGGAGATGGGCATATACACCAGGCCCAGTTCCTCGTCGCCGCTGAACAGCGCCCAAACCGGGGCGTGTCCGGTATAGGCCCAGGATCGGTCCTGCCAGGTATCGCTGCCGAACTGGCCCTCCTGGGGAATGACATTGAAAGTCCAGCGCAGCGCACCTGTGCGCACATCGAAGGCATGCACATCACCGCGATAGGCTTGTTTGCGCTCGAAGGAATCCGACATGGCCTGACCGATGACAACGACATCGCGAATTACCATTGGCACGCCGCCCCACCGGAACCGCTCGAATTCTTCCGGCATCAGCTGCAGGTCGACTCGACCGTTGTCGCCAAATTCCGGGATCATCGCGCCCGTGTTGGCATTAAGGGCATAGAGCCAGGTGCCGCGCTGGACCAGAATGCGGGCATCGGTGCCATCGCTCCAATAGGCGACACCCCGGGTTACTGCGCCAGGCAGCCCGTCAACACCGCCGATCGGTTCCTGTACCCACAAGGTCTGGCCGGTGCCCGCGTCGAAGGCCTCTACCAGGCCGACGCCATTGGGGATATAGCCGATCCCGTTCTTCACAATCGGAGTGGCGATATAGGCGCTGGAGTAGTTCTGTTGCGGATTCATCTGCAGATAATAGGCATCGAGCGCGGGTCGGCGCCAGGCGACCTCCAGACTGCCAACATTGCTGGCATTGATCTGACTGAGGCTGCTGTATTTGTTGCTGCCGATGGTGGCGGCGTACACCGACCAGTCGCCGGAAGTGTCGACGGTGGCGACAGGCGTCTGCGGTTCACTGCAGCCGCTGATCAGTGCGGCGATACTCAGGGCCAGAATGCCCCCAGCTTGGCTTATTCGACTTGTTATAGGGCTGGTCATCACGGAGTCTCCTGCTTGCGCTGTTAGTGTTTAGGCGCGCCAGTTCCCGGATTCTAACCAAATTCCGGTAGCATAAGAATCAAAACTGGCCCCAGGGTAGCGGTGGAGTTGTAAGATCTGGCCCATCGGCTTAGTCTCTTGGGTCGAGAAGCCAGATCCGAGGCAAGGGACGGGCGCAGACGCACGGGCACGGTCTGCGCATTGGCGAAAAAAGGCAGGGTTAGCGTCTGTCCGAGGTTGCCAGACGCTAACCCAGCCAGTGCAGAAACTAGATCAACAGAAGATACGAAGCCAGCACCACGAGCAGGATGAGGGAACTCTGCAGGCGTCTGGATGAACGCAGTTTCAGTTGTAGGTTTTGGTTGTTTTCCATGGCTACAGAGGCTAGAGGAACATGAAGCAATTTAGTATGCGCCCATCATTCCATGGATATTCATCCAGTAGTATTGTGTGCTGGTACTACGAGCGGGCCTGGAGCACGATGACGGGAGCGAAGCGGGCTATCGTGGCACGGGCTGTGGACCTGTATGTGTCTGAAATTGCCGAGGCTCACCGCACGATCAAGTTCAATCTCCCAGCCGATCCCCTCGATAGTGAGCAATTCCTCGAGTGCAACAAGAAGAATATCAAGATTATTGACGACTTCTTTGCCGACAACGCTGTGCGCAGCAAGCACTTCCGGGACAATATGGAGATCTTCGTCGCGCGTGCTATCGACGAGATATTCGAAGCCGGCCTATGTGAGATTTTGAAGCAAAAGTTATTTCCGGAGCAGCTGATCCCACAAACCGAGGGTCAGCTCGATCAACTGCTGGTCGAGACCAATTCCTCCTATACCGCTGCCGTCAACGAGTGCTTGCGGGTGTTCAGGAATGGCCTCGGTGATGACAGTGAAGAGGAACTCGAAATTCTGGAGAGCAAACTGCTTTCGGCCCGCGAGATGCTGGACAAGAACGTCGGCGCCATCGAGCACGAGTTAAACCGCCGCAAGAACAAACAATAACAAGTAGCGACGCGCTCGCGCCGAGGTCGCACTGGAGGGGAAAGAGTATGGCATTCACAGCCGGATTGACGCGTCGTCAATTACTGACGGCCATGGCCACCGCAGCTACCTTGCCGGCAAGTTCTCTCGCTGCCGCTAACGCCAACCGTATTCGCGGAGCGCTGATGATTCTCACCACTCCCTATACCGACAGTGGGGAGGTTGATTACGAGGATCTGGCGCGGGAAGTGGCCTTCCTCGATCGCTGTGGGGTTCAGGGAATGGTGTGGCCCCAGAACTCCAGTGAGCAACGCTATCTGAGCAAAGCCGAACGCATCCGCGGTTTTGATGTGCTCGCCGAGGCCAACCGGGGACGTGATATGGTGTTGATCCTCGGCGTCCAGGCAGACGACCAGGCCGCCATGTTGGACTATGCGCGGGCGGCAGAGGCACTGTCGCCTGATGGCATGATTGCCATTCCGCCCACAACCGCCGCTTCACTCGCTGAGATTCATGACTACTATGCCGCGCTGTGCGAAATCACGGCCCGACCAGTGTTCGTGCAAACCAGCGGTGGTCCGGATATCGAACTGACTATCGAATTCCTGGTGCAACTCGCGAACGACCTGCCCCAATGCGGTTATATAAAAGAAGAGTATGGCAACGTGCACGAGCGCATGTTGGCACTCAGCGCTTACCGCCCCGAACCGATCCGCAGCATCTTCGGTGCTACTCTGAGGCAGGGGTGGCTCTATGAAATGCGTTTGGGCACGGATGGGGTAATGACAGGCGGGGCCATGTGCGGCGATGTCTATGCCCGCCTGTGGCAGTTGCACAATGAGGGCCGTCAGGAGGAGTTGCGCGACTGCTACAGCGCTCTTCTGTTGATGCAGAACCTCGACAATCTGATTCCCGGCGTGCGTCTCTATGTGCTGCAGCAGCGAGGGGTGTTCAAGACCACAAAATCCCGCCGGGGTGACTACCGATTCACGAGCCAGCAGATCGCCGAGATTGACTACCGCCTGGCCGCCCTGCGCCCCTGGATGACGGCCTAGGCCGGATCCGAACCGGAGACCGATGCTTACCGAACGCACCCCGCCGCCCGGTCCCAAATCCTCCATCGGAAGTAGTGATCCAAGCTCCCCGATTCCTCGTAATCGGGTCTATGAACAATTTGTCTCTATCGCTGGATCGGTTTAGCATGGGATTCATGGTCTTGCCTGAATCTCGCGCTGCTCACACCCCCAAATCTGACGCTCTCGTTACCCGGGAAACCGATAGCGATGAGGATCTGTTGATCGCCGTCGGAAACCGACAGGATCGAATTGCCTTCAATACCCTGTTCGCCCGGTTTTCCAACCGGATCTTCGCCATGGGCATGAAACTGACGCGGAACGAGCAACTCGCTCATGACCTCGTGCAGGAAGCCCTGTTGATGGTCTGGCAGAAAGCCCCACTGTATGACCTCGATCGCGGCAACGCCCAGGGCTGGATCTTCACAATTGCCCGCAACCGATGCTTCGATATGTTGCGCAAGGCGCGCCGACAGCCGGCGTGTGTCAGTGCCGATGATATTTGGCCCTTGGAAGGGGAGAGCGGGGAGCTAAGTACAAGCGGGGAAACCGGCTTTCAGTCGGTGGAACTGAGTCAAGTTGAACAGTATTACGGCCAATTGCCAGAGGCGCAGTTCGCCGTCATCGAACAGATCTACGTGTTCGATCGCACACACGAAGAGGCAGCTGAATTGTTAAAGATACCCTTAGGCACGCTGAAGTCGCGCCTGCGACTTGGCATGGAAAAGTTAAGAACGCTGGTTGGAGTTGAACAATGAGCGCGGCAGTTATGTTCCATCCCCCCAAGCATCAGATTCAACGTTTTGTCGAGGGCGAACTCTCGGCTGGCATGAGTGTGGCGTTGTCCGCTCACATGGAATTCTGCGCGGATTGTCGGCGCACGGCAGGGGCTGCAGAGGCCGAGCTGGTCGCGCAATGGAATGCAAAGGAGGCACTCCAGTCACCGGCCGACCTAACCGGGATACTCGACGCTATCACCCAACAACCCCAGGAGCGTGCAAACACGCCAAGTACTCCGGTCTCGCGAAAACTGGTTGTGGATGATCAAGTGATTTCGCTGCCGCGAGTGCTGGCACAGATCGCTTCGGCGGGACTGAACTGGAAAACGGTCAGCAACGGCATTCGTTCCGCCAAGGTCGATCTCGATACTGACACGACCTGTGAGTTCATACACATGCAACCGGGCAGCAAGGCGCCGCAGCATTCCCATCGCGGCAATGAGGTCATGCTGGTACTGGACGGCAAATTCAGCGATGAGATGGGGGAGTATGGTGCCTCCGACTTCGTGATTCGTGATCCGGCGCACCGGCACCAGCCGCGTACCGAAACTGGCTGTATCTGCTTCTCGGTATTGGACAGTCCGCTCGTGTTTACCGAAGGATGGTTACGTCTGTGGAATCCGATCGGGCTGGCGTTGTTTCAACTCACCCGATGGCGCCGTCGCAAACTGATCTGATTCCGCTCAGCGACGCGGACTGGCGTCGATATTCATCGCGATCGAAATTCGCTCCCGGTGGCCGCGGTAGACTCTTACTCCGTGGCGCAGCCATGCCGGGAACACCACGAGATTGCCGCGTTCGACATTCAGCTCGAGCTGATGTCGCTGCGGCGTACCATCACTGCCGAGTAACCTGAACGCGGTGTTGCGCATCGCCGTCAGTGGAAAGCGCGGATCCTCCAGATACAGTTCTCCGCCACACTCGGTCTGGTCTGTTTCGCCACCTGCACCGCCACCAATATCAAGGTAGAGCACGGCCGCCCACAGATTCCCCGGATGCATATGCAACTGATTCAGTCCGCCCGGCGCCGTAACGTTGGCCCACATTCGCACCTGCCAGTCAAACTGATCGACTGAAGATTCCTCGAAATGGCTCATGCGCTTGGCGACTGACACCGCCGTCTCGGCGAGTTTACGCGCCGCTGCTCCACCCCACTGCAACATCTGTGTATTGGAATGCCAACCGCCCGTGTTGGAGCGGACTAGGCCATCATCCTCACGTTTGTTATTCTGAATCGCAGCGAGTAGATCCCGAAGCAGGTTGTCGGCCTGCTGCAGGCGACAGTAGGCAATCGGTGTTTCGAACAAGCCCACTGGGTTCGCTTCGACGCGGTAGGAATAGGGTGAGGCGTTGTTTTGCATAGGAATCTGCAGCATAACCCGCCCTGGATTACATTTTTGTGACAAACATGACGGTTGTCATAGGAAAGTTCGATTCCCGCTCTCGTCATGTCTGCTTTGCCTTCGTTGTCAAAAAACTGCAATCAAACGGTCGCATAACTGCAACATGACAAACCTATTATGTGCTGAACCAAAAGCCACCCCCGGTACATAACGAAGGAGTTGAAATGAAATCCAACCGAACACATTTGCGCACCCTGTCTGTCGCTGTCGCGATGGGTGTTGCCGCCATGGGCGCGGAAGCCGCTACACCACCTACACTGGCTACGACCGGACTGAAGACGAGCGCCGTGTTCACCGGTGGCGCCACAATTAACGCAGGCGCCAGCTACCTGTCAGAAGTACCGGCTGCCGACGCCGCCGACCTGGTTGCCAATATCCAGCCTGCCGCCGATGATGTTGGCAAGTCCGGCAGCATCGTCGTCATCGCCGCGATTCCGGGGCTGGGTTATTTCATGAAGCTCTCTGGCGGGATCTGGGTGCCGTGGAACACGGTGGATCCGATCCAGCCTCTCGTGACCAAGACACTGTCAGCCAAGGAAGAAGTGAAGATTCTCGATGGTCTCATTGGTAGCGATACCAACCTGACCGGTCTGACGATTCAGGCCTACGTCGGTTACTACACCGGCGGCTCGATCAATAACCTGACTTACACAGCTACCCCGGCCAGCATAAAGATAGCTGAAGCACCTGCAGCAGGTTGCCCGACCAATACCACGTTGCTTTCGGGAACCACCTTCGCTGGCAAGCCGGTCTGTGAACTCTCGGGATCTGCGCGCATTCTCAGCAATACGCACCTGACTGCGAACAACTCTTACTTCATTAATGGCACTGTCTTCATCGGTACTAATACACCGACAGAGAATGCCGACAAGATTTCACTGACAATCGATGCCGGTACAACCCTGTTTGCTCCGGAAGGGATCAACACGCTCGTGATTGATCGTAGTGCCAAGATCTTCGCCAACGGTTCCAAGGCCAAGCCGATCATCATGACTTCAGAAGTCGATGTCGCCGGCGTAGATGCCCTCAACACCCGCGGCAAGTGGGGCGGACTCGTCATCAACGGCCGGGCTCCGCTGAATACGCAGAGCGGCTTCGATGAAGGCGAAGGCTCAACTGGTCAATACGGTGGTGGTACCAACCCGGTCGCCGATGACGACAGCGGTGCCGTCACCTACGTGCAGATCAAGTACGCCGGGTATCCAATTACCCCCGAGAACGAACTGAACAGCATCTCGCTGCAGGGTGTGGGTTCTGGCACCATTCTGGATTACATCCAGATTCACAACGGCGCCGATGACTCCATTGAGTTCTACGGTGGCACGGTTAACGCGAAGCACATCGTCTCTACTGGTGTTGATGATGACGCGCTCGACTGGACCACTGGTTACGTTGGCAAACTGCAACACATCATCATCAAGCAGACTACCAGCGGTGACAACTGTGTTGAGGCAGACAACCTGGGCTCCAACCCGATTGCCTCTCCCCAATCGATCCCGACCATTTCAAACCTGACCTGCATCGGCAGCAGCGGTGTGAAGAGTTCAGGTCACGCCATGGAACTGAAAGCAGGCACTGGCATGCACATGACCAACTCGGTCATCGGCGGTGTCTTCCCGACTGGCAAGGAAGGCTGCATCCTGATCGCAGGCGCGGCGACCTTTACCAACGCGGGTTCTTCCATCTCCACCCTGAATGGCACACTGACCATGAAGGACAGCATCATCACGACTGCCTGTGCGGCCGAGCTGAAGGAAGGTTCCAGCGATACCAATTCACCCTGGAAGACGGCTGACTGGTACGGTGCCCAGGAAAACTCGACGTCCGGTACTGTCGATCTTGGTGGTCCGAATGGATGGGTCAATGGCACTTCGCTCAACGCCATCCCGGCCAATATCCCGACTGATTCCTTCTTTGACAAGGTCGATTACATCGGTGCCGTCAAGGATGAGACTTCGGATTGGTCTGCGGGCTGGACCTTTACGGACTTCTAGTCCGGCATGTTGAAATTTGCGCTCCACTAAAGAACCCATGGGTGCCTTCGGGCACCCTTTTTTTTGGGGCTGCACCGGGCAGGGACACTCGGGCAGGGAAATGTGACGGAAAATCGCACGTTGCAATATTAATGTAACAAAGTCGTCCTATCCTGATGACTCGGAAATACTTCCAATCAAACCCGGAGTTATGAAATGACCAGTCGACATTTGCTGACGACAGCCATTGCCCTTGCGGTGAGCTCACTGGCTGCAGCACAGCAGGTTCCCCAAATCGAAGAGATTGCGGTGATCGGCCAGTATGTGCCCGATGAAAAGCGCGGCACCGATGCGATCTCCAATGTGGTCGGCGAACAACAGTTTACCCGCTCCGGAGATTCCAATATCGCCGAGAGCCTGAAACGTGTGGCCGGTCTCAGCACGGTGGGTGGCAAGTTCGTGTATGTGCGTGGCCTCGGTGAGCGTTATTCCACCACGCTGCTCAACGGCGCGATTCTGCCCAGCCCGGAACCGATCAATCGGGTTGTGCCAATGGATCTTTTCCCGACCGCGATCCTGGAGAGCGTGTTGGTTCAGAAGACTTATGCCGCAGCTTACCCCAGCGAATTCGGTGGCGGCGTGCTGCAGATGCGTACCAAGAAATCGACCGACGAATTCTTCTGGAATGTGTCGTCATCAATCGGCATGGAACAGAACGTCAGTTTCAATGACGGTCTCACACTGAAAGGCGGCAGTCGCGACTGGCTTGGCTATGATGACGGTTATCGACAGCCCTCTGCGGCACTGCGCCAGGCGACGGCAAATGGTCAGGAACTGCGCGTCCTCAGCCCCTTCACTGGCAAGGGTGTGCCGGTAGCTGAATTGCAGACGATCGGTCAGAGTTTCAACAATCAATACACGCCAGAGGTCGAGTCACTGCCGGCCAATGTGAACTTCTCGACTTCACTCGGCAACTTCCACGATCTCGGCAATAGTGGCATGAAGCTGAACTATCTCGCCGCGCTGGATTATTCCAATAGCTGGGATCGCAACGTGATTGATCGCGCCACTTACGTGCCTGGCGCTGAAGGTCTTACCCAGCAGGAAGGCCAGGTGTATCGCGGCACCGAGAACAACATCGACGTTAGTGGCATTGCGACAGCGGGCCTTGATATCACACCAAACCACAATGTGCGCTTCACCTCGGTAATGTTGCGCAAGACCGACGACCGTGTCGCCACGACTGAAGGCTTCACCGAGTCGGCTTCCGATCTGGATGTCACCGAAATCGAATGGATCGAACGCGAGCTGTTCTCCAACCAGATCCAGGGTGACCACTATTTTCCGGACCTGCACGAGCTGGTGGTGAACTGGCGTTACAGCCACATCAAGGCGGAACGGGATGCACCTGATAATCGCGTCTATCGCTATGACGCTGGCGAGTTCTCTTCCCGGGTCGACGGCAATCTGCGAAATTTCAGCGTTCTGGACGATACTGCCAACGAATTTGGCATCGACTTTACGATGGTGTTCTATGGTCCGGCAAATGCACTCATCACCACGCAGGCAGGCTATGTTTATAGCGACAAGCAGCGTGAGTCTGAGATCCGTCGCTATGGATTCGCGTTCTCCGGCGCCGTCGCCAATGACACCGAGCTGTTGCAATTACCCCTGGAACAGATTCTGTCTGCAGAAAACATCCGTCCACAGGGCTTCCAGATTCGTGAAATCACCCGACCGACAGACAACTACACAGCGGCAAATGAATTAGAGGCGTTATATGGTCAGGTCGAATTCAACTTCGATGACCGTTTCCGCTTTACACTGGGTGGACGCCAGGAAGATTTCCGGCAGAATGCCAGCACGTTCGATTTGTTCCGTCCCAACGTTGCCAGCAATGCTGATCTGGCTCGCAAGGAATTCCTGCCGGCATTTAGTGCCACTTACATTCGTGGCGACCATCAGTTCCGCGCGGCCTACAGCGAGACTGTGTCGCGTCCTGACTTCCGCGAGCTGTCACCGGCGGCGTTCACGAATCCGGAGACAGGCAAGGAAGTGGTGGGTAATCCGGACCTGCAGATCACCTCGATCAAGAACTATGATTTTCGCTGGGAGTGGTATTTCGGCTTTACCGATTACATGTCCCTGGGCCTGTTCTACAAGGATTTCACCCTGCCGATTGAAGCCTCCATCGTGAGCCCAGTTGACCGGAAGTCCACCTATATCAACGCCAAGGCGGCGGAGAACAAGGGATTGGAATACGAGATCTACAAGCGACTCGATTTCCTCGGAGGCATCGGTGAGGACTTCTATGTGCAGGGCAACGTCGCTTACATCGAATCCAGCGTCGACATTCAGGAAGAAGACCGTGGCTCACTCACGAGCCTGTCGCGGCCTCTGCAGGGCCAGTCAGACTGGCTATTCAATGCCCAGGTTGGTTATGAACCCATCTCTGGTACTACCGCGACGCTGCTGTATCACTACTTTGGCGAGCGCATCGCCGAGGTCGGTATCGAAGGCGCCCCTGATTTGATCGAACAGCCCTTTGGCGAGCTGAATTTCATCTTCATTCACGATCTGAATCCGCACTGGAAGATGACCTTGAAGGCGAAAAACATCATGGATGAGCGTAGTGAGATCACCCAGGGCGGGTTTGTGACGAACGGCTACAACCGTGGCCGGGAAGCGAGCATCAAGGTTGATTACACGTTTTAGTGAAATCACTTCACGAGATGGTGGCAACGGGTACGCCGCGCCAGGATATGCAATAAATTCATTAGAAACAGTGGGTTAGAGTGTCATTATTTGGCAAAGAAAGCGGCTGATATCAGGTTCTTTGTCACGGAAATGTAATATACTGCTGCTTAAATGAAGCCTGGTTTCAAGTAGTTCCTGACGAGAAGACTCTTTATCATGCCTGAATCAACAATTCTGATCGTCGATGATGAACCGGCAATCCGGGATATGGTCGGCATCACTCTGGACCTGGCCGGGTTCAGCAGCCTCAGCGCTGCCAATGCGCTGGAGGCCCATATCTCCATTATTGATCATAAGCCGGATCTGGTACTCCTGGACTGGATGCTGCCAGGTGGCAGCGGTATCGAGCTGGCCCGTCGCCTGCGTCGTGATGCCGTCACGGCCAATATTCCCATCATCATGCTCACCGCCAAGGCCAGTGAAGACAACAAGGTGCAGGGGCTGAGCGAAGGGGTGGATGACTACGTCACCAAACCGTTCTCACCGCGAGAGCTTGTCGCGCGCATCAAGACGGTCCTGCGGCGTGCCAATGGCAATCAGAAGGGCAAGGTGCTGCGGGTTTTCGATTTGCAACTCGACCCGACCAGCCACCGCATTTCGATCGAGGAAACCCCGGTCGAAATGGGGCCAACAGAATTTCGCCTGCTCAAGTTCTTCCTGCTCAATCAGGAGAAGGTTTTCAGTCGTGACCATATCCAGGATGCGGTGTGGGGCGCGAATGTGTATTTGGAAGAGCGTACCATCGACGTACACATCCGGCGGCTGCGCAAGGCGCTTTCGGACATCGAGGGTGCTGCTATCGACTATTCCCGCCTGATCCAGACCGTGCGTGGAGCGGGTTACCGCTTCTCGGTACGTCCAAGCTGAGCGTCGCTCAGTCTGTTCCCTGTGACCTATCTGATCGCCTCCCGCTCCCTGCGGTAGGTTTCATAGTCTGTCTGATACTGGGCCTTGCATTGGGCGTGCTGAGGGATCGGAAGTGTTTCGCATTCCTGCAGGCGATTCTGCCGAATCAATTCATAGCGTGCGCGGTTGGAGCAGGCGCTGGTCAGCAGCAGCGTTGCCAACAGCAGCAGCGCAGTGATGCGGCTTGTCGTTATTTCTGAAACGCGTCTGCGCATACTTTCCTCGTGTTGTGTTCCATGCGCCACAACCGCGGCGGCGGTGTCAGCCTAGTTTGACTCAAGGCCACTCGAAAGTCTGTTTTCAGTGGCCCAAAAACGACAAACCCCGGCACAAGGCCGGGGTTTGAAGTAGCTGGAGTCAGGATCCGGAATCCCTCACCGTGACAATGTCGAGCTATGCCACCGAGGGTCAGTTGGAACCCGTTAAGGGGCGATTGCGATTGACTGAGGCCAGAGTGACTTGGCAGTTTCGCCCGTTGCCCTCCGGTGCAGTGGAAGTGATGAACGAGGCGCACATCAACCCGGGGTCACCCTTGCCCGGATTTGTCACCAATATGCTGCTTGTCGACACGCCTTTTGAGACGCTACGAGCGTTCCGTGAAGCGATTCATCGTCCGGAATATGCCGCGGTCTCCTATGACTTCGTCCAAGAGCCCTGACTGGCGTAGACGACGCCGAGAAACGCAGCGAGTCATTGTGAGCCGAATTTTGGACTCTCTCCCTGTATCCGCTACAGTAATATAATGACATGCCGTCGATGTGGCGAATCGCTGCAGTAGATGCAGGTATCAATAGCGTTGGACAAGCACACTTCGACAGAGACACGCACCTGCGCCGCGAGGACATCGCAACCATGAAAAAATTCGACAAGATCCGTCAGCAGGCAGAGAAGCGCAAGGGCGGGGCAGCCGCACTGAAGAAACTCCTGCCGAAGGTCGCTTCGACACAACAGCTCGCCAAAACCGGCGATGATCGCTATCTTGCCATGATGACACGGGCAATCAATCAGGCCGGATTCAGCTGGAAAGTCATCGAGAACAAATGGCCACAGTTCGAGGAAGCCTTCTTCGGCTTCGATCCGAAGAAGCTTGCATTGTTGTCGCCGGAGCAATGGGAGGCCTACACGAGTGACAGGCGTGTCGTGCGCAACTGGCAGAAGATCAAGGCGCTGCAGGAAAACGTGTATTTCGTACAGGAAGTCGCGCGCACACACGGCAGCTTCGGCAAGTTCCTGGCGGAGTGGCCCGCCAGCGACCAGATCGGACTCATGCGCTATCTCAAGAAGCACGGCTCCCGACTGGGAGGACAAAGTGCGCTTTGGTTTTTGCGCACCATGGGCAAGGACTGTTTCATCCTGTCGCGCGATGTGGTGTTGACCTTGCAGCATGCTGGGCTCGATATTGCAGACGAACCAACCAGTCAACGGGACCTGCGGCAAATCCAGAAGGCGTTTGACGTCTGGCATGAGGAAACCGGATTGCCCTACAGCCACCTGAGTCGAATCGCCGCCTGCGCCACCGGTGAAAATTATCTCTGATCACTCAGGCACCGCGATTGCCGGCGCTGCACGCAGTTACAGGTGCCATTAGGTAGAATGACACGACTGTGTTAAAGTGCGCGCCGTAGTCGCCCGATACCCTGGGCACTACAGTGCAGTCTCTTTAGAAACAGGACTTGAATTAACGGTCTGGGCTTGTCGAGAATTCGCAAGCAGCTCTCACGACCTATCTTCACCCTCACTTCTGCTATTGGCCTCTGCTGACGCCAGTTTCCAAAAGTTACCTATCGAAATGCACGCCCGTGCAACCGGACTTCCAAGGTCTGGAAACCACTTACATTGATGTCTCGCGAACCCGGCTGGTCTCATGGCAGGCAGTGTCGCGAGCGTCTGCAATCCAACAACGCCTGCGGGCGTTTGAACTAATCTGAACTATTTTGAAATAAGAGAAAACGCATGACATTTAATACACTCGGTTTATCCGATTCCCTGCTGCGTGCAATCGCGCAAACAGGCTACACCAACCCGACCCCCATCCAGGCGCAGGCAATTCCCGCCGTATTAACCGGCAAGGACGTCATGGGTGCGGCCCAGACCGGTACCGGCAAGACTGCAGGCTTTGTCCTGCCGCTGCTGCAACTGTTGAGTCGCAAGTCTGGCGTCAAACACAATCGTGCTCGCGCACTGATCCTCACCCCCACGCGCGAACTCGCCGCCCAGATCCAGGAGAGTATAGAGACGTACGGCTGTAACGAAGCACTGCGCTCGGCCGTGGTGTTCGGTGGCGTGAATATCAATCCCCAGATGCAGTCCCTGCGTCGTGGTGTCGACATTCTTGTTGCCACGCCGGGCCGATTGCTGGATCTGTACTCACAAAACGCCGTGCGCTTCGAAGATCTCGAAGTCCTGGTGCTCGATGAGGCAGATCGCATGCTGGATATGGGTTTCATTCGTGATATACGCAAGATTCTTAACTTGCTGCCCAAGCATCGACAGAACCTGTTGTTCTCTGCCACCTTCTCTCCTGAGATTCGCGCACTCGCCAATTCTTTGTGTCACCAGCCGATCGAGATCGATGTGGCGCCGCGAAATTCTACGGTGGAAGCGATCACCCAGAAGATGTACTGGGTAGAGAAAGAACGAAAGGCTGACCTCCTGAGTCACCTTATTCGCCAGACCTCAGACCAGGTGTTGGTGTTTTCACGCACGAAACACGGGGCCAATAATCTCGTGAAGAAGCTTGCCAGGGACTCGATCTCGGCAGCAGCCATCCACGGCAACAAGAGTCAGGCACAGCGCACGAAGGCGCTGAACGACTTCAAACAGGACTCGGTGCAGGTGCTGGTGGCGACCGACATCGCCGCACGCGGCATCGACATCGAGGCACTGAAGCTCGTGATCAACTATGACATGCCAC
>Ga0222713_10002400_pt1 | contig 20089 bp, 20 predicted proteins | sample C33_649DmetaG_FD_165061 | JGI IMG/M metagenome (GOLD analysis project Ga0222713, IMG submission 165061) | Estuarine water microbial communities from San Francisco Bay, California, United States - C33_649D | ecosystem: Environmental > Aquatic > Marine > Unclassified | place: USA: California...
CTTCGCTGCATGCAATCACCCAACGAGAAGCGCCTGGGTGCTTCTTTCTCCCCTGTGCTCTTGCCACAACTAGGGCTGAAAGATTTCCAATAGTTCCGCCCTGCACAAACACTCCACCAGATTCCCGGGGCAACTGTGCTAAATCAGAAATCCAGCGCAGGGCTTGGTTTTCAGCAAATACCGCTCCTGCTCCTTCTTGCCAAGAACCGCCATAGAGCGCACTTGCACCAACAACTAAATCAAAAAGGTTTGCATATTCACTTGGAGCAGATGGAATGAAAGCTAAGTTGCGTGGGTGATCAGTTGAAATACAGGCTTTAGCTAAAACAGATGTGAAAACCTCTAGAGCTTCATGTCCACCTAAACCACGAGCAGTGATGGTGTTTCCTACTTCGCTAAATAAATCTTCTGCTGTGCGAGGACCATCAAGTGGTGGATCATTTTTTAATCTATCAAGGCTGTATGCCAAAACTTCAGCAGCTAAAGCTTCTACCTCTGGAGTGAACTCATGCACTGTTTCGTGCTTTCTTAATTATGTTTCGCAACATTGTTGGAAATACAAACAAGTGAAATGGTGCAACTGCATACCAATACAACTGTCCACCAAGTCCGCGAGGGTTAAAAGTTGCCTCTTGAACAATTTTTGTCTTTCCATTAATGGTTGTCACTGTGAACTCAAGCCAAGCTTTGCCAGGTAAAACCATTTCAGCGTAGAGTTTTAATCGCATACCTGGTTCTAACTCTTCTACTCTCCAGAAATCTAAACTTTCACCCACTCGCAAGAAATCTGGATCTCTGCGACCTCGGCGCAAACCAACGCCACCAACAAGGAAACGATCTAAAACGCCACGCGCCCACCATAAGAAATCTGCGCCAAACCAGCCGTTTTCACCGCCGATTCGCTCAATCTGTCGCCATACCTTCTCTGCAGGAACATCAGTAATTGTTTCTCGCCGATCACGCAAAACCATTTCACCAGCCCAATCAGGATCGCCTTGAGCTTTTTGCCATGGGGCAGTTGGCATTGCTGCATCTGACCAACGTGTTTCAACACCATGGGTTGTAATCATTGAAAGCGCTAATGAAATAGCGGTTTCAACATCAATTAAGCCTTCTGAAGGTTTTGGAATCAATGCATCAATTGACTTTGCAGGATCTGCAACCACTTCACTTATAAGGGAACCTACAAGTGGTCTAGCAAGTGCTGTTGGCACAGGTGTTACTAACCCAATCCATAAACTTGAAAGCCCTGGTGTTAGCACAGGAACTTTAATAATCACACGCTTTTTTAATCCTGATAGTTTTGCAAACTTTTGCATCATATCGGCATAAGAGAGCACCTCTGGACCACCAATATCAAAGACTCGATTCACGGGTGTTTCTAGTTTTGCAGCTGCCTTTAAATAGTAAAGAACATCTCTGATTGCAATCGGATGTGTTTTATTCATTACCCACTTTGGTGTGGTCATAATCGGTAAGCGGTGAGTTAAGTGGCGCAACATTTCAAAACTTGCAGAACCTGATCCAATAATGATTCCTGCGCGCAGCTCCATAACTGCAACTGAAGTTGTTGCTAAGGATTTTCCAGTCATCGCACGTGATGCCAAGTGCTTACTAATGTTTACATCGTTAGCGATTCCACCTAAATAAACAATCTGTGACACCCCAGCACGCTCTGCAGCTTGAGCAAAGTTTTTTGCCATCTGAGACTCAATCTCATCAAAGTTTGGTCCTAAGTTAATTGAGTGCAAGAGATAGAAAGCGGTATGAACTCCAGATAATGCTCGGTCCATGTCAGCGATGTTTTCAGCACTACCCTCACAAATATCAACTTTGGAAGCCCAAGGCTGCCCAAGAATCTTGTATTTATCACGCACTAAAATTCGAACATCGTTGTTTTCTTCAACTAACGTGCGTACTAATCGGCCACCTACGTAGCCAGATGCACCAGTAACTAAGTACTTGCGGTTTTGATTGGGCGAGGACATGTCACGAAGCCTAGACTTACTCCATGGAAAAGACATCTCAAAAGCCCCGAGTAGTAATACTGGGTGCTGGCTTTGGTGGGCTCACAGCTGCCAAAGCAATGGCAGATATCGCCCATGTCACTGTGGTTGATCGCCACAACTTCCAAACCTTTCTACCGCTGCTCTATCAGGTCTCCACTGCAGGTCTTGCAGCAGATCATGTTGCTCATCCAATTCGCGGTGCGCTTAGAAAAACTGGAATCCAGTTTCGAATGGGCTCTCCAATATCTGTGGACCATAAGAACAAAACTATTAAGTTAGATAGCAGTGAAGTTTTAGCCTTTGATCAACTCATTGTTGCCCTTGGTTCTGTCACAGCAGATTTTTCAATCCCAGGAGTAGCGCAATATGCACTTGGAATGAAGAGTGTGAGTGAAGCTCTAGCAATTCGCGCTGAAGTTATGCGTCGATTTGAAGATCTCTGTCGATTTGAAGATGACACTAGTTTTTCAATCTCAGTTGTTGGCGGCGGGCCAACAGGAGTTGAGATGGCTGGAGCCTTTGCTGAATTAGTTCGAGGCCCACTCAAAAACGATCAAGCTCATGCCGCAGCACATATTCGTATTAATCTTATTGAAGCCGGCCCTCGAGTCTTGCCTATGTTTTCAGAGAAGCTATCAGCTCGTGCTAAAAAAGATTTAGAAAAACTTGGTGTGAACGTCCTATTAAATACTGCTGTTGCTGAATTAAAGTCTCGATCAATTATTGTTAAAGATGGTAATGAAATCGCTTCAGAGGTAACTATCTGGGCAGCTGGCGTTAAAGGTGAGCCTGCTGGTGGATTATTGAATCTGCCCTTAGTAAGTTCGCGTATTGATGTTGATCAGAGTTTGCAGGTGAAGAATTACCCAGGCATCTTTGCAATCGGTGATATCTCAGGTTTTGTTGGTAAAGATGGACATTTTTTGCCAATGGTTGCACCTGTTGCAATGCAGCAGGGCCGCTTTATTGCCAAGCAAATTAAGCGCTTAGCAGATGGAAAAGCGCTAGAGGCATTCAAATACATTGATAAAGGATCTATGGCCACCATTGGTCGTCACAAGGCAATAGTTGAAGTGAAGAATTTCCGCATGGCTGGAATTCCTGCGTGGTATGCCTGGCTTTGGCTGCACTTGTTCTATTTATTGGGCGGGCGCAACAAGATTGGCACAATGGCTGACTGGACCTGGAACTACTTAACTTTTGATCGCGGTAATCGCCACATCATGGACTCTGTGTAATGCCTGAATACATAAATCTTAGAAATCATCAGGTCTATAACTACGAGTGGGATCGAGAAGGAGAAGCTGTTGTTTTACTCCATGGTGGTTTAAGTAAAACATCTAGCTGGGATTACTTGATGGTTCCACCACTTGAAGATGAGTTTCATGTCTTTGCATATGATCGCACAGGCCATGGTTTCACCGGTGATCAACCTGGAAGCCTGCACTTTGAATTTCAATGCCAAGAAGCAATTGCATATTTAGAGGATGTGGTCAAAGAGCCTGCTCATCTGATTGGTTATAGCGATGGAGGAATCATTGCGCTCTTGGTTGCGATTAAGCGACCTGAATTAGTGAAATCGATAGTGGCAATTGGTGCTAACTATCATTACAGCGCACCATTAAGTGATTTCGAAGAGGCTTTTGTTTCTGATGAAGATCAAGCTGAATACAACTTAATATCACCTGATGCTCCTCATACTTTGCTGGAAAAAATTAAGCGAATGAATGAAATTTGGAAGACTGAACCAGATATATCTCTGAGTGAGATCGCATCTATCCAATGCCCTGTTTTAATCATGGCAGGAGATGACGATGTCATCGCACACGATCACACGATTTCTCTCTATGAGGCATTGCCTCTTGGCCAGTTAGCAATAATCCCTGGAACTTCACATGGTTTAGTAAAAGAAAAGCCCTCATTAGTAATCGCTGTAATAGTGCAGTTCTTAGAAGATTTGAGCTACCCAATTACTCGCCAACCGATTCGGCGAACTAACAATCAATCGGAGTAATTTTTCCTGTCGCGACATCATAAATTGCACCGCCAACAACAACATCTTTGTTGAGGAATGGGAATGCGCGAATTCTGTTTACATCAATAGCTAACGCTGCCTCTTGATCTAAAACTGTTCGAAACTCAAGACTACGTGTGTTAACACCAAACTCTCTCTCGATGTATTCGTGAATATCTGCCTCTTCTGTTGAGGCCATTCTGCAATTTGTGTGAGGCATAACCAAGATTTTCTTAACGCCTAATAAATAAGTTGCTAATACAAGTGTGCGAAGAACGTCCTCAGTTACGCGCGCGCCAGCATTACGCAAAATTTTTGCATCACCAGAGCTCATGCCCATGACTGACAACGGGTTAATTCGTGAATCCATACAGGTGACAATTGCTAAACCTTTTTGAGCAACTCCAGTTAACCCAGAATATTTAAAGGTTTTAATGTATTCATCATTAGCTGCAAGTTCTGCAGAAAAAGAATCACGCGGAAAGGTGTTGTCGGACATATTGACTCCCTTCCGGATTCATAGCGGAGCCCCCCGTCAGGATTGAACTGACGACCTGCGCATTACAAGTGCGCTGCTCTACCACTGAGCTAGAGAGGCCTACGTGTGAACACGTATCGATCTTTCGACCAGCGGCAATTATGGCAGTGGATGGGCAAAGTCGCAAAAAGGGCCCGATTACCCCACCAGCGTGCTCAATGGCAGACTTGCGTCCATGATGACGAATTACTGGATGAGTCCAGAAACAACTTCAGTAAATCGCCTACCGATGCTCAATATCGAACATTTAGAAAAAATCAGCCTTGATGGAACATGGCGTTTTCAACTTCTACGTTCTCCACGCGAGCCTTTAGGTCGCAAGTGGGCATCAATTCCAGTTCCAGGTTTATGGACGATGCAAGAAGAAAGCGCTGTGTTTTTCGATAAACCCATCTACACAAACACTCAAATGCCATTTGAAGAACAACCACCTTTTGTTCCAGAAGAAAACCCGCATGGTGTGTATGAGCGAGATTTCGATCTACCTGAAGGTTGGATGGGCAAACGCATTGTTCTACACCTTGGTGGTTATGAATCTGTAGCAGTTGTGTTTATTAACGGTATTGAAGTAGGTCTTACTAAAGATTCACGGCTTGCTGCAGAATTTGATGTTACAAACTTTGTCAAGCGTGGCAAGAACGTTGTTCGAATTGATGTTACAAAATGGTCTGATGCAACATTTATTGAGGACCAAGATCAATGGTGGCATGGTGGAATCACTCGTTCTGTAAAACTCTTTGCAACTAACAAGGTTTTCATTGAACGCTTCTACACAACAGCAGGTCTTGAAAAAGATCGCACCACCGGAACTCTTGATATCCGTGCACACATCGCCTCAATTGATAACATCTCAACGCACAACTACACCCTACGTGTATCCATTGAAGAACTTGCAAAAGTTAAAGCGGCAAACATTGAATCAACGCTAAAGGTTTTCCAATCCCCCAAATGGACTGAGCGCCCTGAAGCGTTAAAAGCTAGAAGTGATGAGTATTTCCATGGAAAGTTTTGGCATGGCAATATGCCAGAAGATGCCAAGAAAGCTATTTTGGAAAATGAGCCGTGGCCAGCGGGCAAAATCGCCTTAAATACCCGCATTCCTAAAGTCAAAGCCTGGTCAGCAGAATCACCCAACCTCTACACCCTCCACGTTGAACTCATCGATCCTGATGGAAACATCGTTGAAGTTTCACAACAAAAGATTGGCTTCCGCTCTGTTGAAGTAAAGGGTCAGGACTTCTTAGTTAATGGTCAGCCAGTAATGTTCTATGGCGTTAACCGCCACGATTTCAACCGATACACAGGCCGCGCACTTACTCGTGAAGATATGCGTGAAGACTTACTTGAACTCAAGCGTTGGAACTTCAATGCAGTTCGCACATCCCACTACCCCAACGATGCAGCATTCCTAGATCTCTGTGATGAGCTTGGTTTCTATGTCATCGGTGAAGCAAATATCGAATCCCATGCATTCATTGCATCTATTTGTGATGATGCAAAGTATTTAACTGCATTCGTTGATCGTGTGGGCAGAATGATTCAACGCGACATTCACCACCCAGCAGCAATCATGTGGTCGCTTGGAAATGAATCAGGCGCTGGAACTAATCATGAAGCAGCTGCCGCCTATGCACGTAACTTTGATCCATCACGCCCACTTCACTATGAAGGTGGCATCCGTGGTAATTGGATGGGTTCACATTCACTTACCGATGTTATTTGTCCGATGTATCCAGCTGTGAGCGCAATTAAAGAGTATGCAACTTCTGCCAAAGCAGATCGCCCATTGATTATGTGCGAGTACTCCCACGCTATGGGTAACAGCAATGGAACTCTGGCTGAGTATTGGGAAGTTATTGAAACAACAAGAGGTCTGCAAGGCGGATTTATCTGGGAGTTCTGGGATCACGGTCCAGTACAAACAATGCCGGACGGATCAAAGCGCAACGCTTATGGCGGCGATTACGGTGAGAAGAAGCATGATGGCAACTTCTGCTGTGATGGAATGGTGTTCCCAGATCGCACCGCTAAGCCTGCAATGGCTGAATTTAAGGCTATTGCCGCCCCTGCCAACATCAGCGCCGTAAAGGCATCAACTGGATCTTTTAAGATCTTTAATAAGCACTTCTTTAAAGACTTAAGTGAGTATGAAGTCAGCTGGACTATCACTCGTGATGGCCTCATCATCGATAGTGGCAAAGTAAAGCTACCTAAGGTTGCACCACGTAAAACTGTTGCATTTAAAGTTTCATCAAAGCATCTAGCTAAGGCCGATGGCCCAGGTGAGCGCTTTATAACTTTCTCCATCATAAACATTGATAGCACCCCATGGGCTCCAGCATTTACTGAAGTTGGCTGGAATCAGATGGCTCTGCCTTCACGTGCTCTAACAATTAAGAACGCTAAAGATTCTGATGAATACACCAATGTTCTAGATGACTACGGTCAAATTGTTTTGCCGCGTGGTGTTGTTGCACCAACTCTGACTCTATGGCGCGCGCCCACTGATAACGATCGCATCGGACACATTGCAACTAAGTGGAACCGCTGGGGCTTGCGCGATTTGGATCGAACCGACTGTGTTGTTTCACAAAATCGCACCAGTACTAAAATCACAAATACTTGGCAGACAAGTACTGGGATTAGCATTAAGCATCTTCAATTGATTACTCCCGTCGCCGATGGCTTTAGAGTCAAAGAGTCTGTGACGCTACCTAAGGTGCTAACGGACGTTGCACGTGTTGGTATTAACTTCGAATTAGATGGCGCGCTCACTGATGTGACCTGGTTTGGTTCAGGTCCTCATGAGTCATACCCAGATCGAAAGATTGCTCGTATTCATCGCTTTGTTTCAACTGTTGCACATCAATACATTCCATATGTCAGGCCACAAGAAAATGGTGGTCATAACGCGGTGCGCTGGTTTGAAGTAACTGATGCAACTGGGCATGGGGTCAGAGTCCAGATGGGTAAGCCATTACAGGTCTCTGTAACGCCTAATAGAGCAGTGGATTTAGCTGATGCCACCCATGATGTTGAAGTAAAAGCTTGTGGCAACGTCGTTGTTCATATCGATGGAGCACATCGCGGAGTTGGAACTTCATCATGTGGTCCAGATACTTTGCCTAAATACAAAATCAAACCAGGGTTACACACCTGGGAGTGGACGCTTACTTCAATCTAAATTCAGTGGCCAGCCAATGGCGATTGGATATTTGCAGCTTCGACCATCTCCTGATGATTTTCCACGTGCCCTTCTCCACATCCATGGCAGAGCAAAAGTGATAAACCACAAAATACTGACTACTACTTTCAATATTTTAGGTTCGGGCTTTGCAGGTGGCAGAGGATCACGCCAGCCGGGATTAAAGGGGAGTCCGAGAATTTCCAGTACTGCATCTGCAACACGTTCATGACCCAGAGCATTTAAATGCAAGCGATCAAAGGCTAAGAATCTCTTATCACTAAAAGCTGGTTCTTCATTTGCATCAGCGATGATTGCGCCAACTTCTTGTGCAACGGCTCGAACATTTCGATTAAATCCACCAAAGCGCTCTTCCCACATCTTTGCAGAGCGTCCTGTGTTACCTGTTCGCTCTAATACTGTAAAGAGCAAAATCGTTGCACCTGATGCAGCAAGGCGTCTAACAGCATCTGCGTATTGGGCTAAAACAATCTCAGGCTTATATCCAGGTCGAATAACATCATTTGCACCAGCATGAAAAGAAACTAGTGTTTCGGGGCCAGTAACTTGAGCTAGCGCTGCTTCAAGTTGTTCATCAATGACTTGTCTAACAAGTTTGCCGCGCACAGCTAAGTTTGCATAAGTGAAATCAGGATGTGCTTTAGCCATGCCATCTGCAACGCGGTCTGCCCACCCACGGTAGTTGCCATGTAGTTTTTCATCAGACATACCCTCGGTATAGGAGTCACCGAGTGCTATAAAACGAGTGTAAATCACTTACTTACCCCTTGCGGCGTGCCTGATCTATGTGAAAGAGCGCAATCGATGTTGCAACAGAGGCGTTTAAAGACTCAGTTGATGCACTAATCGGAATAGAAATTACCAGATCGCACTTTTCACGAGTTAAACGTGCAAGACCTTTTCCTTCACTGCCAACAACAATCATAATTGGCTCTGTAGCAATCTTCATCGAAGCAATAGTTTCTTCAGACTCTCCATCTAAGCCCACGACAAAGAGGCCCAACTTCTTAGCTGCATCAATAGTGCGAGCAAGATTTGTGACCTGAGCAATTGGCATACGTGCAGCTGCGCCAGCTGATGCCTTCCATGCAGATGCAGTCATTGCAGCAGCGCGGCGCTCAGTCATCAATACACCTGCTGCACCAAATGCTGCAGCGCTTCGAACAATGGCACCTAAGTTACGTGGATCTGTCACACCATCGAGTGCAACAACGAGAGCTGGATTTTTAGCACGCGAGGTGATTTCTTCAAATGATGAGTATTGGTAAGGCTTAATAGCTAGAACAATTCCCTGGCTATTAGGTGAAATGCCTTCAACTTCTGCGCGATGTGCTTCGCGAATTGGTAGACCTAAGTGAAGTGCCAGCTTGAGTGATTCAGCAACACGATCATCAACATCAATGCTGCGAGCAACCAATAACTCTGTGGCAGGTACTGCCTCACGTAATGCTTCTAGTACCGCGTTGCGGCCTGCAACGATTTCACCTCTTGGGCGATCACCGCGTGGTGCACGAGAAGGTGCAGAACGAGTCATTGTTGTAGCACGTGGAGAAGTTGAACGCGCAGAAGGAGAACGAGTTGCTTTCTTCTCGCCAGCTTTCTTGCGCTTAGCAGCAGCGTGATAAGGACGATCTTCAGCTTTAGGGGTTGGACCTTTGCCAGTTAAACGCTTCTTATTCTTTCCACCAGTACCTGCAGATGGACCCTTTTTAGATTGACGAATTGCGCCTTTGCGTGATGAATTGCCGGCCATGGTTAACTCTTTTCTTCCATTGACCAACGCGGCCCTTGTGCTGTGTCCTCAATTGTAATTCCTAAAGCAAGCAACCCATCACGGATTGCATCTGATGCAGCGAAATCCTTACGCTCACGTGCAGCTGCGCGCTCCTTTAGCGCCAACTGAATAACACCATCAAGTGCTGCGCTGACATTTCCTGACGCGCTTTGTCGGTAATTCGTATCAAAGGGATCACAGCCCAAAATCTGCAGAGCGCCGCGGATTTCATTTGCATTTTTAGCGATTGCCTTTTTATCACCATCAGTAATTGCTTGGTTTCCAAGACGTAGGTTCTCTGAAATCGAAGCTAGACCTGCTGGCACAGCTAAATCATCGTTCATTGCGGCGCAAAAGGCATCGGTAATTGTTGGCTCTGGTTGCCTTCCAAGAATCTCAACTGAGCGAGTTAAAAAGTTTTCAATACGACGAAATGCAACAGCTGATTCATCTAAGGCTGCCTCTGAGTACTCCAGCATTGAGCGGTAGTGCGCACTTCCTAAATACCAACGTAGTTCAATCCCACGAACGCGCTGCAAGATAGTTTCCACTTGCAAAGTGTTTCCAAGAGATTTACTCATCTTTTCACCAGCTTGTGTAACCCAAGCGTTATGTAACCAGCGGTTAGCAAATTTATATCCAGCTGCCTCAGATTGCGCAATCTCATTTTCATGGTGAGGGAAAACTAAATCTAAGCCTCCGCCGTGAATATCAAATGCCTCACCAAGATAGGCGTGCGCCATTGCAGAACATTCCAAGTGCCAACCAGGTCGACCCGGCCCCCATGGTGTTGGCCATGATGGATCTCCAGGCTTTGCTGCTTTCCAAAGTGCAAAATCACGTGGATCTTTTTTATATGTTTCATCAGCATCTGCAGCTGGTTGTAGATCATCAAGCTTTTGACCTGAAAGAGTTAAATAGCGCTTAAGTTTGCGGACCTCTAAATACACATCGCCATTACCTGGGGCATAGGCAGCACCATTAGCAATCAGTTTTTCCATCAGTTCGACCATTTGGGTGATGTGCCCAGTTGCCCGTGGTTCATAGGTGGGCGGTAAAACATTTAAGGATGCATAGGCTTGGCTAAAAATGCGCTCATACTTCATTGCAACTGCCCACCATGGTGATTTTTCATGGACAGCTTTGTGCAAAATCTTGTCATCTATATCTGTAACGTTTCTAATAAAAGTTACGTCATAACCAGACCATATTAGCCAGCGGCGCAAAATATCAAAGTTCACTGCGCTTCGAACATGGCCAATATGCGGATGTGATTGAACAGTTGCTCCACATACATAGACAGAAACTTGACCCGGAATGAGCGGTTTAAATACACCTACTTCTCGAGTTGCAGTGTCATAGAGTCGTAAGTTCATAAAATCTCTACAAGTGCATTTGCAACAACATAAATACCTTCACCTCGGCCTGTAAAACCCATCTGATCAGTGGTTGTGGCGGTTATCGAAACAGGTGCACCTAAAGCTTGACTCAAAACGTTTTGTGCTTCTTCTCTACGTGAGGCAATTTTTGGTTGATTACCAACAATTTGTATTGAGACATTATTAATAGCAATTCCCTTACTAATTACATATTCTCTCAGTTGCCTAATCATCTCAATACCCGAAACACCAGCCATTTCAGGTTTGTCTACACCAAATAAAGTTCCAATATCTCCTAATTGTGCAGCAGACAAAACTGCATCACAGAGGGCGTGAACTGCGGCGTCGCCATCTGAATGAGCAATCAGACGTGGTACATCAGGCCATGACAATCCAGCCAAGGCACAAGGTCCCTTTTTGCCAAATTGATGAGCATCAACACCGACTCCTATGCGCAAATTAGAATTCAATGGTCACTGCTCTCTATGATTTCTTTCAGCTTGGCAATAGTTTCCTCTTCACTCTCACCCTCTACGGTGACTACGACTTCATCTCCACATTTGACTCCTAATGTCATAACGCGAAGCACACTTGCTCCATCAACTCTCGCTCCAATCTGGCCATCTACGATCTTTGCTAATCGCACCGTGTTGCCAGAGGACTTGGCAGCCTGGGAGAAAAGGGCAGCTGGGCGCGCGTGTAAGCCAACTGAGGCTGCGACGACTGCACGAAATTCCTTCATAGGGCTAGCGTATCCATACCTAGAGTAGTGTTTAATATGAACATATATTCAAATACCTGCACAAATGTGAAAGTGAGAATATGAGCGCACACCCCCTCATTATGGGACATCCAACTTCATCACCTGAGCATGCGCGCCATGCGCTTTTATACATGTGGCGTATTCGCAAATTTGAAGAAGCCGTTGAAGATCTCTTTGGTCGCGGAATGATGCACGGAACTATGCATCTATCAATTGGTCAAGAAGCTTCACCAACTGGAATGTGCATGGCTTTGACTCTGCAAGATCAAATTACCTCAACTCACCGTGGTCATGGCCACTGTATTGCAAAAGGTGCAGATTTAACGCGAATGATTGCTGAACTACTCGGAAAAGAAATTGGCTACTGCGGTGGACGCGGTGGATCCATGCACATTGCAGATGTTGAGACAGGCAATTTAGGCGCTAACGGTGTTGTTGGAGGAGGTATCCCAATTGCAGCTGGTGCAGCCTTAGCCTCAAAAATGACTAAAAAAGGAACTGTTGTAGTTTCTTTTTTTGGTGATGGTGCAATGAATGAAGGCGCTTTTCATGAAGCTGCGAATTTGGCCGCAATTTGGAAACTACCTTTAATTCTTTTTTGCGAAAACAACAAATATGGCATGTCTTCATCAACTGAAAAAGCATTTGCAATTGATAATTTAGCTGAACGCGGTAAAGGGTATGGAATTCCTGCAGTAAATGTTGATGGAAATGATGTCATTGATGTGTATGAACAAGCCGAAATTGCAGTCAAACGCGCCCAGGCTGGTGAGGGTCCAACTTTAATTATTGCTGAAACCTATAGATGGAAAGGTCACTCTCGCTCTGACAAAAATCTCTATCGCACTAAAGAAGAAATTGAGGAATGGCGCGAATTAGATCCCATTCCTAAGTTCACTGCAAAAGTAATTAAATCTAAATTACTTAGTAAAGAAGAATGTGAGGCTATCGCTCAAGAAGCAACTGATGCCATCATTGCTGCTGTTAATGAATCTGTTAAAGCTAAGCCTGCAGATCCAGCAGGGTTGTTAGAGGCTGTTTTTAAGAAGGTTTCAGCATGAGTGATCGTATGCTGACAATGGCAGAGGCTATTCGTGAAGCTATGTCTATTGCATTTGATGAGCGGCCAGAAGTTTTTCTGCTCGGTGAAGATGTTGGAATTTATGGTGGCGCTTTTGGGGTCTCTGGAGATATGTATCATCGCTATGGCGCAGAACGAGTTTTAGATACTCCGATTGCAGAGCTAGGAATTGTTGGAGCAGCCGTTGGCGCTGCACTTTCAGGAATGCGCCCCATTGTTGAAATTCAATTCTCTGATTTCACTGCCCAAGCTATGGATCAAATAGCAAATCAAGCGGCAAAGATTCACTTTATGTTAGGCGGTGCTCTACATGTGCCAATGGTTTTACGCACACCTCAAGGATCAGGAACAGGAGCAGCTGCACAGCACTCACAGAACTTAGAGCCATGGTTTGCATCTGTGCCTGGTCTTAAAGTTGTAGTTCCTTCAAATCCTGCTGATGCAAAAGGGCTTCTGCTTTCTTCTATTGATGATCCAAATCCTGTAATTTTCTTAGAGCATAAGTTGTTATACAAGATTCCAGGACGCGAGCCTGTTCCAGAAGGTTCAGAGCGAATTCCATTGGGAGTCTCAAAAGTTGTGCGCGAAGGAAAAGATTTAACTATTGTGGCAACTGGGATTATGGTGAATAAAGCGTGGGAAGTATGTGAGAAGTTATCTACTGAGGGAATATCAATAACGCTCATTGATCCACGCACAATCTCACCTTTAGATATGCAACCTGTCTATGAATCCGTTGATAAGACTGGTCGCTTGCTTGTTGTGCAAGAGGGGCCAGCACAGGCAGGCTTTATTAATGAAGTGATTGCCCAAATGGCTGGTTCAGCCTCATTTGGCTCACTCATCGCACCTATCAAGCGTCTTGCTGGTATGAATATTCCTATTCCGTATGCACCACAATTAGAAAAAGCTGCAGTGCCTCAAATTGAGGATATTGAAATTGCAGCTCGCGAGATAGTGAAAAACTGGCGATGAGTTTTAAGTACCCCGTTGTCATGCCCAAAATGAGCATGACTATGGAGACCGGTGAGTTGATTAATTTTCATGTCAAAGTTGGCGATCATGTTAAATCTGGAGACATTCTCTTCGAAGTTATGACCGATAAAATCGACATGGAGGTTGATGCACCTGCCGATGGTGTAATTGAATCTCTTGTGGCCGAACCTGGGGCAATTATCGAAATTGGTAAACCTGTTTTGATTATGCTCACAGAGACAGAAGTTATGGCATTTGATTTTGGTAGTGAAGAAGGCGAAACATCTCAAGTTATTGAGAAAAAACCAGTAGAGCCAGTTGAAGTAACAATAGCCCAGCCAACTCCAGCGATAGTCCTTAATGAGAAAGTGAAAGCCGTTCCAAAAGCTCGCACTGAAGCTATGGCCCGTGGAATAGATATTCGAACTATTGCACCGACAGGTCCTGATAACACCATCACGATGCATGATTTGGGAAATGCCCGAGTTGACCCAGTAATTTCCGCGCGTCAAAAGGCAAATAGGGCTTTAGTTGCAAAGGCAATTGAGAACTCTCGCAGCATTGCTCAGGCATCCTTTAGCCGAAAAGTGAATTCAGAATTTGATATAGCAATGCTTATTAAGGCGTGGGCAAAAACATTGCGCTCTCGTCCAGATTTAGCCATACATACAAATATTGGTGTTGCGCTCATAATTGAATCTAAATATGGAAGTGCTCTTCCAGTCTTCAAAGACCCCGACCAATTATCCCATGAAGATCTCACCTCTTTGATTGCTAGAACTTCAGAGTCTGCAATCGATGGCAAAGTTCCCCTAGCCATGCTCACAGGGGCTACTACCACAATCTTTGATTTACGAGCATATTCGATGAATTCTGCAACCCCGCTACTATTTCCTAATCAAATAACCTCACTTACAATTGGCGATATTGGGAATTTAGAGAAAAATATTTCACTAACTATTGATTTGAATTTCTGTGACTTTTATGATGGCGCAATGCTTCTAGATGCACTCATTGCATCACTAACGAAGTAAAAATCCGAACTTGAGGTGAAGCTAGATATGAAACTTAAAGGCATATCAGCAAGTTCTGGGGTTGCCGTTGGCCCATTTTTTTTACTAAGCACAAATATCCCTGTACCAACCAGCCAGATGTCACAATTGAGTTTTGAACAAGAAGGCCATCTTTTGAATTTAGCAATTAAAAGAGTGGGTCAAGATTTAGAAGCCCGCGCTGCTAGAACAAGTGGAGAACTTCGTGACATTTTATTAGCAACTATGGAAATAGCTACTGATCCTGCAATTGCAGAAGAAGCTGCTGGATTTATTGCAAGTGGGCATACTGCAAGTTATGCCATGGTTAAAGCAGCTGAAGTTTTTCAAGAATTACTCAGCGCATCTGGAGGCTATTTAGCTGAACGTGTGAGTGATGTAGCAAATATTCGAGATCGCGTACTATGTGAAATTGCAGGAATTGCCTACCCTGAGATTCCGCCGTTTGAACAACCCACAGTTTTGATAGCTCAAGATTTATCACCTGCAGATACCTCAGATTTAGATAGAGAAAAAATTCTGGCAATTGTCACAGCAGGGGGTGGGCCTACGAGTCACACCGCAATTATCGCCCGTTCACACGGTATTGCAGCAATAGTTGCATGTGCCGATGTAATTGAAGCTGCTAAATTGCATAAAGGAAATAACGTGGCAGTTGATGCAACTGAAGGCTTGGTCACTTTTAACCCAGATGCTCAATTAGTGGGACAAATAGCAGAAAAAATAGAGAAAATTAAAGCACGTAAATCAAGGGTGTTAGCCCATGGCCCTGATGGCTATGCCACAAGTGATGGCTTTATTACTCCAATATATGCAAATATTGGACGACTAGAAGAGACTTCAGTCGCAGTTGCATCAGGTGCAGATGGTGTTGGGTTATTGCGCACTGAACTTTTATATCTTGATCGCAAAGATGCGCCAACATTACAAGAGCAAACAGCTATTTATTCTGAACTCATTAAGCCATTTATTGGCAAAAAAGTTATTATCAGAACTCTCGATGCTGGGGCTGATAAACCTATGGCCTTTATCAATTTTGATAAAGAGCCAAATCCAGTTTTAGGTATACGCGGATTTAGAACAAGCATCACGCATGAGCATTTATTGAGAACTCAATTAGAAGCCATTGCACAAGCAGCCAAAGATTCACAGGTTGAGGTCTGGGTTATGGCCCCAATGATTACTTTTCCAAGTGAGGCAAGCACCTTTGTGAAAATGGCACGTGAATATGGATTACAAAAAGCAGGGGTTATGATTGAAGTTCCAGCAGCAGTATTTCTTGCAGATGAAATCACTAAAGTCTGTGATTTTATTTCAATTGGTACTAATGATTTGGGCCAGTATTTACATGCAGCAGACAGAGAGTCTGCACCACTTGCTGCATTTAATAACCCTTGGCAACCTGCCCTATTGCGCGCAATAGAGTTGATAGCCCAAGCTGGACTAAAGAACAACTGCCCTGTGGGGGTTTGTGGTGAAGCCGCATCAGATCCAGTTCTTGCACCAGTACTCATCGGCTTAGGGGTGAATTCACTCTCCTGTAATGTGACGACACTTGGCGATGTTGCGCAATCAATTACTGCTCACTCTTTAGAGCAGTTATTACTGGCCGGTAAAGCAGTACTAGCTGCAAAAACAGCCCAGGACGCTAAGAATTTAGCCCGTGCTCAGTTGGTTGAACTGCACAATTTAGGGCTTTAAAATTTAAAAATAATGACCCAAATACTTGATTTATTGCTATGGATAAGCGCACACTTGTCCAAATGTTCAACGACTGAACGGATGTGACGATAGTGAAGCAACGCGAAGAAGATCTAATCCTTCGCGCAGCGCGCCTGTATTACGAAGCTCACTACTCACAAGATCAAGTAGCGTCAAAACTTAATACTTCCCGCTCTAATGTCTCGCGAATGTTAAGTGATGCAAAGCGTTTAGGATTCGTTGAAATTAAAGTTATTGCACCTACTTATAAGCATGAATCTCTTTCTTCACAACTCTCTGAACTATTAAAAATTCAAGATGTTCAAGTTATTGCTAATGCTTCAAATGATTTAACGCTTAACACTATTGGGCGCGCTGCGGCAAACGCCTTACTTAAGAATTTACGAGATAATCAGACTATTGCAATCTCTTGGGGTCGCGGAGTTGAAGCAACTGTAGTAAATACACACTCAGAAATACTCTCGGGAATAAAAGTAGCCCAAATTATGGGCTCACTTTCATCAATTAACACTTCTGTAAGTGCTGAGGAAGTCGGGCGCACCTTGGCAAGAAATCTTAATGCTCAATTTATTCCTTTTCTTTCACCTATTGTTGTAAGCAATTCGAAAGTGCGAGATTCATTGCTAGAGGAAGAAAGTATTGCTAAATCAATACAAATCGCGCGTGGAGCCCATGTTGCACTGGTAGGAATTGGCTCTGCTGGATCATCTTCAAGTGAAATGGTATTCAAGGAGTTCAAAGTCTCAAAAACAGAGCGAGAAAATTTAGCTAAGGGCTATGCAGGAGATATAGCTGCCCGCTTTTATAAATTAGATGGCAGCCCACTTTCTGCCAAGATGGATAACCGGGTGATAGGGCTTAGCCTGGAAGAGATTAAAAATATCCCGCGTGTAATAGGCATAGCTTCAGGATCTGAGAAGGTTTATGGCGTGGTGGGAGCTGCTAGAGCGGGAATTCTTGGTACCTTAATAGTGGATTTAGCATGTGCTAACTCTGTAATTAAGTACCTGCAACCAACGGCGGTGGCGAGCGCATGAGTAATTTAGGCAAGATCTTTATTCTCATAGGAATTATGTGGCTCTTCCAATTGTGGTTTGCTTATAAGCAAGCAAAAATTTTTCAAGATGATATTCGTGGCCTTCGCAAACAAGGAACAATGGCGATCGGGGTTGGCGGTCGCAGATACCGAGGAGGCCGGGCCTTCGTGGCATTGACATGTGATGAAAATAGAATTGTTAAAGATGGAATGGTTTTAAAGGGATTTACCATTTTTGCTAAATCTAAACCCTTAACAACATACACAGGATTCTCTATCGACGAGATCGCTTCGGGTGACCGAATCGTGCAAAGTGAAAAAAAGAAAGTACAAGAGGCTGCAAAGAGCAGTGCTCAGCACATTCTAGAACACTTTGAACGGATCAAGACAGGTGGAGAATAATGACCAAATTAACCGTACGGGTGGTCATTTAATGGTTGTACAACCAAACACAAAACACTTAGGAGGTGTGCATTGAACTTTAACTCTCTGGTTCTTTTATCAGCAGAGGCAACAGTTGATAAGCCAGATGGCTTCCTTGGCGCTCTAGCTACTGGAGCGGAAGAATTTATCAAAGTCTTCAACGAGGGTGGAAAAGTATTTCTCTCACTTATGGGTGGAATCCTTCCTACACTGATAGTGCTGCTAACTGCAGTAAATGCACTTGTTCGTTTGATCGGTCCTGAAAAAATTGAAAATCTTGGAAAGGCAGCTGCGCGTCCTGGACTACGTTGGTATCCAGTTCGTTACATGATTCTTCCATTTGTTTCAGTTTTCGTACTGACAAATCCAATGGCATACACAATGGGACGCTTTTTACCAGAACGCTTCAAGCCAGCGTTCTATGATTCAGCGGTCTCATTTGTTCATCCAATCTTGGGTATTTTCCCGCATGCAAACCCAGGCGAGCTCTTCGTATACGTAGGAATCGCAACAGGTATCACACAACTTGGTTATGGTCTTGGTGACCTAGCTGTTCGTTACTTGCTTGTTGGTCTAGTCGTTATCTTCATTCGCGGAATTCTCACAGAAGCAATTACCGCTCGTATGATGAAGAAGGGTGCATAACATGAGCGCAATTAATAATCTCATTGTTAAGGTCGGCCGTTCCGTTGGTGGAGTGGTCGGAACTCTCTATCAAGCTGGTCGTGACTCAGTAGATACCGTTATTCGTAACGTGATCCCATTTATGGCCTTCATTTCATTCATCATCGGTTTAATTCTCACAACTGGTATTGGTGACTGGATTGCTCAAGGTCTAAAGGGTTCTGCATCTACATTGCCAGGACTGCTCATCATTTCAGTAATTTGTGCAATTCCTCTTATCTCTCCTTTGCTTGGACCTGGAGCGGTAATTGCACAAATCGTTGGAACGCTTTTGGGTGTTGAAATTGGCAAGGGAAATATCCCTGCTCAATACTCACTTCCAGCATTATTTGCTATCAACCCACAGGTTGGTTGCGACTTTATCCCTGTTGGACTAGCTCTCGGTGAAGCAGAGCCTGAGACAGTAGAAGTTGGTGTTCCAGCGGTGCTATTTAGCCGTTTGGTAACCGGTCCTCTATCTGTAGTCATCGCTTACTTCGCCAGCTTCGGTCTATACAGCAGCAAGTAATAGTTGGCTTAAACCCCAAGGTGTGGGCAACTACACCTTGGGGTTTAATACTCTAATTAGTAGAATCAATCAACAATAAAAAGGAGAATAAAATGGGCAGTTACAAATCAGTAGTTATCTCTGCAGGTAAAGGTGGTTGGGGTGGACCTTTAACAATTACACCTACAGATGATCGCCCATATATCTATTCAGTTACTGGCGGTGGTATTCACCCTGTAGCTGCTCGTATTGCCGAGTTAACAGGTGGCACACCATTTGATGGGTTTAAGAGCAGCGTCCCATTCGACAAAATAGCCGTGGCAGTTATTGATTGTGGTGGAACAGCACGTGTGGGCGTCTATCCAATGAAGAAAGTACCAACGGTAGATATTCATGCAACAAGCCCAGCTGGACCTCTTGCAATGTTTATCACCAAAGAGCTCTTTGTCTCAGGTGTGAAGCCAGACGATATTAAAGAAAAGTAATATTTTGCCTGAGATTGTTTACTCTACGACAGTTACGTCCGTTGGCGAACTGGTTGCTGACTTTGCAGAACAAGGCGTGCTGGTTTGGTTTGGTGAAAATGCACCCCCTGAGTTACATGAATTTTCAATAATTCATCTGCCTGATGTTTCAAACCGTGCACCAATTGTTGGGGATGTAATAAAAATAAATGAAAATCAATTTAATGTTTTAGCTGTTGGATCAGTCGCTAGCGAAAATCTATTAAATCTTGGACATTTAGATCTCAAGGCAAATGGTTTGACTGAACCTGAAATGCCTGGAGATGTAAATGTAGAAGCAGTGTCGCTTCCAGCAGTGCAAGTCGGAGATCGCCTCGTTGTGATTTCTCAACCTTAGAAAAGGATTACGGTGTCTTACTCATCACGATTGCGCGAACATTCCAAGAAAATTGGACGTGACACAAGAATCGCTCTAGTAGGAGC
>Ga0222713_10002404_pt1 | contig 20072 bp, 32 predicted proteins | sample C33_649DmetaG_FD_165061 | JGI IMG/M metagenome (GOLD analysis project Ga0222713, IMG submission 165061) | Estuarine water microbial communities from San Francisco Bay, California, United States - C33_649D | ecosystem: Environmental > Aquatic > Marine > Unclassified | place: USA: California...
TTAGACAAAATATGATTAGTGTTCAGGAGCAATATGCTCAGAAAGCTAGTATTTCTACTGAGTTAAAATATAGAGCAGATTTATTCGTATGATAAATTTTGGAAAATACGACCAGAAGGTTGAGTTTGTAACTTATTTCCCAGTATCAGACGGAGCTGGAGGAACTGTTGTATCAGCAGGAACGTCTTTGGCTACGTTTGCATCTGTAAAGCAAACTAATGGGAAGAGTGACAATGAATCTGGAGAAATGGTATTACCAAACACATATACTGTAGCAATTCAGTATCGAGTTTCTTTTATCCCGAGCGAGAATTACCAGATATATTATCGCAACCGATATTACAAAATTATTGGTGTTCAACTAGACGATCAGAGAATGCACAAAGAATACATAATTCAAATGGTAGGAGTATAATGGCAGTAACTTTTAAAGGATTAGATGAGGCTTTGGCTTATGTCAAACAAAAAGAAAATGCAATGATTGAAGCTGTGAAGGATGTTTTAGCTAATACAGCATCAGATGTAGAAAGACAAGCAATTGCATCCGCTCCAAGTCAATGGGAAGGAATTCCGTTAAATATTAAGCAAAAAATTGATAAAAAATCTTTTAACAATGGATTACTCTGGAAAGTCGGTTTGGATGTCCCAAGTACTGGTGAACAATTTGAGGCCTGGATGGAATTTGGTACTGGTTTAAGTGCTAGAGAAATTTTATCAAATCCACAATATTCTCAAGAGGTTAGAACTCTTGCTAGAACATATTACAGAAATGGTCAAGGCCGTATTATTGGTCAACCTTACTTAATGCCAGCATTTTTTAGGAATACAGATAATTTAGTAACTGAAATGGTAAGTGAAATAAATAAGGTTTTAAAATGAGAGATATAGCTACTGATATACGCGTTGCTATAATAAACGCAATTTCGCCTTTAACTCTTAGCGGAGTTACTTTGCCAGTTTATGATTCCGAGTTACCGCCTACAATTAATCCTGCTAATTATCAGAATTCAGCTGCATATGTTTTAATTACCGATCAGAATGAAACGGAAACAACTAACAATGATTGCACAATTAGGCAGAACGCAACTTTTCAGATAAGCATTATAACAAAGTTTCCACAAGGTAGTGGAGGCAAGAAATTATCTGAGAATATTTCAAATGCTATTCAGCAAAAAATGAATTTGACCGATATTGTTTTGCCAATCGATTTACAAGCTATTAACATCCGCAAAAACTTTTCTCGAGTTCAAATTGAGCAAGGATCTAGTCAAATAGCTTACCAAAAAATATTATCCTATACCTTAGATATTTTCTTCGTATCTTGATAATTAAAATTTTATGTATATTTGTTAAAACGAATAAGCAATGGCAACATATCAATTAGGCAACTTCTTTACATTCGAGTGGAATTCTCTTCCAGTCGTTTGCAAAACTTCCGCTTCTGTTTCTATTTCAAATGAATCCGTAACAGTTAGAAACGATTGCACGGGCGATTATGGAGTAAGACTTGAAGGTGGAGACAAATCAGGATCTTTCTCTTTCTCTGGAGACCTAGATTTTGCATCTACTGGAGTATCTAACCTTTCAGCTTTTGACTTGATGGAAGACATCGGTAAAGTATTTGAATTGGTTTTTGGAGGTACTGAATCAGGTGACAAAATCATTACTGTGGACGCTCAGTTAAACTCTGTTGAGATTACAGCTGAAAGAAACTCTCAAGTTTCATTCTCTGGTACTTTCGACTTTGCTGGAGCACCAGTTATCAGCGTAATACCAACCTAAACAAAATATATGGCTAAGTACCATTCAGCTCCTTTTAAAGAAGGGGAGATTTTCTTTTATCCAAATTTGGGCGCTTTGGCGAACTTTGAGGATTTTACAGGGCAAGGAATTGCACAAGCATTTAGCGGAAAATCAATACCTAAACTAGATGATATTTATGCTTTATTACATGAATGCCACAAAGTTGCTTGTATTCGCAAATCAACTCAGCCAGTAGAAATTAACGAATTAAAAATTTGGATTGATGGTAGAGAAGTAATGAAACTTTTCAATGAAGTTTTAGCTGACCTTTTATTGGAACTTGGCATTGGCAATCCTACTGAAGAAAAAAAAAGGTAAGTGAGGAAGAGCAGACAACTGCTCGCGAATATTTGATGCTGCTTGTAGGACGTACTAAAGTGCCCTATGAGCAGCTTTTTTCTTTAAACATAAAAGAGATTAACGCTTTGCTTAAAGGGCACGAGATTGATTATAAAGATCTAGTAGAAAGTCTTAGAGTACACGCTTTAATTGGATTGCAACCTCATTTAAAGAAAGGAGCAAATTTAATTCCATCTAAAATTTGGCCTTTGCCTTGGGATAATATTGTTAAACCATTGGAGTCAACTCATGAAGACTTTGCTAAAGCAAAGAAATTGTTGGAAATTGCAAGTAAACTAGAAAGAAATGTCAAATCCAAGAATAGAAGTTGACTTTGCAGTAAATGTTGCTGGCGTAGCAAGTGGAGTTAACACAGCCACATCGCAACTTGATAAATTAGGAAAAGCAGCTCAAACTACCGCCCCTAAAGTTGAGCAATTAGGAAAAGCTACTAGCCGATATAATGGTATAGGTATTGACTTTGCTAGAGTAATTCAAGATGCTCCATTTGGTATAATTGGTGTTGGTAACAACATACAACAATTGGCCCAATCATTTTCAAGTTTAGGTAATGCTGGAGATTCAAATCTGTCAAAACTAAAAACAGCATTTGGTGCAATTTTTAGCTCAGGAAATCTTTTAGTTTTAGCTGTATCAGCTATAACTGCGGCGTGGACTTATTACGAAAAAAATGCTACAAAAGCTGAAAGTATTACTGATAAAACAAGTGAAGCTTTTAAAGAACTAAGCAACCAAATTGAAAAAACTGCTACAACTTTAGGTACATTAGAATTTGTTGGTAAAATTGTAGAAGACCAGATTTTATTAAATAGGTCAACAGGTGAAACGACAAATATTTTTAGGGATTTTGGAAAAGCTACGCAAGAAGCATTTGAAAAATTAAATCCTGATCAATTATCAGCAATAAAGAAAACATTTGAAGAATTAGCTGGAGTTCAGATACAAAAACTTGGAAACCAATTAGGTTTCAATAGAAAACAAGTATTAGAATTTGTTGCTTCATTAAATAATAATCAAGCTGCATTTGAGAAATTAGATCCAAATATTAGGGATTCAGTTCAATCATATAATAATCTTCAAGGTAAAGTAAAAATAGCAACTGAACAATTAGATTTTTTTAACACTAAAACTGAGAAAGTAAAAGGACAGACTGCATTAGAAAAATATTCTCAAACTTGGGATGATTTTAATTTAGGACAAGAAACTGCGAGGGAGTTACAGGAGAAATTAACAGTTAGCTCTGAAGAGTACGAAAAACAAATTATAAAAGTATTAAAAACAAGCAAACAACCATTTGAACCAATTATAACTGGTGATAATGCATGGGATCAATATACATTTTCAGTTTATCAGCTTGAAAAAGCTTCTTTTGAAGCAAATAAAGAAATTACCAAAACATCTCAAAATGCCTTAGAGTTTGGCGAAAGAATAAAAGGACTTGAAGGAAAAGAAATTAAAATAAAAACAACAATTGAAGGTTTTGAGGATGAAAAAGCTGGTAAAGCTCCTTTTCAGATATTTCTTGATGATGTAGCATTTCAACTTGATAAATTACCAAGCTTGCAAGAAAGAATTGCAAATTTCGCAAAGGCTACAAATGACCTGATAAAAGGCAATGTTACAGATGCTTTTGTTGATTTAGGTTACACAATTGGAGAAACTTTAGCGACTGGAGGTAATCTTTTAACAGCCATTGGTGGATCTTTACTAAAATCATTTGGAAGATTCTTAGGTCAATTTGGACAGCAGTTAATTGCTTATGGTGTTGCAGCTTCAGCATTTGGAAAGGTAAGTGCTGCTCTAGCAAATCCAGCTACTGCAATTATTGCCGCTCCTTTAGCCATTGCGGCTGGTATTGCCTTAACTGCAATCGCTGGAGCAATTGGAAGTATAGGTAAGAAAGGCCCAGGTGGTGGAGGTGGAGGCGGAGGAGCAGGTGCTGGTGGAGGTTCTGCTGCTGCTGGAACTTCTTTTGCAGGAGGTGGACAAGGTGGTTTATTTCAGCAGAATAGAGACTTAAACGGAGAGTTAGTAGTTCGTGGCCAAGACTTGGTTTATGTATTCTCACAAGCTAATAACAAGATAAATAAAGGATAATGGCAGACTACAGATTTCAAGCAGCAGTACGAGAAGGACTTGGAACAATTACAGTAAATGGAGTTGCTCCTGTTCAATTTTATACTGAAGGAGATATTCTTACCATTGAAGTTGTTCCAAGCTCTGGATTTCATACTGCATTGTGGTACACCAATCCAGGAAATACTTTCTTATCCTCTTCGCTTTCGTTTAATTTTACGATGCCAGCTGAAGATACAAAAATGTATGTTGTGTTAACTGGTCAAAACGTACCAGTAAACGATTACGGATTGAAATATCAGGGGGGGTATGCTACGAATTACGGCGGTAATGCTTGGGATTTGCAGATACAAAAACAAGGCTATTCTGGAGCCGTTACGCCTCTCCAAATTAACGACATAACTTACAACTGGGGTAATACTGGAAACGATCCCATAGAGACAATTATAGGCTCTTCTGTGGATTTTACAATCGCTGGAGAGACTGGAGATTTCAACGAGTTCCTAGTTGGAGGTAACCGTACTTGGAAAGTAGTTTTATCTCAGGTAAGTCCAAATAATGACATTACAGATTTTAATTTATACCAAGTAGGATTTACTTTAAATTTTAGAAGTATTGCCTTTGGTAATGGAAAATTTGTTGCGGTTGATTTAACAAAATCTTACACCTCACTTGATGGAATAACTTGGACAAATACGGCAACCTTACCTTTTGGACAAGCTTTTAACGATGTAACTTTTGGAAATGGTCAATTTGTTGCGGTTGGATGGTCAATTGTTGGTACAACTGTCGGTCATGCATTTACCTCTCCAGATGGAATAACTTGGACTAGTAGAACGGTAGCCTCTAATCAAAGATGGGAGAGAGTAAGGTTTGGAAATGGACTTTACGTTGCGGTGGCAAACTATGAAAACTCTGGAGATACTGATTTAGTAATGTATTCTAGTGATGGAATTACTTGGACATCAACTACTATTATTTCAAGAAATTATACTGGAGTCGCTTATGGTAATGGTTTATGGGTTGCCGTAGCAAATACAATTGGAGCATCAACTAATCTTGCATCCTATTCTTATGATGGAATTACTTGGAATACAGTTGCTAGTAGTGGTTTTGGATCAGCTAATTTAATTTTTGCAGATGGTAAATTTACAAACGGATCAGCATATAGCTCAGATGGTATAAACTGGTCTTTCTCTAGTGGTGGATTTGCTTTCCAAGGTTTAGCGTATGGTAATGGATATTTTGTTGGCGTTCGAACTAATATTAACAATCTGTATTATTCAAGCGATGCTATTACCTGGTTAAACTTGCCAAATATTTTAGATAATGATGGATTTTATACTTTTGCTTTTGGCAATAATTTATTTGTTGGTGGATCTCAAAATAGCAGCTCAATTGTCTGTAATTTTACATCGTTAATAACTTTCTTTACTGGCTTTATTGCGCCTGATTTTATTACTAGTCCATATTCTAGCGGTAATAAGCTATTTGAATTTACTGCAATTGATGGCTTAAAAGGATTGGACTCAATTAGATCAGATTTTGCAACGTGGCCAGATCCACGAACTGAAGCTCTTTCCGCAATTGTTGGAGCTTTAAATCAGAGCTTTGTGGACAAGAGAAATACTTTTGTAGGTGTTAACATCCACGAGACAAGGATGGACGATAGTATTTCGCCATTCAGACAATTTAACGTCCCTCCAAACGCTATTTTTACCGATGGTGAAAGTGCTAAATTTACCAACGGAGTAAGGATAGAAAATGAGCAGTTGTATTTAAAGGAAACAATTGAGCGGATGGTAAATCCTTTCTTAGCAAGAGTTTTCTTGTGGAAAGATACCTTTTACGTTATCCGCCTAAATGAGTACAACCAATTAACTTATCAGGCCTTTACCTTTGATCCAAATCAGTCTCTTTTATTGAGCGAAACCATTGTAAATGGAGACGATATAAATGCGGATATCAACCGACCAGAGGAGACTGCTAGAAGAGTATTTACAGAGTTTAACGCTTTCCTAAATCTTGGAGTTTTAGATAGAGATTCGCAAGGCGGAGTTTTCGATGCCAAGTTTCTAAGTACTGAATGGAATTTAAATAGCGTTTCATCTCCTTATCCAAATACTTACCAGCTTTTGCTTTGGGGTTATCACAAGGCAATTCCTAGTTTGCAACCATTTGGACAACCAAGTAATAATCCAGCTCTTGTGCAGTACGTCTCAGATTCTAGCGGAGAATATGTACAAATTTGGTCAACTACCACAACGGCTGGAGTAAGTGATCCTAATATTAGCTACATATTTGCTAATACGAATAGTACCGGAGGGGCAATTACAATCGCTCAAGAAAATGCTAACACTATTTCTCTAACTTTTGAGTATATGGTGGAAAGAATCGCACCAGCTTTTGCAGTTTCTCCACCAGGTGGAACTCATTCAGTTGGGTTGATGCTAAAGGTTGGGAATCAGTATTTATTTAGAGATACATCTACGACATTTGCTTGGACTCCTACTGTTACAGTAATGCAGTTTGCGGTAACTACTGGTAGCGTTTGGAATAGCATTGCAATTAATAACGTAATTGTTCCAGTAGATGGCGAGGTGGAGATTAGACTTTATCAGCTGATTTGCAACGGCGGAACGGCAAACAGATATAGTATCCGATACGATAACATTTCGCTAAAGATTGAAAAAACTGCTGGATTATCGCTTTCTAAGTTAGGAGTAAAGGCACTTACCGGATCTCCTTATGCCAACATACATCCAGATTACAATACCTACATTGGAGATGCAATTACGAGTAACTCAGCATCGGCTATGCAGTTGCTTACTGCTGGCAATCCAGTTACTGAAGAGTGGAGCAGAGATGGAGTAGAAGCTTTACCTTTGTTGGATATAATTGTGCAAGAGTTGGCTAACTTAAAAGGGCGAACTAATTACAGAGTTTTAGCAACTTTGGAAAGAAGAGAGATTGAGCCGTGGAGATCGTTTTTGTTTAACGGACGATATTGGGCATTGGTAAGTTATCAGCTAAATTGCAGAACGGGAACGGCACAGATTGAACTTTACGATTTAGGAATTGAACCAACGACATAAATGGCAGACGTAGATATTAACAAATTTCGAGCAAGTGTTGTAAGAGATGGCAGTAAACCATCATCTCCTGGCTTTATTGTTTCTGAGGGACAAGATCCAGTTAATCCTCCAGGCACTAATAATTATGTGCCTTATTCTGGAGCGACTGCAAATGTAGAGCTTGGAGAGTATGGTGTTGAAGCTGGATTTATTACGTTAGATACTACTCCAACAAATACTCCAACTGATCAAGGAACTATTTTCTGGGATGCGGACGATGAGACTGTCGACATTGTATTGAACGGCTACACGATGAAGATTGGCGAGGATTTGTTTTATCCAGTCAAAAATCAAACTGGCAGCACGATTGCGAAAGGTGTAGCGGTAAGGTTTAACGGAACTTTAGGAGCATCTGGAAGGCTTTTAATTGCGCCATTTATTGCAAACGGCTCTGTGCCGTCTAGCCGATTTATGGGCGTTACTGCTGAGGAAATTTTAAACGGAGAAGATGGCAAGGTTTTATACTTTGGACGTGTTCGAGGGATAAATACCAACTCATTTAACGAGGGAGATATTCTTTACGCAAGTACAACGAGTGCGGGCGGTTACCAGACTGCGATTCCAGTTGCACCAAATAATATTGTGCAAGTGGCTGCGGTTGTTACTAAGTCGGAAACGGTTGGAACTATCTTCGTTAGACCTACTTTAGGTAGCAATATAAATAAGGACGAAGGGGTTAAAATTGTAAGCGTTGCAGATAAAAACTTGCTGCAATACCAAAGCGGAACAAGCTTATGGGAGAATAAGAGTTTGTCTCAAGTTCTTGGCGGAACATCTGCTCAGTTTGTTAAAGGAGATGGTTCGTTAGACTCGACTAGCTACCAACCATTATTAACTAATCCAGTAACTGGAACTGGCACAACTAACTACTTGCCAAAGTTTACGGGAAGTACTACGATTGGAAATAGTATTGTTCAAGATAACGGCTCAACAATTACGGTTGGTGGGAGCGTTAATTTAACTGCATCAACTAGTTTCCCAACAGTTGGTTTTTTAAATAGAACCTCTGATAGTACTTTGTATATAGTTAGTCCTACAAGTGGTTTTGCAATTACTGATAATTCGTTAAATACAATTTATAACGGTACTCCAACGGCTCACAATTGGAATATTAGCAATGCCTTAAAGATGACACTATCCTCTAGCGGCAACCTCCTAGTCGGCACAACCACAGACAACGGTGCGAGGCTGCAAGTTAGTGGGACGGCTAGAATTAACGGAAATCTTACATTAGAAACAAGTAGTTTAATTCTTGGATTAGGAAATGGTGGAAGTAACGAAGCTGTTTATTTTAACTACAATAGTAATGCGGCATCAAGGTCTTGGCGTATAATCAAAGATTGGACTGCATTTGGAGATTTTCAGATTCAACAATCTACAACACAAACGGGTACAACTTATGCGGATATATTAAGATTTTCTCCAGCTGGCGCAGCGACCTTTAGCAGTAGCGTGACCTCTTCTTTTGGCAGTTCTGGAGCAAACTTTAATAGTAATGCAGCGACAACAGGTTCAGTAAATGCATATAGAGCAAGTAATTCCGTTGGCGTTGGTTCTTATGGAATTGAGGCAAATTCTGGTAATAATTTAATGACTGGAGGTTTAGCAAATGCTACGTTATTACAATCCGTTTCTAATACTGCATTGCAATTTGGAACTAACCAAACCGCAAGATTAACAATAACCTCAGGCGGCAACGTTGGGATTGGCACGGCTAGTCCTACAAGTAAGTTAGAAGTATTTGGCCCATCACCTACTAGTGTTTTTGAAGCGCAATTAACAATTCAGAGTTCAGAAACTAGTGGAGCAATTGATACTGGTGGTGCTTTGCAATTTGGCACTAACGATGGAGTAGGTAATAATAGAATAGTAACATCTATTAGAGGATTTAAAGAAAATGGAACTGCTGGAAACTTTGCTGGTTACCTTGCATTTTCTACTCGTGCAAATGGTGCAAATCCAATTGAACGAATGCGCATAACCTCAGGCGGCAACGTCTTGATTGGAACGACAAATGATAATGGGGCGAAGTTGCAAGTGAATGGGACGGCTACTATTAACGGAGCGGCTAATACTACCACATTTAACGTAAAAGCTTCTGGTGCAAACGGTATATTGTTAGATGAAAATGCAGCTGATTCAGCATCAAGTACAAGAATATTCTTTAAAATGAATACTCAGACTTATGCAATGTTGGCGGATACAAATGGTTTAAATTTTATGACTGGGGCGGGTGCTGGTTCTACATCTGGCACTCCAAGAGTAACGATAACCTCCAGCGGTCAAATAGTAATGGGCAGAACAACCGCAAGTGGCTCTGGAAGGCTTACAGTTGATGGAGATTTATATTTGCATAATATTACAAGCGGAGCTGGTCAATCGACTTTAAAATATAATTACACCTCAACGGGTTTAGTTACCTATGATACATCCTCAAGATTATTAAAAAAGAATATTGAAGATTTAAGCTATGGTTTAGATGATGTTTTAAAAATGTCGGCTAAAAAATACAACTGGAAAAGAGACGATTCTATTGATTTAGGATTTATTGCCGATGAAATGGTTAAAATTATACCTGAAATAGTCTTTTTTTCTACTCAGATGACAAACCTAACTACTGGAGTTCCTATTGGTGAGCCTTTATCTATTAACTACGATAGATTAATTCCAGTACTAGTAAAAGCAATCCAAGAATTAAAACAAGAAATCGACACTTTAAAAAACTAATAAATATGAAATCAATCGAAGCAGTAACAATCTGGAAAAACGGCGAAAGCCAAGAGGCAAACTTACTAAACGCCTACATTATCAACGACAACCTAGCTACCTCGTGCAGCTTTTACTACCAACTTTGCGCAAGCGGTGAAGGAACGGAAGCATATCCTTTGGTTATCGGTCAGACTTTAGCCGAAGGAAACGTAACAATGGACGGCGAAAAATACCTAGCTTGGGACGGCTCAAACGATTACGCCTTTTCCTATATTGCCGAAAAATTAAATCTAACACTAATCGAAACAACATGATTGTAAACCTTGCGATTGCCTTAACTGACATTGAAGGCAACAAAATTACAAATGAGAACGGCGAGTTTATGTACTTGTCTAAGATGGTCGGCAACGCCTTATTTGCAGCCGAGGAGAAAGACGACCCGATACGACTTTACGAGTTAGCTAAGAAAGTTTACTACTCTGAGGGCGATATGGAAATAAGCAAAAGCGATGCGGATTTGATTAAGGACAAGGTAAAGGCTAAAGGCTTTACTGTTCTTGTTTTAGGGCCGCTTTACGAGGCTTTAAAAGAAAAGTAGTATTAAACCATTACCGACAATTTAGAGGGCTAATTTTAGCCCTTTTTTATTTGCCTATAAATGAGTTATTTTTGGTAAACGAAAAGCGATTAAATGAAATGAATATTTTCCAAAAAGACGAAATAGGCTTACCCTCCACAGTTGCGGCAATCATTGCAAACGTGTTCCAAAGTCTGGATTTAATGAATGTAAATATTTTCCTAACGGTAATTATTTCTTGTCTTTCAATCGTTTGGTTAGTATTCAAAATCAAAAACGAGAAAGCATTATTTGAGCAGCGTAAGAATGAAAAAGGGAAGTAACTCAAATCTAAAGCCAACCTCTTTTGGCAAACGTAGAAACGGAAAAGCGAAAAAGGCTTATTCTAAGAGTGAGCAAAAACCAAAAACTTACAAAGGGCAAGGACGATGAAACGATTTTTTAGCTGGGCAAAAGGATTTTTAAGCGAAAGCGGCGAAGCATCTAGCAAACGACTTGTTGGAGTTATCAGCGCAATTGCCTTGTCTTATACTTTAATAAGAAATCAAAACGAGCCTTTAGTTTATTCGGTTGCTGCATTATCCGCCGCAGCTTTAGGAATAACCGCAGCTGAAAAGATATTTAAAAAGCCAAACAATGAAGATAAGTCCTAACCTTAATCTTGCAGAAATTACGCGAAGCGATACGGCCAAACGTCATGGAATTGACAACACGCCAACCGCCGAGCATTTGGAGAATTTCAAGCTACTAGCTGATAAAGTATTCGAGCCAATACGAGAGCATTTTAAAACGCCAATTTTTATTTCTAGCGGTTACCGTTCTAAAGAGTTAAACGCTTTTATTAAAGGCAGCTCTTCGTCTCAGCATTGTACCGGCCAAGCTATTGATATAGACATGGACGGGAGCAACGGAGAGGTAACTAACCGCATGGTTTTTGATTTCATTAAAAACAAGTTGGATTTTGACCAGCTAATCTGGGAATTTGGCACAGACTTTAACCCAGATTGGGTACACGTTTCTTATGTGAAGGGGAAAAACAGAAAGCAAAAGTTAAAGGCGATAAGAACAAGTGGAAAAACAACATATTTAGCTCTTTAATGGAAGAATTTAGACCAAGATTAAACCGCGAAGAGTGGGAAATTATTCGTGGTATTAGAAATTCAAATAGGGGGGGTGGGGTACTAGAAATTGGAGACTTGCACGAACCTTTTTGCCTTGATGATTATCTTGATTTTTGTATTGAGCAGAAGCAGAAATATAAAACTGAAAAGGTAGTATTTATTGGTGACATCATTGACAATCACTATGCATCATATCACGAGACAGATCCCGATGGTATGAGCGCATTAGATGAATTGACCTATGCTATAGAAAGAATAAAAAAGTGGCGCGATGCTTTTCCAGAGGCAACGGTTATAATTGGAAATCACGACCGATTAGTAATGAGAAAGGCTTTTTCTGCTGGCATATCTAAAAAGTGGATTAAGAGCTATAAAGAAGTTTTGGAGACTCCAGGATGGGAATTTACCGAAGAGTACATTTTAAACGATGTTTTGTACGTACACGGAGAGCAAGGAGGAGCAATTGCTAGAGCTAAAGCTGATTTAATTAGTACAGTACAAGGTCATCGACATACCGAGGCTTATACTAACTTTGTTGTAGGTAAAAACTTTAAAATATTTGGCAAACAAGTTGGTTGTGGAATTGACAAAGACAGTTATGCTATGGCTTACGCTAAGGCTGGAAGAAAGCCAGCTATTGGAGTAGGTATAACTTTAGATTATGGCAAATTGCCATTTAACGTAATGATGGATTTATGAAAGCAATACTAGAGTTTAATCTACCAGAAGACAATTACGAGTTTGCAAACGCAACTAATGGCTCAAAAATGCGCTCTGTGTTGTGGGAGTTAGACCAATGGATGCGAGCCAAGTTAAAGTTTGAGGAGTTACCGGATGGACAATACGATGCGATAAAACAGACTCGAGATCAATTACGCATTTTATTAAACGATGAAAATATAGATATCTACGAATGATGAAAGATTTACTAGACGATGAGCGCATCAAAATAGCGGTTTTAGCTTTTATCGCTGGAGTAATTTTAGCTTTTATTGTATTCCCAAAAAGGGAACTCGAAACGGTTTACAAAACTACTATTGAGCGATTGACTGATACTCTATACATCACCTCCAGCGATACGGTTTACATTCCTAAAACAAAGATAAAAACGGAAGTTTTAAGGGATACGATACTAATGGATTTTAAGCCTAAAATTAGCCAGTTTAACGCATCCTTTCCTTTCGATCATGGAAGTACAAGCGTGAGCGGTGAAGTACTCGGAGAAGTCCTAAAAATGACCGCTATAAACGATTATAAATTGCCCGTGGTTACCAACACGATTATCGAGACCAAAACAGAAACAATAATAAAAAAGAGCAAAGGATTATATTTAGGTGCAAATGTCAATTCTGTGTTAAATCTAGGTGCATCTGCTTCCTATGTAGACCATAAATATATCTTTCAATACCAATACCAGCCTATACAGAAAGTGCATCAGATTGGAGTAAGTAAAAAGTTATTTTAATCTATAGGTATCGTAACAAATAGTATATGGATTTGTTACAACTGTAGACAAACTGGCAACAATTCGGATAATTTCCGATAAGGTTAAAGATATTTTACAAAATTGGCAGCTTTTGTAAAAAGTGCCGTTTTATAGGCTATCCTTTAAATTGGCTTTCATGAGTTTAATCATGTCTTGCTTATCCTTTACACTTTTCCAATTGTGGGAGCCGTCAAGCTCATCAAAATTACTCTCTTGGTTTGCATGAATTTTTAATAAAACTAGGTATCCGATTAGATCATTAATTACATCTTCGTCATCCTTGTCTAAAGAACCGTTTTTAATCCGCTTTAGCTTGTCATCAATTCGAACCAGTAGTCCTTGTTTTGCGGACAACTGACTGAATACACCAAGCGGCTCCAGAGCTGAGTTTCCATACTTCTCGTTCTTAGCAACAAGCATTTCTGTGATCTCGCTAAGGACTTTATAAACTTGCTCGTGGAATACTGCCATATATCTTTCTAAATGATTGAAACTTTTCCCCTTTAATACACTGAGAAGTAGTAAGCTTGGATTTGCCTTTTTTGACTAGGAGGCCATCATCAAAAAGTACATAAAATTCATTTTCTGCTACTACTTCATTAAACTCTAGGTAGTCAATCCACCACTCACTAGGTTTTTTGTTTTCATCGATTACCTTTCTAGCAGTTAGGTATCCAAATGGATTCAGTACTTGAGTTTCTTCCATCATTTAAAGAATCGTTTAATTACACTTTCCTTCTGTTCTCTGTGTAGGTATAGCTTCTGCCTAATAATCTCAATAAGCTCAATGGCTATGTGATTCTCTATCTTAGTAACATTCTCCGTGTAGTCAATTACTAATTCTCCTGTTTCCGTATCGACATAGAAGTCGATTTCTTCGTATTTATATTTTATCATTTGTAGTTGTGTTTTAAGTGTCTAGTTATAAGTTCAAATTTAATAACGTATCTAGGATTCTGTAGTAATTCGTTAAGTCTTGGTTCAGGAATACCGCAGAAATGATTGTATAAAATATCACCTGCATCTGGGTGATCCTCCATCTCCATGTCTACTATTATTCCTTTACCTTTACAGAATACGTTAGACCTAATTGCTCTTTTAATCTGTTCCTTTGAGTATTCCATCAATAATCATGTTTAAGTAAGTAATAAAAAGAGCAAGTACTAATGCAAACATTCCTAGATACTTAGAAATTAAGTATAGGCAAGTCATAAAACCAAAAGCTACATTTATGAATTTAAGTAACTTTAAAATATTCCTTTTCATTTAGGTATGAATTTAATTGGTTCATTAGTTTCATTTCCATTGTAATCTAGAAGTTTACCGCCTTTTTCAAACCACACTTCAACGTGCTTGCTTCTATAGTTTTGTACTAAAACCTTAATCTTGTCCTGCACATCTTCTAGGGAGAGCCACTCCCCGTGACCGATGTCCTGCCACGGGGTGTACTCATTGAATTTGTTGATAAACCTACGTTTAAGCGTATAATCAGAACGGAAGGGCGTTGCTTTCCTCTTGGGCATATTCTTTCTTACTTACATGACCTTGTTCTTTCTTTTCAGCTAGTGTAGATGGCTTACCATCTGACCAAAATACCTTCCCTGATCCGGTGTAGAACTTAGGCTTCTTTGCTTCTCTGTCCTCTTTGGACTGAGATACATAAGAGTTTACATTCTGACCCCATTCGTTTGAGGTATCGTTCTGACTAATGGTGATAGATACACCTTTTAGATTCTTTGCCTTTACTGTGTTTAGTAAAGTTTCTAGTGTTTCCTGCTTTAGGAAGATCTCTGATAAATTTGCCATTGTTTTTGTTTTTTAGTTTGTAAAGTAATATTAATTGTTTGATTTTAAAGATTCTAGGAATTGGTCATATTTTTTCATGAAGTCATCAAAGTTTTTTACTATCCAATACTGACCTCCAGAACTTTCTATGTTTGCTTGGTAGATTTTCTGATCTTCAGACTGCCTGTCTTTACCTATCTTGACTTCTATTTTTACCGACCTTCCTTGGATGGTTGCTGATATATCGGAAGAGCCTTTTGTTGCGGTTGACTTGCCCCAGGTCATTGTTCCGATTGTCTTGGTTCTTCCTAGCACATCTGTGACTTGCTTCCGGTTATCTATTGGTCTACCCATCGTGTTGATTCGCTCTGCTTGGTGATTGCACAGCTGTAGGTAGTCAAGTATGCACTTTGTAAGTCCATTTGCAGTAGCATCAGTATACTTTGGTAGTGCAATTGCATATCTAGGTACATTTGGATGATCGCTAATACTAGAGTTTAGCTTGAGTTCTTTAAGTTTGTCTAGTGGTTTCATATAGGGGGGTAGGGTAGATTTAAAAGGGAAGATCAAACTGTCTTAAATGCATCCAAGGTTCTTTAAAGTCGCTACCAAATCGGCATAGAAATTCAAATGCTAAAATCCTGTTATCTTCTCTCATTTTTAGCCAATATCCTTCTGCGGTGTAGCGGTCATAAATACCTGGACAAATGTCCATAAACTTATCCCAGAATACTTCAAATGGGATTTCTGTAATCTCATCTAGTGCTTCAATCATTTTTTTAAGTTTTTTTGTTCTTCAATTTTTATGTGACATCGTTTACAAACAGATATTAATTCATAAAGTGGTTCATCATAAATATTATTATAAGTTAAATGATGTACTTCTTGAGCTGGATTTGTAAGACAAGCTTGGCATAAGTAATTATCTCTTTCTAAAACCTTTTTTCTTTTATTATTCCATTTGTCTGAATTTAGGTATTCATTGTATCTGTCCCAAGCTTCATCATTTTTGATTCTGTGCAAATCCATAATAACCTTTTTATAGAATTCATCCTTTAGATATCTTAAATCCTTGTTAAATTCCTTTAAATCATCAAAGTTTTCTACCAATGATCTTTTTAAATCCATTGATAATTCTCCGCAACAGAAACATTGTTTCCTTAAATTTTGAATGCCATCTTGCCTGGTAAACTTTACAAACTGCATATCATGAGATAAACATTCTATTTCAACTACTGCATACTTGTATCCTTTATCACCTTTGTAATAATATTTTGCTATTACATTGTTCGATTTATGATTAATGTAATTCATTTTTTTAAGTGTTTATAAATCGTTGTCCTACTCACATTTAGCATTTCAGCAAGCTCTGATCTATTGAAGTCAGGAACTGCTTCCTGTATCTGCTGTATTTTTCTTTCAATCGTCTCATTTTTCAATGAACGAACCAACTCACTCAATTCGCCTGTTTCCAATGAATTTACCTTAATCTTCTTTGACATTGCAATAAAGTAATTACTTAATTTCTCAGCCTTAAGCAAACTATCCTTGCTAATCCAATCAAATCCTTTGCCTTCGTTATAAGCAGTAATCGAGTTAATTATCAGCGCAAATCTAGGGATGTAAGCTTTCTGCTTACTCAACATTGACTTCACATACTCAGAAATATCGTCTGAGTTCTGCATATCTGTGATGTTGTTAAAGATTCGCTCCCATTCTTTTTCAGCCTCAGAGTCAAACTTAATTATCCTAGACTCAATGTCTCCAAACTTATTCAACTGCAAGATTTCTTTTCGAATCAGGTTATAGAACTGAGACATATAAGCCTCGTACCAATCCAAAACCTCCTGCTCAATCGCATTTCTGTTGTAATGCTCAATCTCCTTATCAGGATAGCAAACTAGCAATCTGTCTAGAAATCCATTGTCCTTGTTTTCCAAAGTAGAAATCTGAGAGAAGATTCCAGGTTGTATACCACCAAGTACAGGAATCAAAGGCGACTGAATAAAGCTACTCTTTGCAGTTTTTCTTGTTAGAATCGCTTGCTGATTAGACCAACATGAGAGCCAGAATTCCAAGTCAGATCCAGGCTTGTACTTATTCATATCCTTAATCCATCCGTTCAGCTCATCCTTAAATACTGCAATGCCTACTTCGTTTTCCTCGTGGAGATCCGCCAACGCTTCGACCGTTACATCGTTAACAATAATCTGCTTTCTAATTGGCTCCTTAATTTCCTCTACATCCTTTTTATCCTTAGAACTTAGCTTCTCGTATTCTTTGTACTTCTTGTATTCGTTCTGGTAGTGCTTAATCTCAAAACTATTTTTCTTAGCTAATGGAAATATAACCGCATTTATACTAGGGGTTTTTCCTAGACCTGCTTTGCCAATTAAACCTAGCCAAATGTTTACTGACTCCCTCCATCCAGTTTTTACCTCCACCTTGCAAGCATTTCCAATGCAAATTGAAATGTACCAAAGTAAACTGCAACCCATGTAGTCTATAGAATGGTTTAGAGTTTTTTGATTTAACAGAATATAATTCTGCAATGACTCAGGGAACACTTCAATCGGAAATATTAACTCCTCCTTTGGTATCTCAATTCGCTCAATCTCTACCTTTCTAATTTTTCGTTCTCCATAGCCAGCCTTGTATAATTCCTTTGCAGCTTCGGAGTAATTTCCACCAAAGAACTTCCAAGAGTAGATAGCAAACGGACTAAGCGGAGTCTCGTGAGGATAGATCGTAGCAGTGGTAAATATGTAGCATAATCCACTATCCTTGTAAATAAATCCGTGCAATGCATCCTTGCTTCCATTCTTGCGTAGAACTACGCGATCAGATAGGTGCTTAATGGCACTAAATTCGCCCTGTAAGAGGTCTATAGCCTTGTTCCTATAGTTGTAGTCATCCCAAGGTGTAAGACCGCTGTAATCGGCTTCTTTTGGCTTCGTTTCATCTACCTTCTCTTCGTAGTGAAAGTACTTGCATAGATTCATTAACAAATCGCGTTCTTCAACTGTGATTTCTTGAATTTCCTCATAAGACAAATCGCTTACTTGGTGATCGTAGATGTAGATGTATCCGCCTGTGCCTCTAGTCTCAATCAGAGCTTGAGAATGTCCCTTCAGAGTAGCTAGCTTTCTGTTTCCTTCTACCTTTTCGCAACGGTAGATAATATGGTATCCAGAGTTTACTGTCTTGTAGATTACAAACTTCCTAGCAAAGTCATCGATGTAGTCAGATACAAATGCAATGAACTCATTCCAGAATTTCTTACCCTCTTGTACACTAGGAAAAACTTTTAGGTCTATGTCTATACATTCAGTACCATAAAATCCTGTAATAATACCATAACCTTTAGTTTTAGACTCTAGCCTTTCTAACTCTGCTTTTTCTATCTTTTTTGTCTGGTATTCCTTCCATAAAATGAGCGGTTTTTTGCCTTCTGATATGGGCATTACGCTAAATCCAGCGTTAAGTAAATTGATTGCTCTTCCTAAAGTGACGTTCATGTGATTTTACAAAGTTTTGAAAAATATGGGGGGGGGAGGGGTATTTTTTGGCTAAAAGTGTACACTAAGTTTACACTAAGTTTACACTGAGTGTAAACCCCTAAAACCCTTCATACGTTATAATTTGACCGATTTTTGGCACTTTTTTGGCTTAGGTTTACAAGTTTACACTTTTTTTCGTAATGTATTTTTTTTTACCTACTGAAAATTTATTTTTTTTCATTTTTACCAAAAAGTGTTCAAAGTGTTCACTTATTGCGTTTGGAGCCAATAGAGGCCGATTTTGGTTTACACTTAGTGTACACTTAGTGTACACTTGTGTACACCCCTTCGCGCATCTTTCTTACCCAGTATTCGACCTGCCCATAATTTAAATCTAGCTTGTAAGAAATAGTAGCAATTCTACTTCCTTCTTCCCACAATCGTTGTACTTCTCTAAGATTTTTTATTGTTATTCCTGGTCTTCTTCGGTAACTAGTAAGTTTTAGAATCTCACAAATCTGGTGCTTCTTTAAAGAAGTCCGTTCTCCGATTGCTTTGTATGTTAGTCCGTTTTTATACATCTCAATTACCTCATCAGCTAATTTTAGGTGTGCTGCTGTATTTTTAGCTCGCTCATTAGTCTTTAGGTAATCTTTGTAGATGTAATTGTTTACAACATATTTAGATACACCTAGGATGGTCGCAATATTCTTATTAAGGATCTTTAGCTTGTAAAGTCTTATTACCTCTGTTTTTTGTTCTTGTGTTAGTGATGTCATTGTCCGTATGTTTCTTTGTAGTATTGTTCTGAATTAATTTCACCAACATCTTCATGTTGTATATCTAAATCAATTATTTTATAAGCCTCCTTAATCTGCTCCTTTTCAATCTGCTTGGCTTGTTTATATACTTCTTTAATATCTTTTGCTAAAATTCTTTGATAAAACCAATCTACTGCTGTCTGTTTCATTTGTGTTATGTGTTTGATTTAAAATATTTTAATTTCCACTACTTTACTAGGGGGGGGTGGGGTCTGTAATTTCCACTATCTCTTTTAGTTGATTCCAAACTGATTCTGCATTCTCTCCCCAGTAATATTCGCACTTACCCTCTTTGATCGGTGCCGAAATAAAATAAGATTGATACTCACATGGCTTCGCCGTAAACCGGTAGCAACTTTCTTTCTGGGAACAATCTGTCCCTGGGCACATCGTTATGTCTGGCATTTTCTAAATTTTAGTTTAGTCAAATCCATTTCTTCTTCATAGGATATAAACTTATCACAGTAATCATATGCAAAAGGTGTAATTATAAAATATGCTTGAAAATCATCATCAGGAACTAAAAACCTGTAGCACTTATTTCGTATAGGACATTCAACACCTTCGCATTTATTTATATCGCTCATGACATCATTTCTTTAACAAATTCACGAGCTTCCAATACTTTCTCCTTGGCTTTTTCAATTACTTCAGGATTGTAATCGATGTCAAACTCCTTAATTCTGTACATATTTTCCAC
>Ga0222713_10002406_pt1 | contig 20061 bp, 22 predicted proteins | sample C33_649DmetaG_FD_165061 | JGI IMG/M metagenome (GOLD analysis project Ga0222713, IMG submission 165061) | Estuarine water microbial communities from San Francisco Bay, California, United States - C33_649D | ecosystem: Environmental > Aquatic > Marine > Unclassified | place: USA: California...
GTGCTTATGGCTGGCGTATGTTTAACAACAATACAAGCCTTGCGGGTAATACGACATTTGGGGTTTATACAAAAGGTACAGGCTCGCAGTTAAATCCTTTGTTGGTTAAGAATGACGGCAAGCTTTACACCTTAGATCAAGAAGTGGATGGCGACATTAACCTCACCACAGGACACGAGTTCAAGATAAATGGAGTGCCTTTATCTTCAGGTGGAATGACCCCCGAACAAGAGGCAGAATTAACCAGTACAACAACAAAAGTAGATGCTATTTATGATAGATATACACCAGTCACATTACAAAATGTTAGATTTACAAATAGTGTTTGGGATATAGGCAGTTATAACACCATCACCCATATTCAAGACGCTATGGCGGTGGGACAAGTTCCGCAAGACCGTATAACCAATTTACCAACAGACTTAGCCGCCAAACGAGCTATAACAGACACATCATTTAACCAGTTTCAATTGAACGGCACGACGCAGTACATGACAGCAGCAGGAGGAACGATTAATGCCACAGACTATTTTACTGAGTTCGATTTGACTGGATTGGTTAATACGGACTTGGTTGTTGGAATCCAAGAAACAGACATCATGGATCAAACGAAATGTATTTTTATTAAAACCGAAGACGCTTCAAATCAAACTGGCAATCTAATTATTCGCAGCAATTATTTATTAACCGACCAAGACATTATCCTACGCAAAAAGGGCGATTGTGTATTTCTTCACGCTGACTGGGATAGTAGCAGATGGAAAGTATTGGGTATTTTTTCAAACGTCCAACAGACTTTAACCACAACTCAAAGTATAGTTTCCGAGAGGAATGTGATTTGCCAAGAACATCTATTTAGTAATTCGGCGGAAACCACGTATATAGACGGTTTTACAAACATTAACTTACGCACGCCGACGAGCGGTCAAGTACCTACTATAAGCATAGACGGACAAGAAGCGTTCATGACTAAAGCAACAACCCAAACAATCAGCGGTGTTAAAAGTTTTACGAGTGGGATTTTTAGCACAGAAGTTTCAAGCAAAGCCAATTTTGACTTATCGTTAAAAACAAATGATACAGACCACAAGATAGATATAGCAAATGGGTCTGATGTTGGTTTGAGTCAGACATTAACAAAGACCAGTTTAAATAGAGCATTAAATATCCCCTATGCGAGTGTGCCTTTGGGTACATCTACTGCGAATAAGAGTCCACCTACTAATTCTGTTAGTGGCGACGTGTATAGAGATAGTACAAATGCTTTATTTATTGTTCCTTAATTTAAAATATTATTACAATATAAATGGTTCACTATGAAGATTGTAAAAATCCACTACAAATGGAAGAACCCAAAATTAAAGCAGAAAAGAAAAAGTATTACAAAGATAAAAACTATTTTGAAGTTAAGACTGAACCCAAAAAGAAATCCAAAAAGTAATTAAATATTATATTTAGAATAATTAAACTTCTATATATAATATAAATAAACATGAGTGTAGAATTGATAGCTATAAGTTCTTTTGTGATTGCAATACTGGGTGGTCTTGGGCATTTTATTCGCAAGAGTAATTTGAAGCACTTTAATTGTTGTAATCTTTGCAAAAGTGATTGCCAAAACGAGGATCAGAATACTTTAAAAAGAATAGAATCAAACCAAGCCAAAATTGATAAATTAATTGGTAAAGTAAATAAGCTTAAGAGTAAGCGTTGTGATAGCGAACCAACCACTCCAAAGATTGAACCTATTGGTGATTTACAAATACCAGTACATGAACAGATACAAGCAATCTATAAACGAATGCAAGAAGGCGGTGATGGTAAGATTGTGTTCTTAACTGGTGAAGAGAATGAGGTTATGATTTAGACTGGGCTTTTTTTAAAGCACGATATTTTTTTTGTTTCTCTGCTATTTCTTCTTTATGATCTTCGTGATATTTTTTATGCCACTCTGCTATTTCTGCTTTATGCTCTTCACGATATTTTTTTTTATACTCTGCTATTTCTTCTTTATGCTCTTCTTGATATTTCTTCATCTTCTCTGATATTTCTGCTTTATGCTCTTCGTTATATTTTTTATTATACTCTGCTGTTTCTAATCCACTCTCTAATCTTTTATTAACTAATAAATCTTTATATTGTCTTTGCACTCTACCCTCTTCTTTATTTAATTGTTTTTTATTTTCGCAAGGGAAATCATGTAACCATTCTATTTCACAATTTTCAACACCAACAGAATCAAATAATAAATAAGAACTTGTTAAACGAATATTACCATTATTCCATTTTTTATATTTTCTTTTATGACTACTCCAACGTTTAGTCATATCACAAGTAGAACCAATATAAACTCTATCTGTTAAGTGCGACCATATCTTATAGATACAGGCTTTGCTATAATCAGGTGTTCCAGTAGGCATCTTATTATATCTAATTATATCTAATTATCTTTAAGTTCTTTTTTTAATCTATTATATTTATTTTGATAAGCCTTACGTGTTTCACAATTATTTTTATAATATTCTCTCTTCTGATTTAAAATAGACTCTCGTTTATCTTGGTAATACTGCTTTCCAGTTCGACCTGCAATATTTCGATTTACTATATTATACAGATTCAGCATCTGGTGTTTACCTTCCTCAGCCGCCAATTCATGTGCATTATCGCAAGGGAATTCGCAAATTAATTCTATATAGCATTGATCTATACCCACCTCGTCGAAGAGTTCAAATGAATAAATTTTACTACTACATAACTTATTAACGTATAAGCAATAGTCCTGACGATGTCGATAAAATCTGTAATCTAAACTTGCAGTTGTTGAACCGATGTAAATCTTATTAGTATCCTTTGAAGCGATCTTGTAAATCTTCCCTTGCATATAATTTTTAACCATTTATATATTATATGTAAAGATAAAATTAAACAAATAAACGAATAATTGCTAAATAAACAAAGAATTAAACAAAGAAAAGTGTTTGAATGGAGTATTATTGTGTTTAAATAACAATAAAATACCCCCCACAGCAATATAAAATATTTTTTATGTCTATGAGACCCTAAATGCTGTTATATTTCTTTGTTTTATTGTATTTTTATTCGTTTCTTTGTTATTTAAACCATATAATACTCCCTAAATGAATAATCTTTGTTTAATCCTATACTTTTTTACTCTTTGGAAATTAGATGAAGAGAGAAATGATTTAATTAATAATAATTAATCTCTCATATAATATTATACGATGCCTTATGAATTTGTGAAATTAGAAAAGTTATCTGGTGATAAAAAGAAATACATGGTTGTATTAAAACATAATGTTAAAGGTGTAGACAAAGAAAAGATAATTAAATTTGGAGCAACTGGTTACTCTGATTATCCAACTTACTATTTAAAGGATGGTAAAGATGTTGCTGATAAAAAAAAGAAAGCATATATTGCTCGTCATAAAGTAAATGAAGATTTTTCAAAAGCAGGGATTGATACTGCTGGGTGGTGGGCTTTAAATATATTATGGTCTGAACCTACTATTAATGAAAGTTTATCAAAAATTAAAAAAGAATATTTTAAAAAATAATTTATATTAAATAATTAATTTATATTAAATGAATTTCTCTCTTTAATATAAAATGAAACCGTTTCATTCTTATATGATTTTCTATTCTACCTTAAATCTGATAGGTTGTTATGCTGTATCTAAATTAGTTGAATATGATAATAAGCAGATTGCTTTAAAAAAACTTGGCCAAAATGAAATCTCTAAGTGAATATAACTCTATAAAATCAGAAGGCTTTGACTTACATGTATTAGGATTTTCTAAAACATAATTTATTCTTTGTAAAATCAAAGCTGCATTATTTTTATTAATATAGGATAAATCTTTGTTAAACATTTTATATTATCTGTATAAAATATTTAAATACTTTTAATCATCACCCTCAATATCCGATTCATGAATATTAAGCATACAACTGCTACAATACCACCTGGGCGTGGAGGGCTCTTTGTCGTGGAATGGCGTTCCTATATCTTCATCTAAATCTGTGCTGCAATAATAACATTCCCAATCATCATAGTCGCTTGATGAATAAGTGTCCTCGCTATCATCGCTTTCATAATATCTATCACTTTCATACATTTCAGACATCTATATTATATCTAAAGATTAAATTATTTAGGGATATAACAAAATAATATATTATTTATATATATAACAAGATGGACGATTTTGCTGGATTATTAAAACAAAAGAAGCCTAACCTTAGTGAGATGTCGGTGAAAGTGTATTTGAGTTGTTGGAGCAGTTTGAAGAAATTATTTCAGAGAGAAAATAATGATATTGATTTTTTACTAGATACAAAAAATGTTATTAAAACATTAGAAAGTAAATATGATAAATTAAATTCTATTAAATTAAAGTTGGCTTGTGTTGTGGTTATATTAAAAACCCTTGATGCCGAGAAATATGAAGATGAAATTAAAGAATATAATAATGCAATTGATTCTATGGCTTCCAAAATAAATCGTGTTGTTAGCATGAATAAGAAGACAGAGAAGCAAAAAGAAAACTGGACTAATCCGGAAGAGATGCAAACCATAGAAGACCATTTATTATCTTTAGTTCCTAAAAACTTTGTGATTAAAACAAATCAGCAAATGATAGCATTCCGTAATTATATTTTATTTGTATTACAGAACTTCTTAGGCACACGAAACGATTTAGCACAGAGTAAAATAATGATTAGACCAAAGAATGTAGACAGTTTAGATAAAGAACATAATTATATTTTATTGCAGAAGAAGGGAAAGAAGGTATCGTATCTGATGAATAATTATAAAAATGAACGCAAAATGGGTTCAATACAAAGTGATATTGATAGTAAATATTACGATGTTTTGGCTAAGTATATGAAATCTGTTTTAGAGTTTAATACAGATGGATACCTTATGTTGAACGATAACATGCGAACCCCTATGACGAATAATAGACTGGGTGTTATTTATTCTGGGCTGGCGGAAGGTAGCGGTGTGGATAAGAAATTAAGCACTACTCTTACACGCCACATTAACGCAAGTAAGGGTTTAGATGAAGTGGAACAATTGAAAGCAGAAGCAAAGAAGATGGGCCACAGTTTAGCTATGCATATTAAGTATATGAAAGAGTAGTTATTTATTTATTATATCATTAATATATAAATAATGAGCAATAAAGATATTCTTAAAATAAAAGAAAGTGAAGAATCACAAATGCCCGAGTCGTGTCCTGTTAATGATGTTGTTCCCAAACCACCCATGATTTTAACATGCGTGAGTCCTGCAAAGACGGGCAAGAGCACGATATGTGGTAACCTGTTATTACGCTATTATAAAAATTGTTTCGATTCCGTCTTTCTGTTTAGCCCCACAGCCTCCACAGATAAGACGACAAGGAGTTATTTAAAAGCTTTCGAAAATGATGACGTAAATACAGAGTTAATTGTTTTTGAAGATCACAGTGATTTAATGAATGGAGACACATATATCCAAGAAATTATTGATTCACAGAATAAGCAAGAGCAGAGTAAAAGGGATAGAGTGCTTATTGTTGTTGATGATTGTGTAGGGTTTCAGTTTAAAAAATTGAATTATTTATGCACTCGTTATAGACATTTGAATATCAGTATTATTCAGAACTCACAGAATTACAGACGGATTGATCCTTTGATGCGGGTTAACTCAACCGCTATTATTATCTCGGAGATAACCAATATGAAAGAACTGGGCAAACTCGAGGAAGAGGTACTCGAGAACGTGCCAAATTGGAAAAAATATTATGACACCGCTACTGCTCAGAGATATAATTTCCTTTATTTCAATATTTTAGAGCAGAAATTATATCACAATTTTTCAACATTACTCTGGGAGAAATAAATATAAAATTAAAAGGGTTTAAAGAGAAATAGCGTAATATAAAGTATAATAAAGTAATGCCTGTAAATAAAACGAGTTATCAAAATGGTAAAATTTACAAGATTTGGAGTTTGGAAACTGATAAGATTTATGTCGGTTCTACGTGTGATACTTTAACAAATAGAATGTGTAAGCATAGGTTAGATTATAAAAATTGGAAAGAAGGTAAAAGAAATCTCGTTACTTCTGCTGTATTATTTGACCTTGTTGGTTTAGAAAATTGTAAACTTGAATTAATTCATAATTTTCCTTGTGAAAGTAAAAATGAATTAGAAGCAGAAGAAGGGCGTGTTATGAGATTGAATAAAGGTTTATTAGTTAATATGGTTATTGCTGGGAGGAGTAAGGCTGAATATTATCAAGATAATAAGGGACAAATAAATATTAAAAATAAAGAATATCGTGATTCACACAAAGAACAAAATAAAGAATATATGAAAGAATATCGTGATTTAAACAAAGAACAAATAAAAATTAAACAGAAAGAATATCGTCAACAACACAAACAAGAATTAAGTATCAAACAAAGTCAAAAAATGAATTGTGAATGTGGGGATATTCATACATTAAGTAATAAATCACAACACCTTAAATCAAAGAAACATCAAAACTTTATTAAACCTCAGTAACATTTTGCTTTACTTTACTGGTTGAATTCTTTCTACTTATAGTCTCAATTGTGCCTTCATCGACATAGTCCCCTTTAAATATCTGCTGAATATTCTGCATCAACTGACTATTTATTTTGCTGTTACTATTAATAACAATATAAATAAAAGATGCAAAAGAATTAAGACCAACACCGCCCCACGACAAATAGGGATTGCTATACGCCTGACCAAGTGATACAGAAAACACCCCTGACGCTTGGAAGAAATAAAATAAATAAGTTAGGTATTGGTTTGAGCTATTTAGGCACGATCGTTGCTTTATAAACTCTTTTAAATCTTCTATCTTATTTTTATTAAATAACTCATTTATTATTTTATCTGTTTCTGAATTATTCATTTTTATATTATATTGTAATATTATATAATATGGATTACTTTCAAAACTTACAATCCGAGACCAACATATCTTCAAAATATGAAGACCAATTGAACCTTTTAAATAGCCAAAAAAATCAGAAGGCAGAAGAGCTTACCACTTTAAAGAACCAGTACGCAGACCAGTTATATAATTATGGGTTATCCGCTGTAACTGAAAAATTAGATGATATTAAGAATGTTATTGAAGGTGGTATTGACGTGGGCGGAGTCGGCGTTGTAAAAGGGCTTGCTAAATTGTATAAAGGTTCAGATATTCAGGGAACAGTTGATGAGGGTATTGATGCTATTTCTGGACTTTATTCTCGGTTAACCGCCCCTGGCGTGAAGGGTGCTGATACTGCCCCCCCTCAAGAAGGTATTGAACTTGAAAATTTAACTGGTAAAATAGAGAACCAAGCTGTCGAAGCTGGTTCAGAGTTTCCATCGGCCGGTCTTACAGTTAGTCAAGCGGATACCGGAACTGTTGGGGGCGTGACTGAGGGAACTGAACAAGCTGTCGCCACAAGCAACGAAGAAGCGTCCGCATTTAACTCTCAAATAGCGAGTGATGTTGAACGTGGGGAATTGACTGCGGATGCCCCTGCTGAGGCTGGTGCTGGTGCTATTACAGCTGATACTGCCGCAGAAGCAAATAGTTTAATAGCACAACAAGCGAGTGCTGGTATAACAGACGGCACAGAAGCAGGTACGGAAATGGCCAGCCAAGCTTTAAGCAAACTTTTACCTGAAAGTGCATCTACAGGTCTTGAAGGTATTGGGGGTTTAGCGTCTACCGAATTGGCTGAGAATAGTTTAGACTTCTCAGGGGTGGGTGAAGTTTTAGCCGTAGGCACATTAGTTTCTTCTGGAATAAAAGCGTTCGTTGATTGGTTAGACCCTGAAAATGACCCGCCCCCGCCGCCCGTTGCACCTAAGTTTCAGCCGATGGCAGAAGCACCTACTTTTATTAGTTCTCAGGTTCAAGCTGGATTATAAAACAGATTTGATTTATTTATTTAGAGAGATTATTAATTAATTTATAGATTTATTAATTACTAATTTTATGATTTTTTTATATTATTCTATTATATAATATGTCGGCACGAACCTTAAAAATCCGCTCAGAGCAAAATGGAACTTACTCCAAAAAGTATTTGACTCGTATGCGTTTTGTGCTTCCAAGTGACTTGATGATGACTGACGCCGGTAATAGTTATTTGTCATTACAGACTGAACTGTTTAAGGCCGATGGCTCTGCCCTTGATACTAAACAGGCGGCAACTGGCTCTGAATATTACTTCTCGTTTGGTGATGGTGTCCAGCCTTACTCGGCCTCTTGTATCTTCCGTACGGCTAAACTCTTTTCCCAATTGAGCGGTGCTGTGATTGAAGAAATTAATTTCCAAAATCATAAAACCGCCAATTTTGAGGCTTTGCAACATGATATAGATACTTTAGGGGCAAGTACTTCATTTTCTGGTGCTGCTCTGGCTACTGAAGTGATTAAGAATATCCAATCCAATTATTCTATCTGGACTGAAGGTGGTAAGCAAGAACTTCACATTCGTCTTAAGGATTTGTTTCCTTCTCTCAATACTGCCGTTTATTCTTTGAAGCAATCGCCTCTTATTGTTGATTTGGAAATGGAAGTCACTCGTGATTTGATTATGCAGATGACGGCTTTAGACACGGTACAAGAACCACCAGCCCTTGCTGCCAGTGGTGAGGCTTTGTTTATCTCTGGTGCTGTTAGTGATGCTACCTGCTTAGTTCAGTCTCAGGTTAACGAACTCTACAAAGGCGTTCAAGCACCTAAATCTGTTGATCGCCCTCCTGCGTGGATATATTTGAGTAGCAATTATGGGGCTGCCGCCTCTGATATTTATGTTCGTGATGTGAATGGTAATACTGCCTCTGTTAGCGATATCGTTGTTGATAAGATTTGGACTGATGCTGATGTTATTGTCGGTGGCTTTATCGAGGGTGTTACCCCAGTTATTTACACGCAAGAGATTACCAAGCTTGACACTACGGCAGTTCAAACGTTTCAGCATGTCGCATTTCTATCAAATGTTACGACTGATGTAACGGGTGGGACTACCGCTCTGAATATGTCTGTGCCAACCCAAGCCGTAGTAAATACTTATCAAACTAACGAGGTTGTTAAAATGGTTTCTTTTAACCCCACCTTGCCGTCTAAGACTGGGGTTCGAGGCTTTAGTATGGAAGTTGCCCCTACTACTGAAGCAACATTTAACCTTTTGCGTGATGCCAGAAAATATGTTTTAACTGAGGCTGATCGTCAAAGTTTAGTGACTGCTGGACTATTGAGATTAAATCAAGTTTCCGGCGAACACGAATTAATCCCTAATATCGCTTTCACTGCTAACATGCGTTTAACTACACTTGATGGAAACGGCGATGCAGCTGTCTTGGTTGCAAGTGATATTGTCGCCCATCAAGTCGGTGCTAATAACTTTCTGGTTTCTAATAGTGCTGCTAACCTTCCTCGTCGTGGGGAAAAGCGTCTTACTTTTACCTCGTTTGAGCATGCTACAAGCACGATTGAATTTAGCGAAGATTTAGAATTAACAGGTGGCGACGGCGTTAATCCGTTGGGTTTCTACCATATCACGGCGGCCGGCGGTGTGGAACCAGCTTCTTCGGTTGTTCTTTTTATTATGAATGTTGCCCCTGTTGCCGAAAATCGGGTTGTGGGGGAACTTATTGCTGGTGCTTACCCCGAAGTTTCCAAAGCTGAAATCGTCTTGAAGCAGTACCCAGCTGGCCAAATGAAGATGCCTTCCTTGTATCGTACGATGCGTGTTGAACCGTTTAATATCCCCACTGGATTTACCGAATTTGTAAACACGTTTCAGATTGAAGCCAATTGTTATAATGCTTATGTTATTCTGCCTGCTAAGGATTCGTCTTCTCTTATGTCTACAGGTAAGAATGTGGGTTCATGGCGAGCGACGATTGATGAGGTGGATTTAACGAATGTTGATGTTAGAATTACTGGCGATTATCCTTCCACTCTTTATTTTGACCGCCTTGTTGATACTTTTAGCAATTCTCAAATGCAGCTTCGCAATTTAGAAGGTATTGCAACTGGTGCTGAGGCCGGAAAGGTTCGCATTATCCCCATTAAGATTTACTCTGGTATGGTTGGTGGTTCGCCCATCTTGTCGCCTACGATGAAGCGTCTTCAAATCCGTCTTCTTGCCGAAGTTGGTAAGCAAATTGAAGGTGGAACAGCCTACCTCTACAAAGAATTGTACCGCCAATATTAAATAAGTATTTTAAAATGTCTAATTAGTATTTTATTTTATATCTACATAATATAAAATGCCACCAAAAAAACAAACGGACGAAGATGAATTGGATCTGAAAGCCTTGCTTGGTTTAGAAACACCCAAAAAGAAAAGCAAAAGGGAATTAAGCGAAGACCAAAAGCAAATATTGAGAGAACGCTTGGTTAAAATGCGTGAAGTAGCAAAACAGAAACGAGAAGAAAAAAAGAAGAATGTTTCTTTTGAAAAAGACGAAACATCGGGCGAGAATGTTATAATAAAACCAAAAGATAATATGGATAGTATTTTTGAGAAACAGTACAAAGACAAGTTTGAAATGCTAACCGAGAAATTAAATCTTATTAGTTCTGATGTCGTTGAAATGAAGCAAATGAAATTAAAGAAACAAGAGGCCAAGAGACAAGCATTAGAAGCTAAACGACAAGAAGAAGAAGATAAAAAAAATCAATTAGATTTAGAGAAGCAGAGAGAAAATGAATTAAAACAACAAGCATCACAAAAAGGAATGCAAGAACCTACTAACCAGCAACCCATTATTCAAACGGCAAACGAAGAACCTTTAACAGTATCTGAATCAATAAATAATGAACCAGCACCGAAATTATCTTTTAGACAACGATTTAAAGGATCTAAATATTAAATATTATTAATTTTTTATTATTTTTATATTACATAATTATATAAAGATGTCGTATAATTATGTCGCCCCTGTCAGCGTAAAACCAGAATACAAGCCTTATAACCAAGTTGATTTCCAAGTCCAACTTAAGGCGAACTCTATTAAGGCGAACTCGTTTCGTGTTGTGGGTAAAATGAAGGCTTTTGTAAATGGTGCTACTCCCCTTGATGAAAAGCATTATGTGTTTATGAACCCTTACTGCGGTGCTTCCGGATTATTTAGTTCTGTTTCCACCTCTATTAATGCAACTCAGACTATCGAACAGATTTCGTCCTTTGGCCGTTTAGTAGGGATGAAAAAGCAATCTAAGTATACTTTAGCGGATTTGACTTCGTCTTCTGAAAATACGATTGAATTGTGTGGTTCTAAATCGTCCCAGCTTCTTTTAGGCGAGGTGGGTTTAGACGGCTATGTGACTTTCTGTCTTAAGATTGATAACTGCTTGAATAACATGCTCGGTGGTGATATGCACCCTGCCGTTGTGCAAGAGGTGCGTCTTATGCTTACCCTTGACTCGGCTATGAACGCTATGTATGTTAATGCCCAAGAAGATGCTCTTGCCGTGACCGAACTTGATTACACGCTCAAGGATTTAGAACTTCACTTTACCGAAGTGGCTCCTCTTCCCAAGCCTGAACCGATGGTGTTTGAAACTCACTTTCTTACCCAGCAAAGCATGGTTTCTAAAATATCTTCTCTGTCTGTTCTTACTGGTTCTACCCCAGCTGATAAAATATCATGTTCGTTTATTAAACAACGCAATCGTTCTAAGTTGACGACCGATGAAAATATGTGTGAATTTGTATCGGACATTAACCGAGTTGAAATGGATATTAATTCGACGACGGCCGTGGCAATGTACCCCCTTGAATCCTATTCTGATATCGCCCAGAATTACTGGTTTTCTTTTAAACAGCCCAACGCTACTTTTAGCAAAAACTCTATTACCTCAAAAGTGACTGGTTCTACTAATGCATTCGGTATTGGATTTGCCCTGCCAGAAGCAATTGGCGAAAGGCTTACAATGACCGTCACGATAGACGATACCCCAGCTCAGCCTGAAGACGACCCTTCTGGTTCTGGAAACGCCATCGATGCTTTTGTGTATTGCAATGCGTATGTTGAAATGTAAAAGGATTGTTTTAGAAATAATTTATAATTTAACTATTATTTTATAATTTAATATATTTTATTATATTATAAAAGATGGCTTCTGTAAAAACTATGTTAGACGACCCCATTTCGTATTCTAAGCAACGCTCGGTCTATCGCATCCCATCAGGCGTTAAGGTAAATACCAAAAAGATCCGCCTGTTGGACTTTAAACTTGAACGCCGTAATGCTGGTGGTGCTTTGGTTCAATATACTTTTGGAAGCGGTGGTTCTACCGAGATGATAAAAAAGATTTCATGTAATAGCGTTGAAGGTGTAGAGATTGACCGTGCTTCCGGTTATTCTATGTATTTTCAAAATCTTAAAGCAAGTTTAGCAAGTAATTCTATCCAATACGGCATTAACTCTTTGATTGCCCACCAAATGGATTTAAGCGTTCTTGCCCCTGACTTTTCCGAAATTATTAACGGCAATCTGCTTACGGATAGTGGTTATTGGGATATGAATAAACATTTCCAAACTATTAATGTGAGCGGACTTATGCAGTATCTTTCTACTGCTCGTTCGGTTTCTGACGATGGCTATGAAATTGTGATTGAATGGAACTTCGATGCCATGGAAGCTGATGGTGATACTTTTACTTTTACTTCCCAGCCCAAAATTGCATATGATGTTTATTTAGATGCTACGCCTGTTGATACCGTCCCTGCTAAATCGGGTTTTATTTATTATTCTCTGGCGACTGAATCTTTTCCTATCGCCGCTGGTGTCCCTCTAGGTGATATTGATAGAAAACTGACTTCGTACAATAAGCAATATATCCAAAACATGTATTACTTTCTTAAAAATGGCGAGAACCTTGCGGATGAAGCCCTTACCCTCTCCTCTATGCAACCCGCTAAGTTTTTGTCCGCTGCTCCTCTTGCTGAAAAGATGCAACTCATTATTGACGGTGAAAGCTTGTTTAGCAAAAAGGCGATATCAAAGGGGGCTCATAAACAATCCATCTTCAATGACCAATTCAATTCGGCGAATATCCCCGCTGGCTCGAATATCGAGCTTGTTAAGCCTCTGGGTTTGGTATCTGATAAACGCTTCTCGTATGGTGTTCTCCCAGTGAACCGGATGATTAATGATGAACTCATTTTGCAGTATAGCGAGGCCAAAGCACACGTTAAGCAGTCCGCCCTCGTTATCATCGCTGAGGTGTTGCGTGGATACATGCCTGATAAATCGGTCACCTATTTTGTCAATGCTTAAAAAAATATTTCTTATTTAGAAAATCTTATATTATTAATTATCTGTTAATAATATATAATAATATATAAATGGCGACTTCTAAAAATCAAGCAACAGCGACTTTACCGAAGACAACCATGATTGGATTAAATCATTGGAATAGTACTACAAAAGTATCTCACTGTGAATTTGAAACACAGCTTGTAGAGCCTCTTACCATGAAACAAGGCGATTCTGCACAAGTTAGAAATGTTTTTTTAGACGCAAGCAAAATTAATAGCGAAGTTATAGATTTATCGGAAGAAACAGAATTGGAAATGTCCTTTATGATTTATGCCATGATGAAAAAAACCAACGCTAATCTCGGTAATATGAAAACGGATAAACTGAATATTAGTAATGGATGGATTAGTGGAACGTCATTTATAGCAGGATCAGATGATTCTAATGTTGATAGGATTAAAAATAGATATAATCTGACTAATGAAGAACTTGTAGATGAACCAGTTCAATTTGTAAATCCTCTTCATAACTATGCTGAATTGAGTATGGCTGGTTACTGGAAAGGCAATTACGATAACCAAATCCCACCCCAAGCACCAGGATTTGTACCAAATGTGTTGTTTGATGTGACCTTCTCAAGATGGGCGGTGAACCAACCATTCGCACAAGACCTCGTACCAATCTACGTAAATGGTGGAATATCTCCGTTACTTTGCCGCTATAACGTAGATTTAAATGTGCCTACAAACAACAAAGCAATAAACGAGCCTGTTTATTTATTCAATCCTACAAACGGAAAGCCTTACATAAGAAAAGTTAAAATTAAGATCCCAGCAGGTGTTTATGCACGAGAAGAATTGGCGGTTAAAATAACAAGTTTATTAGCAGAATTAAAAACGCAGCAACAACAAATCAATACTGAAAATCAGAATTACGAAGGTAATGGGGAACTAAACGATATATACACTGCTGGGGTTGTAGATGTGAATGGCAACGCCCATCCTCCTCGTCATATTGTACCATTCAAATCTCGGATTGGTTCTGGCTCAAATCCGTTTCAAGCCAGTATTCGCTTTGGTTATTTGAGCTTAACTGAAAAAGGCACAGCAGAACCATTCGATTATACTAACTGGACGTTTAGCTCAAACCAAGCTGGGCAGATTAATGCTGATTCGCCATTAGACCCTGCTGGTTTGGCCAGAGAAGCTATTGTTGATGCTGTAACTTTAAATCCGATGACGAATGACCTTGTTGGCTTTTGTGATGAATCGGGATTATTTCCCACACTTGAAGAGAAGAAGGCCCACAAGAATCCACAAGTCTGCTGGTCGCCCCTCTGTAATAATTTCCGTATTCAAGATCATACTTATGGCGGTGCCCCTTCTGGCGGGCAATATGAATACTCTCAATTAACAAGTAATGCAAATGCCCTACCAGTTGATAGTATCGCAACTGGATTTTACGACACAAGGAAAGCACCAGAAACAACTGATTACGGTGGTTTATCATTAGAAACTGATACGAGAACTAATAGCTATAATTGCGGACAACAGAACCTCATGATGTTTCATCACTGGATATTTTCACCCGCTGTTAGTCCTAAAAATGATGTTGTTGATAACTTGGTTGGCGGGACTTTCGGAACAAGCGAAATAGCAATTACCTATAACGATAACAACTCTAATAAGTTCGCTTTTAATTTTCTTCATACGCCTATTGAGAAGGCTGTTGATGAAAATAGTGGTTCTGTCCCTGTGGTCGTTCGTCAAGTTAGCTCTTTGTGCCAAAATCTAAGAAGCGACCTTGATGCGACGCAATCTAATCAATCATTAGAAAGCGGTTCAAACTACAGAACCACATCATACGCCGATCGCCATTCTGGCATCTTGTTTACAGAATTGAAAGCAACCCAAAATGGAAAAGCATTTGACTTCTGGGAAGGTATTTTGGGATTTAATTTGAAAGATATTATTGTTACACCGCCGTCTGGAGTTTTTTACAACAAGTGGAACGGAAGTAGGGGCGAGCGTTTAACACCCAATCCTACGCTTTTGACTTATGAGGAATTTTTGAATAAATCAACTGGCTCTTTGTATGGGATTTCGTTCCAACAGAACCAACAATTATTGAGTGCTAATTTAGGTAATGAATTAATTAATGCCCCAGATTTTTACGGGGAAGGCTTGCCTACGATTGTTTATAATGATACTATTATTGAATCGCAACAAGCATCAACTCTGGTAGCTCGTAATTTACCAGCTTCTTTGCTTTCTGATTTAGGTGGTTCTATCCTTTGTGAAATCACGGGATATGCTAACGGAAGTGATTTGCAATCAGGTAAAGATTTGTTAGCCGTGAAATCTATTGTATCACTTTATTATTTATCAGATAATAGTTATATATCATCGGATATTGATAGTTATGTGTATTACCATACTTCCTCCGTTAGTCACACCATATCTAAATTAAAAGTACGCTTCTTAAATCCAATTACACAAAAGGTTATACCGAACACGGTATTAGGTAATAAGAATTCGTTATTTTTAGCAATCACTCAGCAGGTTCAATTATTCGCTTAATTAATTATAAAATTGATTTACAAACATACTTAAACATATATAAACATATATAAACATAGAATGCCTGATTATCAAAAGGGAAAGATTTATTGTATTAGAAGTCATCAAACCGATAAGGTTTATGTTGGGTCTACGGTTCAAACATTATCGTTGAGAATGGGGGCGCATAAAAGGAACTTAAAAAAATATAAAAATGGTAAGTATCATTATGTTACATCTTTTGATATTTTAGAATATGATGATGCTTATATTGAATTGATTGAAGATTTTGCCTGTGATAATAAATCACAATTAGAAAAGCGTGAGGGGCATTTTATTCGAGAAATGGATTGCGTGAATAAAGTTGTTGCAGGGAGGACTGTTAAAGAGTTTCAAGAAGAAAATAAAGATTTTGTAAAACAGAGGCAAAAGAAATATCGTGAAGTTCATGTAGATAAAATGAAAGAATGGAAGGCAAAAAATAGGGAGCTTATAAATAAACTCCAAAATGAATATTACAATAGGAATAAAGATCGTATAAATGAAGAACGAAGAATAAAAAAAAAGCAAGAATCTAATAGTATTTAAACTACTATATTATATTATCTCTCAATATAATATAATATGGATCAAAAAAAGAAACAAGTACGGAAGCCGATGACAGACGAGCAAAGATTAATCCACAACGCCAAGATGCGTGAATATTTAAAGAACCAACCAACTTTAATATGTGATGTATGTGAAGGGAAATATCAACCAAGTAACAAGCACCACCACATACGCTCTAAAAAGCATTTAAAAGCAGAGAAAGACGCACTTCAAAAAGATGAAAATTGGTTTTTAATACAAGCTTTACAAAATAAATTAGAAAGTTTAGAAGAAATTGTAGCGGCGTTTCATGTAGAAGACCCTGACTACGAAAATGAAGTATTTAAAGAAGAGGCCTCTACGGAAGACGATGAAGATGACGACGAATATTTAGAAGATTTTGATATTAATAGCGTGGTTGCATCTGAAATAGGTAAATGGACGGACTCAGAATTAAATTATGTTATTTAATTTAAAATTGATTTAGAAATAATATTAGTATAATATATAACTAAAAAATGATGTCTGTTAATAGAATAAAAGCAAATGGCGATGAAGTTACTTATACTTATCCAGTTGATCGTAAAAAATATAATTCAACTTGGTATCAAAAGCATAAGGAAGATATTAAAAGCACTCGAATTAACTGCCCTTGTGGTTTATCTTATTTGGGAACTAATAAAAGCAACCATGCAAAAGGAAGGATTCATCAACTCTATTTAAAATATAAAGAAATGGCCGAAGAAGAAAAAACAGAATAGTTTAGGCATTTTTATAATTCTTTGTTTTTTTATAATTAATATATTTAATTATAAAATTGATTTAAAAATATAATATTATCTTATACTATTATATAATAGAAAGAATGATGAATATGAAAATCGCCAAACAAACTTCCGTTTTAGAAAACCTTGTATTAAATGAACCTGTTGATATGGAGGTGCTTGAGTTGTTATTAAATAGCACTTTACTTCGCAAGGAAACAAAAAAGAATGGAGAGTTTAGAGAAGATGAAAGAGAATTATTGAATAAATACAAAAACATTATTAAACGAGAAGGAGATAATCAGTTTGCGAAAGTAAAATATGTCCGTGAGAAATGGTGTGGTCGTGTGGGTGCTGAACGAGGTGTTGGTTTGGTTAATATGCGGAGCGTTGTTAGACACACACTCGCCAAAGCAGTCGGTTTTAAAGACATCGATTTAAAAAATTGCCACCCTGAATTATTAGTCCAACTTTGTAAAAAAAATGGTTATGAAATATCTATTTTAAAGGGTTATGTTGATGATAGAGATGGTTTCTTAAAAAAAATGATTGATGACGTTCATGGTGTTAATAGGGAAATGGCGAAACAACTTCCAATTCGTCTTATTTATTTGGGGACTTTACAAAATTGGGCTTTTGATAATGGTATTAATTTACATGATATTCCTGAATGGCTTATTGAATGGAGTGATAGTTTATTAAAAGAGTTAGAAATTGTGGCGAAGTTAATAATAGATCTTAACCCGAAATTAGTAAAAGAAGTTTCAAAAGGATCACATAGTAGTACGTGGAATAGGGACGCTTCTGTTATGTCTTTCTTTTTACAAGAATGGGAAGAACGAGTATTAGAAATCATTTATGTATATTGTGTTAATAACTCACATATCAATAACAATATTGCCGTTTTATGTTATGATGGTATTATGTTAAAAGAAACCGATGCTCCTGATTGTATTTTTGAAAAATTAAGTTCTGAAATTAAAAAACAAACTGGGTTTCAGTTAGAATTAGTTTATAAAGAGTTTGATAAAGCATTAAGTATTGAGGAGTTAAAAAAAAATCAAATAGACGATGGAATGTTGGATAAAGAAATGTTGGGGCGTTTTAATACTGAATACTTTGCATCATTAGACGATTACATTTTTAAAAAATTATATTTTGAAAAGTTTGTCTGTAAAGTGCTACGTCCTGACCCTATGTTTGTGTATATTGAAAGTGACGCAGAGGACGGCGGGGATGGCCTTGTATTCTATTCACAAAACAAAATCAAAGAAACATTCAACCATTTAAACAGCGGACAATTTGATACATTTGGTAAACCTATTAAGTTCATGGATTTATGGGTGAAAGATGAAACGATAAGATGCTATAATAAAATGGATTTCATTCCTTATAATGATAGAAGTCCAATTGAAACTCATATCTTTAATTTATTTCGCGGCTTTAATGCATTAATACATACCGAATATGATACGTTAAAAACCGACAAGATTTTACAACCTTTCTTCGATTTAGGATTACAATTATGCGGTGGTGATAAAGATCATTTTAACTTTTTAAATATGTATCTTGCTGATATTTTTCAAAATCCACAAATTAAAAATCCATTAGCTTTTATTATTAAAGGAAAGCAAGGAACGGGAAAGAATGTATGGTTGAACGCTGTTGGTAAAACATTAGGAAGTCATCATTATATCACAAGCAGTAATCCAAAAGATTTCTTTGGAGATTATGCTGAGGGTTTCTATCATAAATTATTGGTTAATATGAACGAATGCGAAGGCAAAGACACCTTTGACTTTGAGGGCAAAATTAAATCATTTATTACCGAAGATACAATCACATTAAATAGAAAGTTCGTACAACCGATCACTATTAAAAATCTTGCTCGTTTAATCATTTTTACAAATAAACCTAATCCTATTCCTATTGATGTAAAAAGCAAAGACCGCAGATATGTTGTATTTGAAACAACATCTCATTATTTACAAGATAAATATGGGAAGTCATTTTGGAGTGGATTGGTTGCTCATTTCAATAAAGCTATATTTAAATCTGCTTTGTATGATTTTTATAATAACATGGATATTAGTAAGTTTGATGTTAGAAAACGACCTATCACGAAAGCCTATACTGAAATGTGTCGCCTATATGTTCCTGTGGAGGTGTTGTTTTTAGCGAATAAAATAGAAATAGCAAAGGCATCATACCAACAAGATACGGGTGATTTTGCAATTAGTGAATTAAAACGATGGGATTGTGTTGGACTTAAAGGGGCAGAGTTGTATGAAGAGTATATTTCCTATTGTAAAACGTATGGCTTTTATAAAGATAGTTCAACGTTTCAAAAGAATATTAAATCATTTTATCATAAACTGGGGGAGTTAGACCTTCCAATAATATCAACTAAAACTGATAACACGTATAATTTTAAGTTCGATGGTAATATGGTACTTGAAGAAATGAAACGACGGAAGTGGATTGATTATAATGCAGATGATCTGATTGAAGAATTGTCCGAAGATACTAATGGCGAGGATTTTACTGATTATTTCGATGTGTAAATGTCCGTGTGTATTACTATGATATATTGATTGATTTAAATCAATATATAATTTAGAAAGAGGGGGGACAGGGGGCAAAGTGGGGGTTTTGGACTACCCTATTTACGCCAACCAAAAAAAAATAATATATTTTTTTATTCTCAAAAGAAATCTTTTTTAAAACCCCCACTTTGCCCCCTTTCCCCCCTTTTTTACAAATAGGCGAAGCATCATTTCAATAGATGGGTAGGATAACACCCGCCGTTTAGCCACTCTACATAGTA
>Ga0222713_10002407_pt1 | contig 20057 bp, 21 predicted proteins | sample C33_649DmetaG_FD_165061 | JGI IMG/M metagenome (GOLD analysis project Ga0222713, IMG submission 165061) | Estuarine water microbial communities from San Francisco Bay, California, United States - C33_649D | ecosystem: Environmental > Aquatic > Marine > Unclassified | place: USA: California...
TAAAAAAAAAAATATAATTAAAAAGCGCATTTATTTTTTATTTAATTGTTTAAATCTCTCAGTTGCCTCAATATAAGAAAAATAGGCTTCTTGTAATTCAACGTTCCAATATTTTAATTCTGATAAATCAATTTTTTTTCCAGAAACCTTGCAGAGCACATAATCACCTGAATTAATAATCTCAAAATTTCCAGGTTTAAATTTTAATTTTGCTTCTTTCATAAAAAATATTACTAATTAATTTTAGCCTTAATTTTTCCATCTGATAATTCAATTATAATATCACCATTTTTGTGAGCATGATTTTTTTTGTAAATAACATTATTATTTATATCTCTAATAATTGAAAAACCTCTTTTTAAAATTTTATTAGTATCCAAACTATTTAATCTAGAAAAAATGTTATTTAAGTTTAATTGAAAATATTTAAATTTATCTTTTAAGAGATTTGCAAGGGATTTCTCATAACTTTTAATTTTATCTTTCTTCTCTCTAATAAAATTTTTTAAATTATTAATATTTAATGATTTGGCTAATTGGTAAATATTTTTATCTTTTTCTTTTAAAAATAAATTAAAACTAGAAATTAACTGCTTATGTAGTGCAAAAATTTTTTCAATTAAATTATTCTTTTCTGGAACTGCTCTTTCAGCGGCAGCTGTTGGCGTTGATGCTCTGTAGTCTGCAACAAAATCCAATAAAGTAAAATCAGTCTCATGACCAATTGCAGAGATAATTGGTATTTTACTTGCGAATGCAGCTTTCACTACGTTCTCATCATTGAATGACAATAAATCTTCTACTCCTCCACCTCCCCTAGCTATAATTATAGTATCAACATTAATTTTTTTATTAAAAAATTCTATTCCTTCAATAATTTCTCCAGCAGATTTGTTTCCTTGCACAGAAATTGGATAAATTAAAAGATGCGTTGGATATCTATCTTGTACTCTATTTATAATGTCCATTATTACTGCTCCCGTTGGTGAGGTAATTATTCCAATTTTATTAGGAATAAATGGAATAGGCTTTTTGTGCTCCTCGTTAAAATATCCTTCCGCTTGTAATTTTTTTTTTCTTTGCTCAATTAGCTTTAGTAGCGCTCCCTCACCTTGAAGTTCTATTTGATCTACTTTGATTTGATAACTTGAAATGCTACTTTTTGCATAAGTTGTGATCTTTCCTTCAGCAACAACCTCCATGCCCTCTTCTGGAAAAACTTGTAAAAGTGGCACTGCGCTTGACCAACAAATAGCATTCAATACAAAATTTTCATCTTTTAACGAAAAATACAAATGGCCTTTATTTTCTTTTATTTTGGAAACTTCACCTCTAATCCTTACTCTATCAAAATTTTCTTCTAAAATATTTTTTGTTAAAGATGTAATTTCTGAAACAGAAAATTCTGGTATGTTTTTCATTATCAATTTATATACCTATATTATTATATGAACATAGCTGTTATAGGAAGTGGCGGCAGAGAACATTCTGTCTGCTTTAAACTAAAACAATCAAAAGAAGTTAATAAAATTTTTTGCATTCCAGGGAATGCTGGTACAAGCGCAATAGCTGAAAATATTAATATTGATATTTTAAACTTTAAAAGTATTTCAGATTTTTTAAGGAATAATAATATAAAAATAGTATTTGTTGGACCTGAAGTTCCTTTGGTTAAAGGAATTAAAGATTACTTAGAAAAAAAAAATTTTTTTGTATTTGGACCATCTAAAGCAGCATCAAGATTGGAAAAATCTAAATCTTTTACAAAACAACTTTGTAAAAAATATAAAATACCTACGGCGCAATACAAGTCTTTTAACAGCATGAAAGGAGTTAAAGAGTACATAAAAAAAATGAACGCTCCTATAGTAATAAAAGCTGATGGATTAGCTTCGGGTAAAGGAGTTTTTATCTGTAATAGCAAAACTACAGCATTACAAAAATGTAAAGAAATCAACCAAGGAAAATTTAAAAGTTCAAAAAAATTTGTTATTGAAGAATTTTTATTAGGAGAAGAGGCAAGTTATTTTATACTGTCGGATGGAAAAAATTATAAATTTTTTGGAACCGCACAAGATCACAAAAGAATAGGAGAAGGTGATACCGGTCCTAATACAGGAGGAATGGGCGCTTACTCTCCTTCAAATATTATTACAAATAAAGTTGAAGAGAAAATAAAAAAGGAAATTATTGAGCCTACGTTAAAAGGGCTAAAAAAATTAGGATGTCCTTTTGTTGGAATTCTTTATGCGGGGCTAATTATTAAAAATGATCAACCCAAACTTATTGAATATAATATTAGACTTGGAGATCCTGAGTGCCAAGTTTTGATGATGCGATTAAAAACTGATTTATTAAAAATTTTATTAGCTTGTAAAAAAAAACAAATTAACAAAATAGCAATTAATTGGAGTGATAAAAAAGCAATAACAATTGTTGCCTCGTCTAAAGGATATCCTAATAAACAGAGCAAAATATCGGAAATCAAAAATACAGAAAAAATTTTACTAAATAATAATCAATATTTATTTCACGCTAGTACATTTAAAAAGAATAACAAGATTTTCACATCTGGTGGTAGAGTTTTGAATGCTACGGCCTTAAATAAAAATCTTAGATCAGCTCGAAGCGCATGTCTTAAAATGTTAAAAAAAATTAACTGGAAAGATAAATATTTTAGAAGTGATATTGGCTGGAGAGCAATTAATAATTAATTACGTTTTTTCTTAAAAAAATCTTTCATTAAATCTGAAAAAATATTTTCCTTAAAACCATAATAAAACTTAGGCTTATGATGTAAATTATTAGAATAAATCAACTTTGGACCATTAATAAAGCCTCCTGACTTTTTATCTTCTAAGCAAAAGTAAACTCTTCTAATTCTAGAAATTGAAATTGCAGATGCACACATGGCGCAAGGCTCAAGAGAACAATAAAGATCAAATTTATCTAATCTTTTTGAATTTGTTAATTTTAAAGCTTTTAAAATAGCATTAATCTCAGCATGTAAAATTGGATTTTTTTTAGTTTGATTTATGCATGCTGATATAACTTTTTTATTAACTGGATCTACTATAATTGCACTAATAGGAAGCTCTCCTAGAGCTTGAGCTTTTTTTGATAATTTTAAAAGTAAATTAGTATAAATATCAATCTGACCATTCATTATGAATAATAATTACCAAAAAAAAATTAGAATAGCTAAATTTTTATCTAGCAAAGGATATGGTTCTAGACGCGAAATAGAGCAATTAATTCAAAAAAATAAAATTATTGTTAATAAAGAAATTATTTCATCACCAATTACTTTTGTAAGTAATGAAGACGAGATAATTATAAATAATAAAAAAATTAATCTTGAAAAAAAACTAGAGGTATGGAAATTTTATAAACCATTAAACTACATCACTTCTCGAAATAAACAGGACGATAGACCAATTATATATGATCTATTACCTTTTAATCTTAAAAAAATAAAAACTGTTGGAAGATTAGATATTAATTCAGAAGGACTTTTATTGTTAACAGATGATGGCGAAATAATAAGAAATTTAGAATTACCTAAAAACAAATTTATTAGAAAATATAAAATTAGAGTTTATGGATACATAGATGAAACTTCTTTGGATAGAATTAGCAAAGGAGTAAAAATAAATAACATTCAATACGCTCCTTTTGAATATAAATTATTAAAAAAAGGAAATGCAAATTCTTGGGTAGAATTTCATATGCGTGAAGGGAAAAATAATGAAATAAGAAATTTATGTGCTGCTATTAATCTTAAAGTTAATAGGCTAATTCGTCTGGAATACGGTCCATTTAAACTCAAAAACTTATTAGCTGGAAAAGTAGAAAAAGCAGAAGAGAAAGAAATGAGATTATATGAGGATCATATCAGGAAAATATAAAGGAAAAAAAATACTTTTTCCAAACAAATTAATTACTAGACCTCTAAGAGATAGAGTCAAAGAGAGTATATTCAATATATTGCAGCACTCAAATAAAATTCAATTTGAATTTAAAAATTCGACAGTTCTAGATCTTTTTTCTGGTTCAGGTTCCTTTGGATTAGAATGTTTGTCTAGAGAGGTAGAAAAAGTATTTTTCTTTGAAAAAAACCCTGAAGCTTTTTCTATTTTAAAAAAAAATCTTAATACCCTAAACATACTAAGTGCGAATGCTATTGCTACTAATGAAGATGTTTCTTTAATTCAGAATAATAAGTTGTTTAATCAAATTAAACCTAATTTAATATTTTTAGATCCACCTTTTAAAATAAAAAATATTGATAATATAATAAATGACTTAAAAAAGATTATTAACAAAAAAAATGTATTGGTTATTCATACAAACTCTGAAAACAATATTGAAAATAAAGAACTCGATGTTATTGAAGAGAGAATTTATGGCGTTTCTAAAATTTACTTTGCAAAATTAAATCTAACTTAATAAAGAATAAGTCTCTTTTTTAATTGCCTCTACAGCTGGTTGGTTAAAAGGATTTAAGTCTAGCGCTTTACACAAAATTGCTGTTTCTAACATTGAGTAAACAAGTAAAGAAATAAAGCTTTGAATAGGTTTTTTTTGATCAATCAATATTACACGAAATGGTATCAAATTCTTTTTAAAAACTTTTATCGTCGCATTAAATTGCGCATCAATAATATTATTTAATGAACTTTTTTTAAATTTTTGATCAAAATAATCTTTTATTGGCAGATCCTTTTTATTATTGATTATTTTAAAGAATGTAAAAAATTTATTTCTCTTACCGTCTAAATAAAGCTGCATAACACTATGATGATCTTTTGGACACTCTGAAATAATTGGTGTGAAATCTTTGCCATTTTTTCCAATACTTTCTGCCAATAATTGTTGATGCCAATAACCATAACTTAACAAACTATGAGAATAGATAAGAGACACATGAGTGTCTATTTTAGATTTTGTAATAAAAGTTAATAAATTAGCTGCATTACTAATTAGATTTTTCTTTAAATCTTTTTTAAGAACAGAATTAATGCCTTGTATAATTTTCTTATAATCTAAATTAAACATTAACAAACCCGCCTCTGATAAAACGGAATAACGACCACTAAGGTTTGCATTATGTTCATAAAATAAAATATTATTTTCTCTTGCAAAATTAAATAGAACACTATTTCTCTCTGAAATAATTATAAAATTTTTTGATATATTTTTTTTTCTTTTTTTAAAATTATTTAAAATAATATTAAAATTTGTTAAGGTTTCTAAAGTTTCTCCGGATTTAGATATAATAAAAATTGAGAATTTACTTAGATCTTTTTTAATAAAATCATTAACTTTAGAATTACTTAAATTATCCAGAAAATAATAATTCTTATCTAAGCCAAAAAAAGAAGAAAGCATCTTAGATCCAAGAACAGATCCACCCATTCCTACTATTAAGATATTTTTATGTATCCTTTTTTTGAAAACTATTTTTTTTAAAAAAAGAGTTTTTTGGTACTCTTGCGACAATGTATTAAAGAAAAAATTTTCTTTATTATTAAATAAATTTTCAAATATCTCAGAGCATTTTCTTAAATTATTCTTATAAACTATTGAGTTATTATTTGAAAAATTAAAAGAATTAATTTTCATCGAACTATTTTATTTTTTCAAGAATACTTTTTTCTAAAGATCCGGAGTCTGTTCCTTTGTTAATTTCTGTGTCTTTTTTATCTTTACCAAGATTTTTATTAAAAATATCTTTTAAATTATCTTTCTCATCTTTTTGATTGTTTTGATTTACTGAATCTGGTGGCAACAAATCGAAATTTGGGGGCATGGTCAAAGGATTTCTTTTTTCAATTAAAAATTCGTCAGGAACGTCTTTTTTCATGCCTAACCCTTTTTGAACATTTTCGCATGAGCTTAACAATATGAATAATACAAATAAATTTATAATTTTTTTCATACTTTTTTTATTTTAAACAGATCGATTATTATTAAACCAATAATTCCAATAGTGATAAAAATATCAGCAATATTAAAGGTAAACCAGTGAAAACTCTCATAATGTAGATCTATAAAGTCTGGAACAGAACTATAATAATATCTGTCAAATAAATTACCTAATGCTCCTCCTAAAATTATAGAAATAAAAATAGATTCTAAGTAATTTGATGAAGTAAACATCCAATAAATTAATATTAAATTAATAGCAGTTATAATTATTGAAATAAGTAAATAAAAAATATTAGCTTCGAGTTGCAAAATTCCAAAACCAATTCCACTATTCCAAACTAAAGAAAAATTAAGAAAAGAGTTAATATAAATTTCAGAAGAAGAATTATTTAAAAAATTTTTTAAAATTAAAATTTTTGAAACTCTATCTATTGTAAAAAGAACAAGAACAAAAATAAATAAATATATCTTTTTTTTATTCATCATATTAATTTTTTAAACCACAAATATCTCTACTGCATGGTTTTTCTAAGATCTTCCAACAACGAGAGCATTTTTGTCCCTTTGCTTTTAGTATTTTTACAGCTACTCCCTCTACATCTTTTAAAGAAAATAAATCATTTTGATTAATAAAAGATTCCGCCTTTGCTTCTGAACATATAAAAATTTCACTAAGATCTTCTTGTTTTATAATATTTAGATATTCATCTTTTAAATAAACAATAACATTTGCTTCTAAGCTAGAACCGATAATCTTCTTATTTCTAATATCTTCTATAGCTGCATTAACAACTTGTTTTACTTTCTTAATACCAATCCACTTATTTTTGATTTCAGAATTATTCCACATAAAAGGTATAACTGGAAAATCCTGCAAATGAATACTCTTATATTTTTTATTTTTAATTACCTGATAAGCCTCTTCAGATGTAAAGGCTAAAATTGGAGAAAACCATTTTAATAAAAAATTAATAAGAACATTTAATATTTCTAAACAGTTATTTCTTCTTTGACTATTTTCACTATCGCAATAGAGAATATCTTTCTTTATATCAAAATAAAAAGCCGAAAGATCCAAAGTGCAAAAATTTAAAAGCTCGATATATATTTTATGAAAATTATAAGACTTAATATAATCTCTAAATCTTAAATCGAAGTCATATACTTGAGTTAAGATATATTTCTCTAATGATGATAATTTTGAATATTCAATTTTAGAAAAGTCATCGTTTAATAATTTGTCATTTAAATTTCCTAAAAGAAATCTAAGAGTGTTTCGAATTTTTCTATACGACTCGGCATGTTGATTTAAAATTGCTTTATCAATCTTTAAATCTTCAGAATAATCTGAGGCAACAACCCATAATCTAAGTATATCGGCTCCAAAATTTTTAATAACCTCTTCTGGCATGACCACATTCCCTAATGATTTCGACATTTTTTGTCCTTTACCATCCACAACAAATCCATGACATAAAATATTTTGAAATGGAGCAGTCCCTTTTGTTCCACAAGATTCGAGTAGAGAAGAATGAAACCACCCTCTATGTTGATCTGATCCCTCTAAATAAAGATCTGCTGGCCAGGCAAGTTCTGGTCTTTTATCTAAAACATAACTATGAGTAGAGCCGCTATCAAACCAAACTTCCACGATATCTTTGACTTGCTCATAATCATTAGCATTATAATGTTTTCCTAAAAAATCTTGTGGCTGCCTTGCAAACCAGGAGTCGCTACCTTCTTCTTCAAATATTTTTGCTATCCCTTCTAATACCTTTTCATCTGCTAATGGTTTTCCTGTTTTTTTTGAAATAAATATTGGCAAAGGCACTCCCCAAACTCTTTGTCTAGAAATGCACCAATCTGGTCTTGTTTCTATCATTGATCTTAATCTATTTTGTCCAACTGCTGGATAAAATTTTGTATTACCAATTGCAGCAATGGATTTTTTTCTCAGATCATTTGTTTCCATAGATATGAACCATTGAGGTGTGGCTCTATGAACTAGCGGCGCTTTAGATCTCCATGAATGTGGATAGCTATGCTTCAGTTTACCTTTGCCTAATAATCTCGATAAACTAGTTAACTCGTTAATAATAATATCATCAGCCTTAAAAATATGAGTACCAGAAAATTTAATAATATTTTTTGTATAATGTCCTTTGTCGTCAATTGTATCAAAGGCTTGAATGTTATTGTTTAAACATAAGTAATAATCATCCGGACCATGACTTGGTGCACAATGAACAATTCCTGTTCCTTGTTCTAAATTAACAAAATTAGCGTCAAGCATAGGAACGTCAAATGTATACCCAATGTCCTTGAAAGGATGATTACAAATAATATTTTTTAATTCTGATCCAGAAAAACTTTCAATAATTTCATATTTTGTAATTGCACAATCTGCTAAAACTTTATCTATTAACTTTTCTGCAATAATAATCTTTTCATTATTATTTATTTTAACAATAGAATAATTAATTTTATTGTTAAAAGCTAAAGCTCTATTACAAGGAATAGTCCAAGGAGTTGTTGTCCAAATAATGATGTTGCAATTCAAAAATTTTTCAGGACCAGACTTAATTAAAAACTTTGAATAAATTGTATTTGAAGTGTGATCATAATACTCAACCTCTGCATCAGCTAAGGCTGTCGACTCAACAACAGACCATAAAACTGGTTTGAATCCTCTGTATAATCCTCCATTAATTATAAATTTACTAATTTCTCTTGTTATTTGAGCTTCTGAAGACTTGCTCATAGTCGTATAATAATTCTTCCAATCTCCATTTACTCCTAATCTATTAAATTCTTTATTTTGAATCTCGATCCATCTTGCTGCAAATTCTCTACATTCTTTTCTGAATTCATTAACTGGAATAGTGTCTTTATTTTTTCCTTTTTTTTTATATTCCTCCTCTACTTTCCATTCTATTGGTAATCCATGACAATCCCATCCTGGTACGTAAGGGGCATCCTTGCCTGTCATTTGATTAAATCTTACGACGATATCTTTTAAAATTTTATTTAATGCAGTTCCAATATGAATGTGCCCGTTTGCATAAGGAGGTCCGTCATGCAAAATAAATTTTTCTCGACCCTTACTGTTAGATCTTAACTCTTGATAAAGGTTTATTTCTTCCCAAAACTTAAGTATTTCAGGTTCTTTTGTAGGCAAATTAGCCTTCATAGGAAAAGAAGTTTCAGGAAGATTTATTTTAATTTCTGACATTATTTTTTGTTTAAACTAATTTTGGCAACTTTAATATCTTTCTTAATCTGCCTAACCAGCATTGCGCTATTTTTAAATTTTTTCTCTTTTCTAATAAAATTAATGAACAAAACTTTGATTTTTTTATTATAAAAATTATGATTTTTTCCAAAAACATTAACTTCTAAAACAGGACTAGAACTTCCAAATGTTGGTCTTACACCAAAATTAGCAATTCCTTTGTAGGTCTTTTTATTAAAAATAATTTTAACAGAATAGACGCCGAATAATGGGTTAATCTGATTAAAGATTTTAATATTTGCTGTTGGAAAGCCTATGCGTCTTCCATATTTTTTTCCCTGAATAACTCTGCCAGAAATCGACCACGGCCTTCCCATAATTTTATTAGCCAGGTTAACTTTTCCTGTTTGTATTAAGGTCCGAATTTTTGATGAAGAAATCTTATAATTATTAAATTTTTTAAAACTAATTATAAATATTTTAAAATTATTTTTTTCCGATAATTTTTTTAAAAAAAATATATTACCTTTTCTTTTGAACCCAAATTTAAAGTCTTTACCAACAAAAATACTATGAACTGCTAATTTTTTTAAAAGAATTTTTTTAGCAAAATTATCATGGCTTATTGTAGAAAAATTACGATTAAAATTTTGTTTAATAAAAAAATCTGCGCGAAATTTTTTAACTATATCTATCTTATCATTAATGTTTAAAATTTTATTATCAGTCCTATTAAAAAAATCTTTAGGCAAAGGATCAAAGGTAAATATACCAAATTTTTTATTTATCTTACGTGCAAAAATATAAGCCTTTTTTAAAAGTTCTTGATGTCCTAAGTGTACTCCATCAAAATTTCCTATTGCCAAAACGGAATTGAGAAATTTTTTATCAACAGAGTCAAAATTGTTATAAATTTTCATTTACCAAATCAATTCGTTCTGAAAATAATTAATCTTAAAATCTTTATTTTTCTCGATTATGAATTTAGCTAAATTTATTTTTTTTTTATTCCATTCGGATCTGTGAATACCACCTGCTATAAATAAATTCTTAACTTTAAAATTATTTGCTCCTAAAATGTCAGTATTTAAATTATCTCCAATAACAAGAATTTTACTCTTATTTATATTTTTTTTATATTTTTTTTTTATTAACTCATAAATATATTCATAAAAATATTTATAAGGTTTTCCAAAATACTTAACACTGCCACCCATTTTTTCATATAATTTTGCAATAGACCCGGCGCAATATTCAGTTCGATCACCTCTATGGACAATTAAATCTGGATTGGCACAAATCATTTTTAAATTTCTTTTTTTTATTTTTTTTAGGATAGAAAAATATTTATTAAGATTATCTTTGTTATTATTTACTCCTGTACAAACAACAAAGTCTGCATTATTTAACGAAGTTTTTTTTAGACCTAAATTAACAAATAAGCTTTTGTCTTTATCTGGGCCTAAATGATAAAAAGATTTGTTTTTACTAAAATTTTTTAGATAAAAACGAGTTAAGTCTCCTGAGGTGATTAATAAATTATAAAATTTTTTGTTAAAATTTATTTTATTTAAGAATTTTTGAACACTATTACTGGGTCTTGGGGCATTTGAAATTAATATAATTTTCTTGCTACTTCTTATGTTTTTTAGGGCTTTTAAAGCATCAGGATAACATTGAATGCCGTTATGAACTACACCCCAAAGATCAACAAAAAATAAGTCAAATTTTGAATAAATTTTATTTAGCCCGCTTAAAAAAACAGGATTATTCATAAATTTAAAATTATTGCGTTGAACTAATTGTCTTCTTTAATCTTTCTACGATTAAATCTATCTCTTGTTTTTGAATAATTAAAGGGGGAGACAAAGCAATAATATCTCCTGTTACCCTTACAAATAATTTTTGATCTCTAAAAGCTTCACAAAGAACATTGTATGCTCTTCTAGATGGTTTCTCTGGTACAGATTCTAGTTCTATTGCACCTATCAACCCAAGATTTCTTATATCTATTATGTGTTTAGTTCCTTTTAATGAATGCAAAGCATCTTCCCAGTATTTAGCAATTTCGGACGCTCTAATTAATAAGTTATCTTTTTTATAAACATCAAGAGTGGCAATTGCTGCTGCGCACGCTAATGGATGTGCTGAATAAGTATACCCATGAAAAAAATCAATAACCTTAGGATCTCCATTCATAAAAGTTTTGTAAATTTTATCTGAAACAAAAGTTGCGGCCATTGGAACGGTTCCGCTTGTTAATCCTTTAGCTATAGTCATCAAGTCAGGTTCAATGTTAAAAAAATCTGCAGCAAATGGTTTTCCTAATCTTCCAAATCCAGTGATCACTTCATCAAATATCAAAATTATATCGTTATCAGTGCAAATCTTTCTTAACTTTTCCAAATAACCAACTGGTGGGATTAAAACTCCTGTTGAGCCAGCAACTGGCTCAACAATAACTGCCGCAATGTTAGCTGCGCCATGTTTTTCAATTTGTTTTAATAAATCATCTGCTAGATGAGCTCCCCATGCTGGCTGTCCTTTAGAATATGAATTATGTTCCAGATTATGTGTATGGGGAAGATGATACACGTCTGGTAAAAATCTTTCGAATTGTTTCTTGTTATTAACTATGCCTCCTACTGACAATCCTCCAAAACCTGTTCCGTGATAACCTCTTTCGCGACCTATTAAGATTCTTTTTGATGGTTTTCCAATTGTCCTAAAATAAGCTAAAGCAATTTTTAAAGCTGTTTCAACTGCCTCTGAGCCAGAATTGCTATAAAAAACATGGTTTAAATTTTCTGGCGAAATATCTGTTAACTTATTACTTAATTCAAAAGCTTTGTAATGACCTGCTTGGAAAGAAGGAACAAAATCTAATTCAGCAGCTTGTTCTTGGATTGCTTTTACAATTTCTTCTCTATTGTGCCCCGCATTGCAACACCATAAACCTGCAACTGCATCTAAAATTTTATCTCCATTTGGAGTGTAATAGTACATGCCTTTAGATTTTGAGATTATTCTCGGATCTGCTTTAAAATCTTGATTGGCAGTAAAAGGCATCCAAAATGCCTCTAGATCATTAGGTGTATAATTGTTTTTTTGCTTTTGATCTTTGGCTAAGTCTTTGTTTAGGGTCATAAGAGCAGTACTTTATAAAGTATAATTTTAGTTCTTCCATATAAATTAGATTAAAAATAACTAATAAAATATAGTGTTTTAGCTATTTTATTGTACTATGCACCCCTTGAAATTTAATAGATCAATCATCATATAGCGTCAGGTACATTATTGTACGAAGTTATATTTTGATTAACAACTAATTTTACGGAGAATTAAATTAATGAACTTTAGACCTTTACACGATCGCGTTCTTGTTCAGCCTTTGGATGGAGAAGAAAAAACAGCAGGTGGAATAATCATACCGGATACAGCAAAAGAAAAACCTTCTGAAGGAAAAATTATTGCTGTTGGTCCTGGAGCAAAAACTGAAGATGGAAAAATTTTACCAATGGAAGTTAAAGTTGGAGACCTTGTTCTATTTGGAAAATGGTCAGGAACTGAAGTTAAAATTGACGGCGTGGAGTATAGCATCATGAAAGAGTCTGACATCATGGGCATCATGTCTAAGAAAAAATAAATAAAATATAAAAAAGGAGAAAAAAAATGGCAGGTAAAATTGTAAGATTTGATACAGATGCAAGAAATGCAATGCTAAAAGGCGTTGATATACTTGCAAACGCTGTAAAGGTAACGCTAGGCCCGAAAGGAAGAAATGTAGTTATAGATAAATCATTCGGCGCTCCTAGAATAACTAAAGACGGAGTTACTGTTGCAAAAGAAATTGAGCTTGAAGATAAATTTGAAAATATGGGAGCTCAAATGGTTAAGGAAGTTGCTAGCAAAACTAACGAAGAAGCTGGTGACGGTACTACAACTGCAACTGTTTTAGCGCAAGCAATCGCAAGAGAAGGTTGTAAGTATGTTGCTGCTGGAATGAATCCAATGGATTTAAAAAGAGGAATTGATTTAGCAGTAGAGGCTGTAATTGCAAGAATTAAAGAAAGTTCAAAAAAAGTAAAAACTAGTGAAGAAATTGCACAAGTTGGAACTATTTCTGCAAATGGTGAAAAAGAAATTGGAGACATGATTGCAAAAGCAATGCAAAAAGTTGGTAACGAAGGTGTTATCACTGTTGAAGAAGCAAAAGGTCTTTCAACAGAACTGGATGTAGTTGAAGGTATGCAATTTGATAGAGGTTATCTATCTCCTTACTTTATTACTAATGCGGATAAAATGATTGCGGAATTAGAAGATCCATTAATTTTTATCACAGAAAAAAAATTAACTAACCTTCAACCTATGGTCCCTTTATTGGAATCTGTTGTACAATCTAGCAGACCATTTTTAATTATTGCTGAAGATGTTGAGGGCGAAGCTCTTGCAACTTTGGTAGTAAATAAATTAAGAGGTGGTTTAAAAGTAGTAGCAGTTAAAGCTCCAGGCTTTGGTGATAGAAGAAAATCAATGCTAGAAGATATTGCGATCTTAACTGGTGGTCAGGTTATATCTGACGATCTTGGCATTAAACTAGAAAACGTTAAGTTAAAAGATCTTGGTCAATGTAAAAAAATTAGAGTTGATAAAGACAACACAACTATCGTTGATGGTGCAGGCAAAAAATCTGAAATAGAAGCAAGATGTGGTCAAATCAGAAAACAGGTTGAAGAAACTACTTCTGATTATGATAAAGAAAAATTACAAGAAAGATTAGCTAAACTTGCTGGCGGTGTTGCTATTATTAAAGTTGGCGGCGCTACAGAAGTTGAAGTTAAAGAGCGAAAAGATAGAGTAGAAGATGCGCTTAATGCTACTAGAGCAGCTGTACAAGAAGGTGTGGTTGTTGGTGGCGGATGTGCGTTATTATATGCCTCTGAAGCTCTAAATAATTTAAAACCAAAAGGTGATGATCAAAAAGCTGGTGTTGAAATAATCAGAAAAGCTTTACAATATCCAATTAGACAAATCACAAGCAATGCTGGAGTTGATGGTTCAGTAATTGTTGGAAAACTTTTAGAGGCAAAGAAACCTTCTCAAGGTTATGATGCTCAAAGTGGTGAGTATTGCGATATGTTTGCAAAAGGTATTATCGACCCAACTAAGGTTGTAAGAACAGCTCTTCAAGATGCTTCTTCAATAGCAGGCTTGCTTATTACAACTGAAGCAATGATCGCTGACAAACCCGACGATAAAAATTCTAATTCTGGTGGCGGTGGAATGCCAGGCGGAATGGGTGGTATGGGCGGAATGGGTGGTATGGGCGGAATGGGAATGTAATTCCATTCTCTCTCTAGTAAAAATTCCTAGAAAAATTCAAAACCCCGGACTAAAAATCCGGGGTTTTTTTTTAGCTATTTTAAAAGATTTAAAAACTTATTTTTCTCAATTTTTTTAGAAACAAAAATGCAGGCAGAACTTTTTAATATAATTCCGTCATTTATAATCCTTAGATTATTGGCTTTCAAAGTTGAACCTGTAGATGTTATATCAGTTATCAATTCGGAGGAGCCAGTAAACGGATAAGACTCCGTTGCTCCTAAACTTGGAACAACACGAAACTGACTTACTCCCTTTGATAAAAAGAAAGATTCAGTCAAATTTGGATATTTTGTTGCAACACGCATTCGACGTCCATATTTTTCTCTAAATTCAAAGCTTACTTCTTCTAAGTCAGCCATATTCTGAACGTCTAACCAATCTTTTGGAATGGCCACCACCAAATCAGCAAAACCAAAATTAAGTTTTTTAAAAATTTTTACATTTGCTGAATAAACGTCTGGCAACTCCTTAAGCAGATCTAGTCCTGAAATACCAATATCTAAAGTGCCATCATTAATTCTTTCAATTATTTCTCTTGCGTGTAAAAAAATTCCATCTATTTCATTATTATTTTTAATATTAAAAAAATAATTTCTTTCCCCAAAAGAATTTACAACCTGTAAATTCTTACTTTTTAAAAAAGCTAAAGATTCATCTTTTAACCTTCCTTTACTTGGTAATCCTATTTTTATTTTGTACATAATTTTATAAATTTATTAATTCGTTTAAATTAATTGCACCACCAATAGCTGGTATATCCTTCTTATAACCAAGAGTTCTAAGCAAACCGTTATATTCTCCTCCTCTTGCTAATTCGATAGTTTTAGAATTCTTTTTTACGGAAGCTAAAAAAACTACGCCAGTATAATAATCAGTATTTCTTCCAAAATTAGTTTTAAAATTAATAGAATATTTTTTTCCTATTTCTTTATTAATTCTATTAATTTTTCTTAAATAGTTCTTAATAGATAAATTGCTTAATTTATTTTTTGAAAAGAAAGACACAATTGTACTTTCTGCTTTCTGAATTGAGCTATTAATATTTAAAAAATCTCTAATAATTTTAACATTCTTCTTTCCTTTATAATTGTCTCTTGGATCTTTAATTTTTTTATTAAAACGTTTAACAATCTCAGAAACTGTTCTTCCTCCAATTATGCTATTCTGATCTAGTTTTTCTAAATCTTTAAGTCTTTTTGTGTCTAATTTAATTGCTTGCTGATCTAGATCATAATTTGTCTCTAATCTTTTCAACATATCTTCAAAATATTCTATTCTAGAAAAATTTTTTACTAATCTTAATTTCCATCTAGCTGGAAGCTCTAAAGACTCTACTAAAATTTTAAATAATCCAACGTCTCCTAAAACAACTTCTAATTTCTTAATTTTTTTTAATGGTTCTAATATAGAATTAATTAAAATATTCTCTGATTTATTGTTATTAGAATTAATAATTTCGCAACCTATCTGATCAAAAACTTTTAGATCTCCTTCTTTATCTAATCTATAAGCACTTCCATAGTAACAATACTTTTCTTCTTTATTCTTTTTTTCTTGAATATATTTTAATGCTGTTGAAACTGTTAAATCAGGACGTAAACTAATTTCTTTTCCAAATAAATCTTTATAAGTTAGTGTAAATTTTTTAAATTGCTCTCCTGATCGCTCTGTTAGCAAACTAGTATCAATCAAGAGATCCAAATCTGTAAAATTAAATTTATTTTTTTTAAAATTACTTAATATTTTTTTAGAAAGATCTTCTTTTAATCTCTTATTTTCTAGAGCCTGTTTCATTATTTAATCTCATTTAAAAGTTGATCTAAAGCTACTGTTTTTTGAGATCCCGAAGACTCTTTCCAATCATCTCTATCTTTTAGAGAATCGGACATTTGCTTGCCAATTTCTAAATTTTTAATTGTAACTGAATTCTTACTTACCTCATCATCGCCACATAAAATGACGTAATTGCATCCTCGTTTGTCAGCATACTTTAGTTGTGATTTTATATTGGCACTTCCTGAATAAATCTCAGCGCTAATATTTTTTGATCTTAATAAATTTAAAATCTTCACATAATAATCCATGTATTTTTCATCAAAAACACATATTAAAATTGGCGTTTCTTTTTCTACTTTAATTTTATTTTTTTGAAGAATGGCATAAATTAAACGGTCAAGACCAACTGAAATACCGGTTGAGGGACAATCTTGATTATTAAAACGTTTTACAAGATCATCATATCTTCCTCCGCCCCCTATTGAACCAAATTCAATCTCTTCTCCTTTGTTGTTTTTAACGCTAAATGTAAGATTGGCCTCAAAAATAGGGCCCGTGTAATACTCAAGTCCTCTAACAACAGTAGGGTCAAAGATAAAATTATCAAATTTTAATAATGAAAAATATTTCTTAATTAAAATAAGTTCATTTACTCCATCTAATATAGTTTGATTGTCTCCTGCAATCTTTTCTATTTTTTCAAAATTATTATCTGAGAGATCTTTAATGCTTAAAAAATTAATGATTTCATTAATCTGAGATTCATCTAATTCAGCTCCTTTAGTAAAATCTCCAGATTTATCTTTTCTACCCTTTCCTAAAAGATATTGAACACCCTCAAGTCCAACTCTATCTAGTTTATCAATAGCTCTTAGTACTATTGCTTGTTTATTTTCGTCGTTAATTTTTAGCTTTTCTAACAATCCTTTTGTTAATTTACGATTAGAGATTTTAACTATAAATTCTTTTTTTGTTAAACCGCAACTACTTAAGATCTCTGAAATTAAACAACATAACTCTGCATCAGAAAATAGATTACTTGTTCCTATGTAATCTGCATCAAATTGTAAAAACTCTCTAAATCTTCCAGGACCTGGTTTTTCATTTCTCCAAACTGTTCCTAGTTGATACCTTTTAAAAGGTCTTGGTAAGTTATTAAAGTTTTTAGCTGCATATCTAGCTAGTGGAGCTGTTAGATCGTATCGTAATGACAGCCATTTTTTATCATCTTCAAATGAAAAAACTCCTTCTGATGGTCTATCTTTGTCAGGCAAAAATTTACCAATGCTATCAGTAAACTCGAAACTTGGAGTTTCAAGATATTGAAAGCCATATTTAGCCATGACCTTTTTAATATTAGATATTAAAAGATCTCTTGCTAATAACTCTTCTTCTTGTCTATCTACAAAACCTGCTGGTAGTTCACTACTAGGTTTAAAAGTTTTTTTATTCATTAATTTGGTACAGCTGGGTGGATTCGAACCACCGACATCTGGTTCCACAAACCAGCGCTCTAACCAACTGAGCTACAGCTGCATGTTTTTTGTTTATAATATTATTTTGTTTTTAAATATATAATTCTATTAGCTAAGCGCATGCTCAGCATGAGGATGGTGTCTGTGAGTAGATATATATTTTTTTATCATTTCAATTAGAGGTTGATTATCAATCTGAGAATGAAATTGCAAATAAAAAATGGTGGTCTGAGCTGGAATTGAACCAGCGACACAAGCCTTTTCAGGGCTCTGCTCTACCAACTGAGCTACCAGACCACTGGGCATGTTTTTTTCACAAAACAAATTATTAATCAATTAAAATATTAAATTAATCCTTGTGAATTAAGCAAATTATAAGTTTCAAACAAAGGCAAACCAACTACATTTGAATACGAACCATTAATTCTTTTAATAAATTTTTCAGCATAACCTTGTATGGCATAAGCCCCTGCTTTATCTTTCCACTCATTAGTTGATAAATATTCGTCGATCTCCTGCTTATTTAATCTTTTAAAAGTAACTTTTGTTATAACTTTTTTAACTTTGATTGAATTCTTTTTTGCCAAACATACGCATGTTAAGACATTATGTTTTCTTCCTGAAAAGAAAGCCAAAAAATTTTTAGCTTCTTCTTTGTCTTTTGGTTTTAAAAAAATTTTATTACTACAAAAAACTATAGTATCTGCTGATAAAACAAATTCTTCTGGATATTTTTCTAAAGCTTTAAGAGCTTTATTTTTTGCAACTCTAATACAATATTTTTTAGGACTTTCTTTACTATTTATATCTTCGTTAATATCTGAAGAATAAATAATTTTTGGAAAGATTTTTATACTATTAAGAAGCTCTATTCTTCTTGGTGATGAGGATGCTAAAACAAAACTATGTTTTGTTTCATTCATTATTTAAATCTAAAAATGATCCTGCCTTTAGTTAAATCATATGGTGTAACTTCAACCATAACTTCATCTCCAGCTAAAACTCTAATTCTATTTTTTCTCATTTTTCCAGCTGTATGAGCTAAAACTTCATGATTATTTTCTAGTTTCACTCTAAACATAGCATTGGGCAACAACTCTGTTACCAATCCCTTAAACTCCAACATTTCTTCTTTTGCCATATTTAACTAATTCTAATTCTAATTGATTGAGAGTGAGCAAACAAACCCTCGTAATTTGCTAGGTGTATAGCTGATCTTCCTATCTTTTCAAGACCTTGTTTACTCATTTTAATAACTGAGGTTTTTTTATAAAAATCATAAACAGATAACCCTGAAGCGAACCTCGCTGATCCAGCTGTTGGTAAAACATGATTTGGTCCTGCTAAATAATCTCCTATAGCTTCTGGCGAATTTTCCCCTAAAAAAATTGATCCAGCATTTTTAATTTGTTTTGCCAAAACTGAATTATTCTTAGTTTTAATCTCAAGATGTTCTGGGGCTATATCGTTTACAACGCTAACAACTTCTGTGAAATTTTTACAAACTATAATTGCACTATTATTATCAATTGCTTTTTTAGCTATTTGTTTTCTAGGCAAAACATCTAAAAATTTATAAATCTTACTTTTAACCTCAAGACCGAATTTCATATTTGTTGTTACTAATATTGCTTGTGACAACTCATCATGTTCAGCTTGCGATAGTAAATCTATAGCTGTTAATGTTGAGTCGTTATCCTGATTAGCAACAATTGTAATTTCCGAAGGTCCTGCAACCATGTCTATGCCGACTTCGCCAAAAACTTCCTTTTTAGCTATAGTTACAAAAATATTGCCTGGCCCTACAATTTTATCAACTTTAGTAACGGTATTTGTTCCATAAGCGAAAGCCCCTATTGCTTGAGCTCCACCTATTTTATAAATTTTTTTTACTCCACATATTTTAGCCGCATAAACAACGCCTGCATTAATTTTATTATTTGGTGTGGGCATGCATAAAGTTATATTCTTTACACCAGCAACAATTGCTGGAACGGCATTCATAATAACAGAGCTTGGATAGCTAGCTGTTCCTCCTGGAATGTATATTCCAACTCTGCTTAATGGAGAAATTTTATAAGCCAATTCATTCTTGTATTTATCAAAATATTTATAACCCTTAATTGATTGTCTCTTGTGAAAGTCTTTAACTCTGTCAAAAGCAAGCTTGATAGAACTTTTTACTGAAGTATCTAAATTTTTTATAACTTTATTAATTTCTTTGTCACTTAAAATAATATTTTTTTGAGACACTGAGC